>JAABUS010003836.1_pt1 | contig 23198 bp, 24 predicted proteins | sample 5560161 | NCBI WGS metagenome assembly JAABUS01 (sample SAMN10711885, study PRJNA513376) | rock metagenome | isolation source: Antarctica rocks | place: Antarctica: Victoria Land, Trio Nunatak nord | collected 2016-01-04
TCGTTGAAGCACTTGGTGGTGACGAAGACATCGCCGCGATCCAGGCCGGACGCCCGCAATGCCTGCCCGACGCCCGCCTCGTTCTCGTACGCGGCCGCGGTGTCGATGTGGCGATAGCCGGTGAGCAAGGCTTGCGTGGCGACCTCCGCGGTGTCCTCGGGTGGCACGAGGAACACGCCGAAGCCGAGCTGAGGAATCTCCGCGCCGCCGCGCAGGGGGATGTTCGCGATCTGGTTGGTGGAAGAGGTCATGATCGTGCCCGTGCCCGCTGGGCGGTGGTTCAAACGCGACGCGGCGCGCTCCCGCGCGAGTCGCGTGCTCGGCGCAAACTAGCAGCGCTCGGAGAGCACGAAGGCGGCGTTGCCGGTCACGCGTCCAAATCCCGGCGGGGTCGCGATCACCCGGTAGCGTGCCTCGCGTGGATCGAGGATGAACCGGCGGTCCACGGTTGGATTCGTCGCCGTGATGAGCGCTCCGCCGCGGGGCAGGACCGTCCCGACCGAACGCACCACCGCGGCAGGTCGGCCGGTCGCGTAGATCACGAGCGGCACGGCCAGTGAGCTCGAAGCGTAGATCTGGGCACAGCGCGCCAGCACCGGCTCGGCTGCCGCGCCGGCCACCAGGTCCTGGAGCCGGTCCTGGAGCTCGATGCGCGTCCGGGCCGCAGCCGTGACGTTGTCGATGCGCTCGACCTGCCGCGGAGCGCCGATCAGGCCGGCGATGGCAAGCGCTCCGGCGGCCGCCATCCACGCGCGCCGACCCCACCCGTGGTCGCGGTAGACCAGCCAACCGAGGCCGGCGACAGCGGCGAAGTAGCAGAGCGTCACCGCGGGGAGGAGGAGGTACCGCGTGAGCAGCGGGAGGTGGGCGACGCCGAGCGCGACGAACGATCCGAGCCCGCAGACCAGGATCGCGAGCGGGAGGATCGACTGCGAGGCGAAGACCCGAGCGCCGACGACCAGGCCGAAGATGCCTGCGATGAGCCATGGCTGCCGGACGACGTAGCCGAGGTAGGCGGAGGTGGAGGTCAACGACGTCCCGAAGCCGCGCGGTCGTGCGAGGCGCTCGGCGAGCTCCTGGGTGCCGTGCAGCGAATAGAAGGGGTCCCCGGTCACCGCGAGATCGAATACGCACCAGATGAGTGGCGCGGCGGCTCCGGCGACCAGCACCGTTGCGCGCGCACGACCTCCCTCGCTTCTGTACGCAAGCCACAGCGCGTAGCCGCCACTCAGGAGCCAGCCCTCCGGTCGCAGCAGCCCGGCGAGGATCAGCAGCGTCAGGACGGCTGTGCCGCGGCCGAGCTTGCGAGCCTCGAGCGCGGCCGCGCTGAGCACGAGGGCGATGAACGGGATGTCGACGAGGCTTTGGAGGGTCGCGAAGATCAGATGGTCGCGGGTGAGGAGCAGCGCCGCGAAGAGCGCTCCGACTGGAGCGGCGAGCAGACTCCGCCCGAAGTCGAAAGCGGCGAGGGCGGCGGCGGCGAAGGCCACGAAGCTGAGGGCCGTGAGCACAGTGAGGGCGTGCTCGCCGAGCAGGCTCAGCGGCGCGGCGACCAAGTTGGCCAACGGGTGGGGCGTCGGCGCCGTGGGCGCGGTGAAGTCCGGAAGTCGACCCTCGGCCAGGTCGCGACCCCAGACGAGCGAGTACATCCCGTCGTAGCCGACCAGCGCCGGGCCGTAGAGCAGCCGCAGAGCGCCCGCCAGCGCGGCCACCGCAGCAACCGAAGCGACCGTTCTCAGGCGGTCAAGCGCCGGCGATCGTCCGTGCGTACGCCCATGGACCCGGCCGCCCCTTGCGATCGACGCCACGCGCGCGAACCCTATAGCGACCGCCACGGGCGGCTGGGATGCTCACTTTCCAGCGGCGGCGGGCCGTTGGGACTTCGAGGTAGCGCCGCCCACCGGGCGGCCTGACCCCCACCTCGTGGCGGGCGATCGACTTCGAGCGCGGCACCACCCGCACCCTGAACGTCTTCCGGCGCGGGCCTACGGTGGCTCTCCGTGGGGCGATCAGGCCGACCCGCAGCCCGCTGCCGCTCGCACGCGAGGGTGATCTACCCTCGACGCCGGTGCTTGTCGGACGGCCTCCGGTGGGCGACCCGTTGGCCGCCGGCAGGCCGTCGGCGCCCGGTGTCGAGAAGCGCCGCGCCCATTGCCGGAAGTCCTCGAGCGCGGGCTTCGGGGTGCCGTCAAGGCGTAGAAGGCCGGTGTGATAGAGCCATAGATCGCGGTCGGGCGCGGGAGGCACGTCCTGCCAGGCGAAGTAGACGACTCCCCGCAGGCGCAGGTCCGACCGCTCTTCGGTCAGCGTTTGCAGCGCCGTCCCGAGCTCGGCCGCCTGACCGGATTCGTCGAGACTGAAGGTGCTCTCGCGCCCGGCGGTGGCCCATCCGAGCTCGGTCACCCACAGCGCCGAGGAGTCGCCGTAGTCGTCCATCACCTGCCGGACCTGGCGGACCAGTCGCAGGACGCCCTCGGCGTCGGCCGCGTAAGGGTGCACGGCCATGGTGTCGAACGTCCCGCCGGCGCCGGCCTGGTACATCCCACGCAGGTACTCGAGAAGGGGTACGCCCGAGCTGCTCTGCGGAAGGCCCGCGGCGACCACCTCCGCGCCAGGGTCGGCTTGCTTGATCGCCGCGCCGACCGCGTCGAGGAGGCGGGTGTAGGCCGAGGGATCCGGGCCCGACGCCCACCACGCCGGCAGGTTCGGCTCGTTCCAGACCTGCCAGGATCGAATGGGCAGCTTCGGGAGCGTTGGGTTGTCGGTCCAGAAGCTCCCGCTGGCCCATAGCGGCGCACCAGCGCCGCGGCGAAGGCGCCCATGTCGCTGTTACGGCGCGGTGGGTAGTACCCCGGCGAACGGCTCCTCGCAGGCTGGCTAGATCGATATGGCGGCGGGCTCTGGAGGACGGGGAGCACGTGCATCCTCGCCGCCGCCAGGCGCGTCATGAGCTCGTCGTAGCGCCCGTAGTCAAAGGAGCCGTCCGCCTGCTCCACCTGCCACCAGTTGAACGGCAGCCGAATGGTCCTGGCGCCTGCCTCGCGCTGGTCGTTGAGGGTCCCCATCGCCTCGGGGAGCGGCGTGCCGAAGGCCGCCTGGGAGTAGACGCCGGCGAAGTCCGCGGGTGGGTCCGCAGCCCGGGCGAGGGGCGTCGTCGTGAGCATCGCGCAGACGACGCCGACGAACGGAACCACTCCGAGGAGCTGACAACGAGCGCGGGACACGGGGCCGAGCCGACGCTACCGGGCGGTCGGGGAAGATGCGAGCCCGCGATCGGGCCAGGCGCGAAGCGGACGGATGTCTGATACACCATGAGCCGACGTCCCGAGTAGATTCGCGCACCCTCTTCATGGCTCCCTCGTCCAGACTCCCTCACGATCCGCTGCGCCGGTGGATCCGCCGATGCGGCACCGTGGTCGCGGCGGCGCTGCTCCTGGGTCTGCTCTTCTCCAACGGCGCGTTCGGCCTCGTCGCCGGCTACGGCGGCTACAACGGCTACGGCTACAACGACACCGATCCGCCCGAGACGACGATCACCTCCGCGCCACCGGCGCTCACCAACGCGACGAACGCGACGATCGCCTTCGGGTCCGACGAGCCCAATTCGAGCTTCGAGTGCCAGGTCGACGCCGGCCCGTTCGCCGCCTGCAACGGGAGCAACGCAACCTCGGGCGCCAAGACCACGGGCAGCGCGACCTTCGCCAACGTCACTGAGGGTGCGCACACCTTCGCGGTCCGGGCGATCGACGCCGTCGGGAACGTCGATGCGTCGGCCGCGTCGACGTCGTCGACCTTCGACCGCACGCCGCCCGATACGACGATCACCGTCGGCCCCGGCGCGACGATCGCCACGACGAGCGCGACGTTCGAGTTCACCTCCACCGAGAGCGGCTCCTCCTTCGAGTGCCAGCTCGACGGCGGCGCCTTCGCCTCCTGCTCCTCCCCGCAGACCTACACCGGGCTCTCCAACGGTCCCCACACCTTCTCGGTGAGAGCCGCGGACGCGGCGACCAACCAGGACTCCTCCCCGGCCACTAGGTCGTTCGCCGTGGACACCGCGGGGCCGGGGCCAGGACCGGGACCGGGACCAGGGCCAGGACCGGGGCCAGGGCCAGGGCCCAGCCCCACGGCCCAGCCCCCGGGCTGCCCGCAGAGAGGCTTGCTGATCGTCGGTACCGCCGGCGACGACACGAGGAACGGCACCGCGCTCAGCGACGTCATAGTGGGCTTGGGCGGTAACGACACGCTGCGCGGACTCGCCGGCAACGACTGTCTGTACGGAGTCAACGGCGACGACAGCCTCTTCGGCGGCGTCGGCGACGACACCATTCTCGGCGGAGACGGCGGCGATCGCGCCAACGGCGAGGCGGGCAACGACGACCTGAGAGGCGAGGGCGGATCGGACCGCATCGGCGGCGGAAGCGGCAACGATCGGATCTCCGACAGCTCCGGCAACGACAACCTGAACGGCGATAGCGGTTCCGACCGGGTCGGCGGCGGAAGCGGCAACGATCGGATCTCCGGCGGCCTTGGCGACGACAGTCTGAACGGCGGTAACGGTTCCGACCGGGTCGGCGGCGGAAGCGGCAACGATCGAATCTCCGGCGGAAGCGGCAACGACAGGATCTCCGGCGGCCCGGGTCGCGACCGGATCAGCGCCGGCAGCGGGAGAGACCGCATCTCGGTGCGCGACGGCCTGCGCGACACCGTCAAATGCGGCCGCGGCAGCGACCGGGTGACCGCCGACCGCAAAGACTCCGTTGCACGCAACTGCGAGCGTGTGGCGCGTTGACGGCGAGGCGGCGCGAAGCCTTCTGAGCGGGCCCAAGAGCCTCGGGGTAGAGCCCCCGCAGCTCAGTCCGTGAAGAGCTCGCGCGCTCGCTCCGCCACGACCTCCGGGCGCTCCTCGGGAAGGAAGTGGCCCGCGCCAGGCACCCGCTCGACCGTCATGTCGGTCGTGTGTCCCTCGTGGCCCTCGAGGTCGGCGCCGCGCACGATCGGATCACGCTCGCCGACGAGGAGGCCGGTGGGCACCGTCAAATGGGTGTCGTCGTAGCGGCCCGTGGCGATAGGTACGAGCTCGTGCAGGAGGAAGGTTCGGTACATCGCCACGGTCACGCGCGCGCCCTGCGGGGAGCGCATAGCCGCGTCGTAGAGCTCGAGGTCATCGTCGGTCAACGTGCCCTTCGGCGTGGTGGCGCGGAGCAGGCGACGGGCGCCACCCGCGTGCATGAGGGCCTGGCCGACCAGCGGCGTGCTCAGCGGCGCCTGGTAGGCGAAGGCTCCCAGTCGCCACGGATTGAGCCGGTCGTGGCGGGAGGGCCACAGGTGGGGGATCGAAAGGCTGAGCATGTGTGAGATGCGGCTCGGCTCGCGCAGAGCGAGGAGGAAGCCGACGAACGCGCCCCAGTCGTGGCCGACGTAGCGCACATGGGCGAGCTCGAGCGCGTCGAGCAGGGCGAGCAGGTCCGAGGCCAGTTGCTCCTTCTCATAGCCCGCGCGCGGCGCCTCGGACCATCCGAAACCCCGCAGGTCGGGCATGAGGCAGCGGAAGCGATCGGCCAGGAGCGGGGCCACGGCGCGCCAGCACCACCAGTGCTGCGGCCAGCCATGGACCAGGAGCACCGGATCGCCGCTCTCGGGCCCCAGTTCGGCAACGTGGAGGCGAACCCCGCCGGCGTCAACGTCGCGGTGGCGGGCGCCCGGCAGCTCGGGAAGCGGCGGCGGCACCCGCGTGGGCTACCCCGTGCGGCGTGCCCAACCGCGCGGACATCCCGCCCCGGTGGCCTCGTGGCGCGGATACTTCGCACGCAGCTGGCTACGCCGCGGCTCGACCCGGTTGCGACCGGCTTCCTTGGCGCGGTAGAGCGCGTCGTCGGCGCGCCTGAGCGCCGCCTCGGGCGTGTCGGCTTCTGACGCGGTCATCACGGCGACCCCGGCGCTCACCGTCACGACCCCGCCCTCGGGATGGTCGACCGCGAGGCGCTCGATGGCCGCCCGCATGCGCTCGGCGGCCAGCCGCGTGTGCGCGGTGTCCTGCTCGGGGAAGATCACGACGAACTCCTCGCCGCCGTAGCGGTAGACCTCGTCGCCCCGCCGCGCCTGGCGGCGAAGCTCCGCGGCCACGGCGGCGAGCACCTCGTCGCCGGCCAGATGCCCCGCGGTGTCGTTGAACGTCTTGAAGCGGTCGATGTCGAAGAGGGCGACCGAGCTCCCGTGCCCGTAGCGCTCGATCCGTCCCGCGAGCGCCTCGAGGTCCTCCCGGAGGCGAAGTCGATTGCCGACGTGGGTGAGCGGGTCGACGCGGGCCTCCCGGTGCAGGCGGCGCTTGAGCTCCTCCAGGCGGTCGTGCAGCTCGGTCACCCGCACCGCAGCGATCAGGCGCACCTCGAGCTCGTCGAGCGGCTTGGTCAGGTAGTCGTCCGCCCCGGCGCGCATCCCGTCGAGCACGTCATCCTTGTCCTCGAGCGAGGTGAGCATCACGAAGTAGGTGTAGGGGCCATCGCTGTCCTCGCGGATGCGGCGGCACAGCTCGGCGCCGTCCATGCCGGGCATGATCCAGTCGCTGATCACGACCGACGGCCGGGCGAGCAGGAAGCTCGACCACGCCTCGACGCCGTCCCGTGCCACCAGCACCTCGTGGCCGAGCTGCTCGAGCGCTCGCTGGAGGACGAGCCGCGAGGTGGCGGAGTCATCCGCCATGAGGATCTTCAGTGGATTCACGACCTTCGCGTATGGAATTCGACACCCCTGGAGGCTCATCGTCGAAAACCGTCGGCGTCTTGACCGCTGCCGGCTGATCGTCGTCTTGGACCTCGACGCGGTGCTCTCCGGGCTCGACGTGCTCGACGAGGAGCGGGCGGCATGAGTGCCGCCTCGTCGCAGACTCAGCTGAGCGACACCCAGTTCGAGCGTCTGCGCGACCTCGGTGTGCGCGCGGATCGGCACCGAGCTCGACCACGCCGGAGAGGCCGAGGAGATCGCGCGTCGCCTCACCGACGCGCTCGCCGAGCCCTTATCCGGTGGGCGCGGAGTCCGTGGCGCTCGGCGCGAGCATCGGCATCGCACTGGCGCCCGGGCTCGCCGAGCATCCCGAGGAGGTCATCGCTCGCGCCGACGACGCGATGTACCGTGCCAAGCAGGCCGGCCGGGCATGGGAGTTCGCCGTCGCCGACGCCTCGGCCTAGCACCGCTCGCTCGAAGACCGGTCGACGGACGGAGCACTCAAGTCACGCAAAGCTCTCCGGCGTCCGATGGGCACCGGGATGCCCGGCCGATCCTCCATCGCGTTCCTCGGGGTGGTGGCACTCCTCTTCGCCGGCGCCCTCAGCCAGCGCGTCCCGGCCCGACCCCCGCTGTCGGCGGCCGGACCTCGGGCCGCCGAGCTGACCGGCGACCAGCGCAGCGAGGGCCTGCACTTCGCTCCCGACGTGCATCCCGTCGACCAGCAGGTGATCCTCGACACGGTCGCCCGGGCCCGCCCCGAGGCGGGGGCCCTCATCGACCGAGTCGACGGGGCGGTCACCGTGCGCGTCGCTCCGACGGGGGCCGACGTCGCCGGGGTGACCACCTCGCGGCCAGGCGGCTATGACGTCGTGCTCGACCTCGGCGCCGTCTCGCGACAGCTCGGCGAACGCGGCATCGCCCGCCTCGTCCTCCACGAGCTCGGGCACGTGGTGGACTTCGCGCTCGTGCCCGACGACATCGCCCGACAGCTCGACGAGGGCGTCCCCCGCGGCTATGAGTGTGACGCGGCCGGTAGCGACGGAGCGTGCGCCGGGCCCCGGGAGCGCTTCGCCGAGACCTTCGCCAAGTGGGCGACGGGCGACATCGGGGCAGCGCTGTCCATCGGCTACCGGATCCCGCCTCCTGCCTCGCTCCAAACGTGGGCCGAGCCGCTCGGGCGCCTCGAGACGGCCGGGTAGATACCTCCCTCCGGGTACGCTGGCGGCGGCATGGCCCTCGTGAGGCGCATCTCGCTGCTCGGCCTCCTCCTTGTGCTGGCGCCCGCTTCGGTCGCGCAAGCCACCACGTCGCTGCTTCGCGTAAGGCTGGCTTCACCGGAGCGCGACATCCCCCGCATCGAGGCGCTCGGCCTCGACGTCACCCACGAGCGCGGGGTCCGCTTCGCCGACGTCCTCGTCGAGGGGCCCCGTGACCGCGCGCGCCTGGTCGACGCCGGCTACCGCTGGAGGACGCGCGTGGCCGACCTGGCCGCCGCCAACGCACGCGCGCGCAAGGCCGACCGTGCCTACGCCAGGCAGGCAGGCCGGTCCTCGCTGCCCTCCGGACGCACCTCCTACCGGCGCCACGACGACTACCTCCGCGAGCTCGACGCGCTGGTCAAGGAGCGCCCGGGGCTCGTGCGCGCCGTGACCCTGCCGCGAAAGTCGGTCGAGGGACGGCCGATCGTCGGGGTCGAGATATCCGAGGGCGTCGGGCGCAGCGACGACGGCAAGCCGGTCTACGTCGTGATCGGCGGCCATCACGCGCGCGAGTGGCCCTCTTCCGAGGTCAGCATGGAGCTCGCGACCGACCTCGCGGGGAACTTCGGCAAGGATGCGCGGATCACCGCGCTGCTGCGCCGCGAGCGTGTCCTGATCATCCCCGTCGTCAACCCCGACGGGTTCATCGTCTCACGCGAGAACCTGACCTCGCGAAGCTACACCGGCGCCTCTAGCCAGGGCTCGAACCGGCGCAAGAACTGCGCGTCGACGCGCGCGAGCGAGGCCGGCCGACCGTGCACGGAGCGAAGCGGCGTCGACCTCAACCGCAACTACGGCGCCTACTGGGGCGGCAACGGCGCGAGCACCGACCCCGACTCCGACGTCTATCGAGGGCCGGCGCCCTGGTCCGAGCCGGAGTCAGACGCCGTCCACAAGCTCTCTCAGCGCCTCCAGATCACCAACCTCCAGGCCATCCACAGCTTCGCGGCCCTCGTGCTGCGCCCTCCGGGCTTTCGCGCGCTGGGCCTCGCGCCCGACGAACGGCGCCTCAAGGAGCTCGGCGACGCGATCGGGCGCGCGGCGGGCTACGTCTCGGAGTACGCCTATGAGCTCTACGAGGTGACCGGGGCAGCCGAGGACTGGAACTACGTCGCCCAGGGGACCTTCGGCTACAACATCGAACTGGGCGGCAGCGGAGGCTTTCAGGGCCCCTACGAGAACAACGTCGTCAACCAGTATTTCGGTGCCCCCTTCTCTCCGGCGGCCGGCAAGGGCGTCCGCGAGGGGCTTCTGCTCGCCGGGGAGCAGGCGGCCGACCCCCGCGACCACGCGATCATCGCCGGCAAGGCGCCGCCGGGCCGGATCCTCCGTGTACGCAAGGACTTCGAGACCACGACCAGCCCCGTCTGCCCGGTCGAGACCGGTGGCGGCGACGCGCTGACAAGTCAGCTTCCCCCGGCCCTCGGGGGAGGCCCCGCCGCCGCCCCCTGTCCGCAGGATCTCGCGCCCGTGCTCATCGACGACTTCCTCGACACGACGACGGTCGTGCCCCAGGCCGGCCGCTTCGCCTGGCACGTCAATCCCTCGACGCGCCCCTTCGTGGCCAAGGCGGGCAGGACCGAGGCGTGGACGCTCACCTGCGAGAGCGGCAAGGGCGTCGTGCTCGAGACCCAGCGGCTAGTCGTCCGGCGCGGCCAGACGGCGACCTTCGCGGACCTTCGCTGCGGCGGCGCGGCCGGCGTCCCCGGCCTGCCGGCGAGCCCCGCGGCCACCATCTCGCGTACTCCGCTCTCCTCCGGCACGGGCCCGCAGCTCATGCCCACGGCTCCGCCCAGAGGCGCCCGGCTGTTCATCTCGAAGCTCCGGGGAGTGAGCGCCGAGCGGCTCGCCCAGCGGGGCCGGCTCAGCGTGGGCCTCCGGGTCAAGCGGGCGACGCTGAAGAGCCTTCGCGTGGTGGTCCGCGACTTCGATCGCCAGGTCGTCGCTCAGGGGAGGCTGGCCAGGCTAGGTCCCGAGAAGCGGGGCGTCGCAGTGGTCAGGATGCCCCGGAGTGGGCTTCCGCGCGGGGTCTACAAGGTGGAGGCCCAGGGCGTCGCCCGCAACGGGGCGATCCTCACCGACTCCTCCGCGCTGCGGATCCGTTGAGAGGGCCCGTCAGCCGCGGGGGCGCCGGTTGTCGGTCGCGCGGAAGAGGTGGGCGAGCGGACTGTCGCGCATACTGGCCCGCCGTGCGGCGGCCCCGGAGGAGGGGGCGGGTCGGAGCGGCGGCACGGAGGGAACGACTCGCTCGGATGCCGCGGTTTCGTCCAGCTCCGCCCGGAATCGCGCGAGCGCCTCCGCCAGCTCGCCGGCGACGCGGGCGACCTCGCGCTCGAGCCGAGCGACGGCCTCGCCCGTGCCGAGCGCCGCGTCGGAGCGGATCTGGCGCGCGTCCTGCTCGGCGCTGCGCCGAATTCGACCACCGGCCCTACGCGCCTCGACGAGGATCCGCTCCGCGTGGACCTCGGCGTGGTGTGACTTCAGGACCCAGGCCACCTCGGGCACTTCGCCGCCGCGTGGACTTCTCCTTTTCGAATGAGCGAGCGCGCGCCGGGAAGGCAGAGGGAGATTGAGGGTGGACCGGGATGGGAAACCCAATTGAATGGCTATCGAGAGTCTCATGGAGCAGCCGGAGGTCGCCGCCCTCGTGACGCGCGGCGAGGAGCGGGGCTGCCTGAACAGCTCCGAGATCGAAGGGCTCGTACGCGACCTCGACCTCGGCGACCAGGAGGTCGACCAGCTGCACGATGCCCTCGACTCGCGCGGCCTCGACGTCAGCGACGACTGCGGGCGCGCCGACTCCGGGCCCACGTCCTACACCAATGCTCAGCTCGCCGGCCACACGACCGACGCCCTCCAGCTCTTCCTCAACGAGGCCGGGCGCTATCCCCTGCTCACCCCCGACGAGGAGATCGAGCTCGCCAAGGGCTTCGAGCGAGGCGACCTCGCCGCCAAGGACCGCCTGATCAACTCGAACCTCCGGCTCGTCGTCTCCATCGCCCGCCGCTACCAGGGCGTCGGCGAGCTGTGCCTGCTCGACCTCATCCAGGAGGGCGTCCTCGGCCTCATCCGGGCGGTGGAGAAGTTCGACTGGCGGCGGGGCTTTCGCTTCTCGACCTACGCGACCCTGTGGATCCGTCAGGCGATTCAGCGCGGCCTTGCCGACCGCGGGCGCTCCATCCGCCTCCCGACGAACATCGCTCAGCGCGAGCGGCGCATAGCGACCGCGGCACGCCGCCTGGCCGCGCAGCTCGGCCGCGACCCGTCGCTGCAGGAGATCGCCGAGGCTGCCGAGCTGCCGCTCGAGCAGGTGATCGACCTCGAGGACGTGGCGCGCATCGTGACCAGCCTCGACCGCCCGGTCGGCGAGGGAGAGGAGACTGGCCTGGGCGATCTCATGCCGTCCGACGCGACGCCCGTCGACGAGCAGGTCCACCTCGACCTCACCGAAGAGACGGTCCGGCGAACGGTCCGGCAGCTCCCCGACCGCGAGCGCGAAGTCATCCAGCTTCGCTTCGGACTCAACGGGGAGCGCGATCCGCTGCCCATGTCGCAGGTCGGCCAGCGCCTCGGGATCAGCGCCGAGCGCGTTCGCCAGATCGAGCGCAAGGCGCTCTCCGAGCTCGCGACGCGCCGCGAGCTGGCGGCATTGTCAGAGGCCGCGTAGGCCCTCCACGCAGGAGAAGGCTGTCGGCCCGGGTGAGATTCCCCGCGAGGTGCTGCCCGTGCGCGAGGAGCGCCGGGAGTAGCCCCGGCTGCGTGGCGGGCCACGCCCGTGCGCGAGGAGCGCGCGCGTGGCGAGCCGGCCCGAGAGGCGCCGCCGAGCGGATACGGTTCGCCGCCTGCCCGTGGCCCCGCCGCCCCGCCCCTCGCCGAGATCTGCCGCCCGCCGTCGCCTCGCCCTCCTGGTCCTCGCCGCGAGCGCCGCCGCGGTGCTCGGAGCGATCGTGGGCTCGTGCGGCCGCGACGAGGGCGGCGGAGAGCGTGCGCCGGCCGCCCGCGCGCCGGCCGCCGACCCCGGCGGCCGAGAGGGGGCGCGGCCCAAGCGCGCCGAGGCGGTCGACCGGCTGACCCTCTCCGAACGGGTCGGCCAGACGATCGCCTTCAGCTACGACGGCGCGCCGGTCCCCGACTACGTGCGGCGGATCCTGCGCGAGGGCCGCGGCGGCGGGGTCATCCTCTTTCGCGACAACGTCGTCGACGCCGAGCAGCTTCGCTCCGCGACGGGAACCCTCCAGCGCGCCGCGCGCGGCAGCGCGCTGGTCATGGCCGACCAGGAGGGCGGCGACGTGCGCATCGTCCCCTTCGCACCGCCCGAGAGCGGGCAGTCCGGGCAGTCCGATCCGGCGACCGCGCGGATGGCGGCTCGGGCGACCGCCCGCGAGCTCGGCCGCCTGGGGGTGAACGTCAACCTCGCGCCGGTGGTCGATGTCGCCGCCGATGGCTCGGCGCTCGGCGGGCGCACGTTTCCGGGGGATCCGGGCGAGGTCGCCGCGATCGCCGCCGCCTCGGTGCGGGGCTATGCAGGGACCGGCGTCGCCGCCACCGTCAAGCACTTTCCCGGCTTCGGGGCCGCGACGGAGAACACCGACGACGCGCCGGTCACCATCGATCGCGACCGGTCGACCCTCGAGCGCTCAGACCTCGAGCCCTTCGCCGCCGGGGTACGCGCCGGGACGCCGCTGGTGATGGTCTCCCACGCGCTCTACCCCGCGATCGATCCCGAGCGCATCGCCTCCCAGTCCCGCGCGGTGGTCGAGGGCCTCCTCCGCCGCCGTCTGCGCTTCCGCGGCGTCGCCATCACCGACAGCATCGAAGCCGAGGCGGTGATCTCGCGCTCGGACGTGGCAACCGCGGCGCTGCGGTCTATCCGGGCCGGCATCGACATCGTGCTGAGCACGGGGCCGGGAAGCTATCGCGACATCTACGACGCCGTGCTCGCGGAGTCGCGCAGATCGCCCTCATTCCGCGGCCGGGTGAAGGACGCGGCCGCGCGGGTGCTCGCGCTCAAGCGCCGGATGGGGCTCCGAGCGCCCTCCTGACGCTAGGCGGGATGCTTACGAAACCGGGGCCGGAGCTCTGCTCGACCGGGCCGCGCCCTAGCATTGGCTAAGTGATCTTCCGCCAGGTCACGCACGACGACCTTGGGTGCGCGTCCTACGTGATCGGCGACGAGCACGCGGGCATCGCGGCCGTCGTCGACCCCCGGTTCGAGATCGACGGCTATCTCGAGCTCGCCCGCTACCTGGGGGTGAGCATCGAGCACGTGCTCGAGACCCACAACCACGCGGATCACCTCTCGGGGCACGGGCGGCTGGCCGCGGCGACCGGGGCGATCATCCACGTCAACCGCCTCGCCGAGGTCTCCTATCCTCACGAGCCCTTCGACGACGGCTGGACGCTCGAGCTCGGGTGCGTCCGCGTCGAGGCGCTCCATACCCCGGGCCACCGCCCGGAGCACACCGCGTTCCTGCTCGCCGACACCGACCGCGGGGAGGAGCCGTGGGCGGTCCTCAGCGGCGACTCGCTGTTCGTCGGCGACGTGGCCCGGCCCGACCTCGCCGTCGACAAGGCCGACGGCGCGCGGGCGATCTTCCACAGCCTCCACGAGCGCCTGCTCACGCTCCCGCGCGAGACCGAGGTCTGGCCCGGCCACCTCGGCGGCTCCATGTGCGGCGGGCCGGGGATGGACATGAAGGTCTCCTCGACGATCGGCTACGAGCTCGGACACAACGACCTGCTGACCGAAAGCGAGGAGGAGGTCTTCGTCGAGCGCTCCCTTGCCCGCCTCGGTCCCCAGCCGCCGAACTTCCGCGCGATCGTCGAGCTCAACCGCGGCCCGCTGCTCACCGAGGGCGTCGAGGCGATGCCGCTCACCCCGCGCCAGGTCGACCTCAAGCGCCGCGACGGAGCGCTGCTCGTCGACGTCCGCACCGACGAGCAGTTCGACGACGCCCACATCCCCGGCGCGGTCTGCCTCTCGGCGCTGCGCGCCGGCTTTGGCACCAAGCTCGCATGGCTCGTCGACGGCGCCGAGGAGATCGTCATCGTCGGTCGACACGACGAGGACGCCCGGCGGGCCGGGGGCCTGGCGGCCGCGGTGGGAGTGCGAAAGCTCGCGGGCTACCTGCACGGCGGCATGACGACCTGGCGTCAGGAGCACCGTCCCGTCGAGCGGCTCGAGCGGATCAGCGTCGAGAGCTTGTGGGGGCTGACCACCTCTCGGCCCGAGCTCCAGGTGCTCGACGTTCGCGAGCGCTCGGAGTGGGAGGAGGGCCACATACCCGGCTCGTTTCACCGCCCCTACCACGACCTCCGCGAGCTGCCCGACGGCCTCGACTGCGAGCGGCCGGTGGCCGCCGTGTGCGCGTCGGGGCAGCGAAGCGCGACGGCGGCGAGCCTCCTGCGCCGCCTGGGCGTCGGCGAGGTCCTCCACGTCGCCGACGGCGGCGTGCCCGCCTGGCGGCGGGCCGCCCACCCGCTCGAGTAGCGGCGACGGGCGCCACTCGCGGGCGATGGCGTCCTCAGCTCAGCTGATCAGCTTCACGATGGCGATCACCATTCCCGCGAGCGCGAACAGGCAGATCGCGGCCATCATCCAGGTCCAGGTGGGAGACATATCTGCCTAGTGCCGTCCGGTCGGCAGCCACCGGCGCCGGCGGCGGGGCGTCGGCGGTGAAGGCTGGGGAGGGAGCGGGTCTCCCGCGAGGATCGCCTCGGGCGCCGCCTCGAGGTACCACTCGGCCTGGTCGGCGAGGCCGGGGAGGTCGCGGTCGGCCTCCTCCAGCGCGGCGAGCAGCCCCGGGGGGCGGCGGACGTCGTCGTGGGCGTCGGAGGCGATGTCGTGGACGAGGCCTTCGGCGACCAGGCGGACCGCGAACCGGCGCACGGGCTCCCCGAAGCTCCCCACCAGCGAGCCCGCGGTGATGGAGCACAGCACGCCGCCGCGCACCAGCCGGTCGAGCGTCTCGAGGTCGTCGAGGAAGATCGGGCTGCGCTCGGGGTGGGCGAGCAGCACGTGCTCGCCCTGAGCGAGGAGGTCGAAGACCATCATCCCGAAGGCCGAGCCGACGACCGCGTGGGGGCACTCGACGAGCAGGTAGGGGCCGCCTCCGAGCCGCACCGCCGCGAGGTCGGCGGGCCCGAGCTCTCCGAGGCGCGAGACCGCCAGCTCTCCGCCCTGCACGACGCTCAGCCCGATCTCTGCCTCGGCGAGCTGCGCGTTGAAGGCGTCCACCGCGGCTGGGATCTCCTGCGGTACGACCCGCCAGCGGTAGTCGATGTGCGGGGTCGCCGCCATCACGCGCGTGCCCGCGTCGGCCGCCGCCCGCGCCATCGTGAGGGCCTCATCGAGCCCCGCCGGCCCGTCGTCGAGTCCGGGCAGCGGGTGAGCGTGCAGATCTATCACCCGTCCAAGGCTAGTGGCCATATCATGCCCTTCGCTCTAGGGCCCCGGCAGAGGAGAGACATGTTCGGTTCGATCGTGGTCGGCACCGACGGTTCCGAGACCGCGACGCAGGCGGTCCGTCAGGCAACCGAGCTCGCCTCCGCCGTCGGAGCGCGGATCGACTTGGTCAGCGCCTACGAGCCGGTCCCGACTCAGCGCCTGCGCGAGGAGAGGCGTGAAGCGCCCGAGGACCTCCAGTGGGCGATCAACCCGCGCGAGGACGTGGACGGCACGCTCGACGAGGCGGCCGAGGCGATCAAGCGGGCCGGCGTGGAGGTGGAGACCTTCGCCCGTCAGGGCGATCCCGCCGACGCGATCCTCGACGTCGCCGAGGAGCGAAGCGCCGACCTCATCATCGTGGGAAACAAGGGCATGGCCGGCGCAAAGCGCTTCCTCCTGGGCTCGGTGCCCAACAAGGTCTCCCACCACGCGCCGTGCTCGGTGATGATCATCCGAACGACCTGAGTGCGGCGCTGCGGCCGGGCTACCGGATTGGGGTCGCCGTAGCCGCCGCGGCGTCGAGCAGGCCCGCACCGTAGCGGTCGTCGAAGCCCGCGGGGCCCAGGTCTCGGGCTGTGGCTTTTAGGCGCTCCTCCACGGCGCGGGGCGTGGGGTCGGTGCCGAGGACGCCGCTGGCGATGACCAGCGCCGCCGTGGCCGCGACGTGGGGCGAGGACATCGACGTCCCCTCCTCGGTGCGAAGCCCGAAGCGCCGGAACGTCCCGGGCTTGTAGGTCATGCTGGTAATCGGGCGCTCAGAGCCCTCGAAGGGGCGGCACTTCGAATCCTTGGAGAGCTCTGCGTCGAACCCGCCCCCCGGGGCGACGAGGTCGATCCCGGCCCCGCCGTTCGAGTATTCGGCCAGGCAGCCGCCCTCCGTCGTCGCTCCGACCGCGACGACGCGGGTCGCGCGGGCGGGGTAGGCGACCGTCTGCTCGCCCTCGTTGCCCGATGCCGCCACGACGAAGGCGCCCTTTCGAGTGGCGTAGCGCAGGGCGTCGATGATGCCGGGGATCTCGGAGGCGCGGATCAGCGTCCCGAACTCGAGGCTGAGGTTGATGACCTTCGCTCCTCGTCGGGCCGCGTAGCGGATGCCCGCTTCGATGACCGCGGCGTCGCCCTCTCCGCGCGCGTCCAGGACGCGGACCGGCATGATGGTCGAGCGGTAGGCGAGGCCGGTGAGGCCGATCCCGTTGTCGGTCGTGGCGGCGATGAGCCCGGCCACGAAGGTGCCGTGGCCGTTCTGGTCGTCGGCGAAGGAGTCGCGCGAGACGAAGTCATAACCGCGGGTGAAGCGCGTCCCCGCGAAATCGGGCGAGCGGCGGAACGGCCCCCGGTCGGCGTAGGCGACCCCGGTGTCGAGCAGCGCTACGGTGACCCCCTTGCCGCCGGGCGCCCCGCGGACGCGGAGGTTCTCCCAGGCGTCGGGGGCGTTGACCCCGGACTCGGCGAGGAAGTTCCACTGAACGTCGCGCCAACCGCCGGGGCCCCCCTTTCCGGGATCGTCGGGCACGAACCCCGCGGCGCGCGCGACGACGTTGGGCGCCGCGTACTCGACGACCCCCTTGCGGCGCAGCTCGCGGACGGTCTCGGCCACGCTCTCGCCGTCGCGGACCTTAAGCACCCGGGACTGCCGGGTGATCGGCTCGGGAGCGCCCGTGCCGGTCGCTTCCTGCACGGCGGCGCGCTGGTAACGGGTCGTTCCGTTGTCGTACTTGACCACCACCTCGCCGGGAACCGCCGGCTGGGCACGCGCGGCGACCGGGAGCGCGGCGACGGCGATCGCCACGGCGGCGAAGGCGAGGGCGAGTAGAGGGGTCAGCTTTGTCTGCATGGTTCTTGAGAACATCCGGCAGGCCACGAAGTTTCCCGCATGGGCATAGGGCTCCTGCTCGACGCCCGTGCCGCCCGATCGGTGCCAGCCCACTTCTTCCCCCGCGACGAGTACTTCATGCGGCTAGCCCTCCGCGAGGCGCAGCTCGCGCTCGAGCACGACGACGTGCCGATCGGGGCCGTGGTCGTGCACGATGGTGAAGTCATCGGCGCAGGACGCAACGAGCGTGAGTTTCGGGCGGATCCGACGGCCCACGCCGAGGTCATCGCCCTGCGTGAGGCGGCCAGGACGCTGTCCAGCTGGCGCCTGCTCGACAGCGTCCTCTACGTGACCCTCGAGCCGTGCGCGATGTGCGCGGGAGCGATCGTCCTCGCCCGCGTCCCTCGGGTCGTCTACGGCGCGGCCGACCCCAAGGCGGGGGCGGCGGGATCCGTCCTGAACGTCCTCGCCGAGCCCCGCTTCAACCACCGCCCCGAGGTTGCCGGTGGACTGATGGCCCAGGACTGCGCCCTCCTGCTCACGTCGTTCTTCGGCGAACGGCGGTGATGCGACCCGGCCCCGTCGTCGCCGTCGTCGCCGTCGTCGCCGTCGGGGCCGGCGTCGCCGCGATCCTCGTGGCGCTGGCGGGGCGCTACGGCTACCACCGCGACGAGCTCTACTTCCCGGAGCCCGGCCGCCACCTTGCGTTTGGCTTGGGCCTACCTCGCACTGCTCGCGATCTTCCTGGTAGCGGTAGCGGGCGGCAAGGACTACTACCTCGCGCCGATGTACGCCCCGCTGATCGCGGCGGGCGCAGTCGTGCTCGAGCGTCGTCTGCGGCCCGTGGCCGCAACGGGGCTCAGCGGCCGTCGTCGTCGCGGCGATCGGGGCCCCGATCGCCCTCCCGGCGCTCGCACCGAGCGCGCTGGCCGACTCCCGGTGGGCCCGGCCCCGGCGAGGACGCCCTGGAGACGATTGGGTGGCCACGCTTCGCCGACACCGTCGCGCGCGTCGTGAGCGCGCTGCCGCCTAACGAGCGCGGGCGCGCGGTGGTCTTCACGGCCAACTACGGCGAGGCCGGCGCACTGCGACGCTACGGACCCGACCGCGGTCTTCCGCTCGCCTACAGCGGACACAATGGCTTCGCGGAGTGGGGTCCGCCGCCGCAGGAAGCCCAACCAGTCATCGTCGTCGGCTATCCGCGCAGGTGGCTCGACGAGGACTTCCGCGGATGCCGGCAGGCAGCCACCGTCGACAACGGCGAGGGTGTCGACAACGAGGAGCAGGGCGGCGCGGTCTACCTCTGCGACGCCCCACGGGGCGGCTGGAGCGCCGCGTGGCCGCGGCTCGCACACCTCGACGGCTGACTCCCGCCGCTTCGTGAACGCGACCGCGGGATCGCAGGCGTGGATCTCGCTCCAGCCTCCTCGACGCGCCGTTGAGCCGCTAGCCTGGATGGCGTCCCGGAGGGGTGCCGGAGTGGTTGAACGGGGCGGTCTCGAAAACCGTTAGGGGCGGTTTCGTCCCTCGAGGGTTCGAATCCCTCCCCCTCCGCTATAGACCGTCGTTTCTGGCCGATTTGCAGCGGATACGCGATTCACCGGGCAGTGGTCGAGCGGTGGAGCTTGTGCCGCTCGATACCGCCTGAGACCGCAGGAACCTAGATAGAAAGTCCGAGGATTCCGCCAACTACCAGCAGCGCGCCCAGGCAAAGGGCTCCTTCGCCTTCGAGGAGCCGACGGAGGCCGAGGTTCGTCGGCGTGAGGCTGTTGACGACTGCACGTGGCACGTCTACGCCGTTGGCCACGGGCCGGCCAAGGTGGTCGGGGTCGATCGTCGGAGTCGGTGCCAATACGATCGGGCGGTGTTCAGCCAGGCGGAAAGGCGCGGCCTCCGCGAAAGCCTCGTCGCGGCTGCGCGGGTGGACGAGCGGATCAGGGCTGCGGCAGTCGTCGGGTCGGCGGCCGCCGACCGCGAGGACGAGTGGTCGGACATCGACCTCGCGTTTCGTCTTGCCGCCGGCCTGGAGCCCGCGGACGTCGCCGACGCCTGGATTGGGCGGATGTACGAGGACCACGGCGCCGTAGATCATCTCGACGTGTGGTCTGGGAGCACGCTCTTTCGCGTTTTTCTCCTGTCCAGCTCGATGCAGGTCGATCTCTCGTTCTGGCCGTGGGAGACCTTCGCGGCGTCCGGCACGTCATTCCGCCTGCTCTTTGGTGAAGCGAACCAGCCCAGGCCTTCGTCATCGCCGGCGCCCGGGACTCTGATCGGCATGGGGTGGCTGTACGCGCTGCATGCCCGATCGAGCATCGCGCGGGGCCGCAACCTCCAGGCCGTGTACATGGTCAATGGCCTACGCGATCATGTCGTCTCGCTCGCCTGTCTGCGTCATGGATTGCCGGCCCACCAGGGCCGCGGCGTCGACGACCTACCTCCCGACGCCATGGAGACGATCGCCGACACGCTCGTGCGTGGACTTCGGCGAAGTGAGCTGAGCACGGCCTTCGCCAACGCGATCGCGGCTCTGATCTACGAAGCCGAGCAGATCGACCCGGGTCTCGCGTCGAAGCTTCGCAAACCCGCTCGAGAGCTCGTGCGCACGGCATCGGCACCACGGGGGTAGCCGGCCGGCGAGCCGGGAAAGGAGAAGCTCGTCGAGGGGAAGCGCGCCACATGAGCGATCACGCGGCCGTCCCGTACTTGTCGTGGTAGTTACACCACTGATACGGGGGGTCTGCGGGTAGTCCTCCGGAGAGTCCTCCCACTCCTCCTGGCGACCGTACGGGGTCAGGTCGAGGAGGCTCCAGACGGTACCGAGGGCCTCGTCGCCGCGGTCGTGGACGAAGTAGGTGCGGAAGATGCGGTCGCGTCGCGCAGGAATACGTTCGTGCCGTGCCACTCGCCCACGCCGAAGTCCTCGGAGAACCCGTCGGTCGTGGTGTACCAGGGAAACCTCCAGCCCATACGTGCCTTGAAGCGCTCGATGTGCTTCTGAGGCGCCCTGGACACGGCACGAAGTTCGTGTCACGCGCGCGAACGCGAGCGAGATGGCTGACCTGGTCAGCGTACATCGAGCACCCACCGCAGCCTTCCTCGGGGTACTGCTCCATGAGACGAAGGCGATCCCGAAACTCATCGCTGAGAGCTCGCTTGCCGCCACCTTCACCCGTCAGTCGCCCGGCTTCGACTTGGGCGGTGCGTAGCGGTGGTGCAATGCGAGCGGGTTGCCGTCAGGGTCGGTGAAGATCGCCTGGTGACAGACGCCCGAGTCGAAGGTGTCGGTCGAGAACTCGACGCCGGCGGCCTCGAGTTGAGCGCGCGCTGCCTCGATGTCGTCGACCTGCAGCGCGATCGGCATGGCGTTGGGCCGGAACTCCTGGCCGAAGGCCTTGGTCTCCATGACCGCGAGCGTCAGGTTCCCGGCCTGGAACTCCGCGCCGGGCATCTTTCCGTAGCGCTCGATGCACGGCAAGCCGAGGACGTTGCCGTAGAACTCGACGGCCGCGTCGAACGCGTCGGTCGGAACGGTGACGAAGTCGACGCCGGTGACGAGTGGGCTGGTGGTGGTCATCGCAGATATCTCCTTGGCGTTGGGGCGCTCCGCCGACGGTGTAGGTCACCTCATCGCATCCTCGGCGTCGCAGGTCGGTTGCCTGTGAGACGACGGCGCGCCGGAAAGTCATCGCCAGGCTCATGAAGGCGGGTGCCCGCGCGGCGCCTCGCGCGATGCAAGCGCGGCGCCACGCGGTCCCGGAAGCCGGCGTCGAGTTCGCTCGAGGGTGGCGATGCAGAACTCTCACGCCGACAACGACGACTAGTTGCATCCACTTCGCGAGGTTCCCCTGGACGTGGCCGGGCGACGACGGAGGCTGACGCCATGCCTGAGATCGTCGGGGCGCCGCGTACGCGACCTTCAGCAACAAAGGGGCGGTTTCGTTCCTTCGTGGAGTCAAATCCACTCTGGGGCCGCAAGCCTCTGGTACTCTGCGCGCAGATCATCTACGCGAAGAGCGGAGGCATGCGATGTGGACCGTCGAGCACAGCATCGATACGCGAAGTGAGCCTGAAGCCATCTGGCGGGCGTGGGTGAACGTCGAGCGGTGGCCGGAGTGGAACGCGGACATCGAGCAAATCGAGCTGCGGGGGCCGTTCGGGGTCGGAAGCACGATCGCGATGACGCCGCACGGCCAGGAGACGATCGAGTTGCGCGTCGCCGCCGTGGTGAAGGGCGAGCAGTTCGTCGACGAGGCCGAGGTCGCCGGCACCGTCATACGGACCACGCACCGAGTGGACCCCCTCCCCGACGGTGACGGAGCGCGGATCGTCTACCGCCTGGAAGCCAGCGGGCCGGAAGCCGAAGAGATCGGCCCGGCGGTCAGCGCGGACTTCCCCGAAACGCTCGCCGCGCTGGCGGAGCACGTAACGCGCTTGACCGCTCCTGCGTCGCGGTGAGCCGGTTTCCCGAGGGACCCGCCGCCAGCCCTGGATTCCTCCTCTGGCACGTCACACTCGCTTGGCAGCGAGCCATCGCCGCCGCTTTGGCGCCCCTCGAGTTGACCCACGTGCAGTTCGTGTTGCTCGCGTGCACCTGGTGGCTCGAAGGACAAGGGCAGACCCCCAACCAACTCGACCTCGCGCGGCAGGCCGGCACCGACGTGAAGATGACCTCGCAGGTCGTGCGCAAGCTCGAAGCCAAAGGGCTGCTCGAGCGGACCATCGACCCCGACGACACGCGGGCGCGGCGCTTGAGCCCGACGCCGGAAGGAGCCGCCCTGGCGCAGATGGCCATCGCTGCCGTCGAAGCGGTCGACGCCGAGTTCTTCGACGGCGAAGCGGATTTGATGACCCCGCTTCTGCAGCGGCTCATTGCGCTTCAGAACGCGCCCGCCCGGCGAGCGTGACGCGGCACGCCGGAATCGCCGCCGGGTCGCTTATGGGCGACGGGGCGCAGGAGCCCTGATGATCCTGGTCACCGGTGCGACCGGCAACGTCGGCGGAGAGCTGGTCAATTCGCTGATCAACGCGGGCGAGCAGGTGCGAGCGTTGACTCGGTCGTCAGGGGACGAGATCATCGTCCTGACCTGGCTCGACCGGGCCCGTCGAGACGTGCTTCGAGTTCATCCGCGCTGCGACGTCCGCAACCCCGAGCGGGAAGAGCCGATCGCCGCGCGAGCAGAGGACGCGCGTGGGGACGTCCGGCCAGCTCTCGTGACGCCAGGGCTCGGTTAACATGCCGCGACCGGGCGCGCCGTTGAAGCGCTCGGCGGCGCGGGCGACGTCTGGGTCGACGTCGTGGAGGAAGACCACGTCGAACGCGTCCTGCGTCCACTCGCTCATCGGGCCGTAGCGGTCGACGAGGTCGGCGACGGCCTCCGCGTGACCCGTGTTCTCCCACCACTCGCCGGCGGTCTCGCCGGACGCGGGAACCATCGGCGCGAGCAACACGAGCAGCGCTGCGCCGACCTGTTCGGCCACGAGCGGGCCGGCGAAAGCGCCGAGCGATTGAGCGACGACAACCACGTCGCCGCGGGCGGGCGCGGCGCTCGCTACCGCCGCGGCGTGGTCGCTGGGACGCGCTTCGGGGTCCTCAAGCGGCAGCGGCGGGGCGAGGGCGTCGTAGCCAAGCCCGCGCAGCTCGTGGATCGTCGCCCCATAGACCTCTCGGTCCGATCCGGCGCCCGGGATGAGGACAAACGTGGCTACCGGCGAAGCTTATTGAAGTCCGCGGCGTCGCTCCCACCGCCCAACACCGAACGGGCCTCATCGCGAGGCCTAGGCGTGCGGGAGCGGGGTCAAAGGGACCGGCTTCCTGAATTCCGTACGCCACCGAGCAGAGAGGGCATGACCATGGCTGGTTATCCGCAGGCGATCGTCCACGTCGACCACGTCGAGCCCGTCCCACGGCGTGTGCGGGCGATGCTCGCAGGGAAGACCGTGCTCGACACGACGG
>JAABUS010003837.1_pt1 | contig 23194 bp, 32 predicted proteins | sample 5560161 | NCBI WGS metagenome assembly JAABUS01 (sample SAMN10711885, study PRJNA513376) | rock metagenome | isolation source: Antarctica rocks | place: Antarctica: Victoria Land, Trio Nunatak nord | collected 2016-01-04
TAATTGGCACAAGCGATCGGCTGTGTTGGCTGGCAGAAACTTGTAAAATCCTTCTTCTTCTTCTTCAAGGACTCACTTTGTTATGTAGAGCGTCAAGATGTTAGGCAATGACTCACATCATCATACATATGACAGACACTGCCAGTATGATGCAACGCAACAAATTTTGGTCATTGTCATTCCCTCATCACCTTGCCCAGCTTTATTTGTGCAGCAAAAGTGCCAGATCAGGTTCTGGGTCATTCCTGCTGAAATGGTACGCAGCCTGTCCTCACAACAAGCAACATGCAGATGCTTGCTTGTACCTTGTCTACATCAATGCCGTCAGGACCATCGATCTGTGCCTCAACATTGAACAAGGCCTCCATATCATCTGCAAAGGCCTCAGGCCTTCGGCACTCCTGCTTGCTGCTGAACAGCAGCATATGGTGCGCTGCTCGGCGGCCGTTTCCGGCAGAAATCATGTGCAGGAAGGATATGAAGTGCTTGCGCACGCGAGGCGTCAACTCCTCTGCTAGGCCAAAGTCCAACAGGACGAGCTGCAGCTGAGACCGGATCTCCTCAAGAGACTTGTGCTCGGCACTGACCTTGTCAGTCTGCAACAGAAGAGAATAAGTGTTGACAGCAAAGCAATGAGTGTTAGGGTTCAACACAGGAAACCGTGATGAATGAGGAAGACCAGCCAACATGAGTGTTGCTGCCTGACATGCCTACCGCTGAGTTGTCTTTGCAGGACTTCAAGCTGTGAGGTAATGTGCCCAATGTATGCGTCTTTACAGGCAGCATCACGACATGCGCTCAACACAGAGGATCCAGACACAACAATGGTGGCTAATGAAGGTAAAGGCTAAGAATTTTGAAAAGCCAATGCTGACAAACACAAACTATGGCTATATGCCTAGATCAACCTGCTTTGCTGACATGTTTGCCGCCAAAAAGGTAATGGAACCATTTGGTGAATCTCAATCATTGTGATCATGTGCATGGGGGGAACCAGGGGGACTCAGCAGCATGTGACTCTTACCCCTCTGATGCGAACCATGATGTTGCCAGGGTGCAGGTCTAGGAAACATGTGTAATGTTAACCATGTACATGATCAACGGCAGAACTCAGCAGCATGTGACTCTTACCCCTCTGATGCGAACCATGATGTTGCCAGGGTGCAGGTCTGTGTGCACGAAGTTGTCGGCTAGCAGCATCTTGAGGTAGGTGTCCACTCCCAGCGACACAATCTGGGTATTGAAGGGACTGGGCTCTCTAATGTACTTAGCCACACTCTCTCCTGCACATTGTGGTATGGGACTGTCAGATACCCTGATCTACACTGTATACACCAGCAATACATTGAAAGGCTGTGCATAGCGTTCTTGTGGCATCAGACATAGTATAGAGTTGCAAAGGACTGAATTTGCATTGAGCATACAATGGGCAAGTTTGCTTTCTGTCCATACAGTAGGGGACAGACTTGCATAGGGCAGTCTTTGCCTGGTGTCTGCACTTGATGGGCATTGCTGCCTTCTGTCCACACAGTGCTGTGCAAATGTACAAAAGGCAGACTTTGCCTTCTGTCTTCACACAATGGGCAAGTTCTGCTTTATGTTCACACTGTGCAGGGCAAACTTGCAAAGGGCAGCCTTTGCCTTTCGTCCGCAAACAATGGGCAAGTCCTGCCTTCTGCCCACACAGTAGGGGGCAAACTCACCAGGCTCAAAGGTCTCAATCAGCACCTCAGCCGTCTCACACCCAGGGAAGGGGTACGGCGGCGTAACACTCTGCGATACGGACGCAAAGTTGTTGTAGAACCGCCGTAAGTGGGCGCACTCCACTCGCAGGTCCGCCTGAGCTGTCATGGTACTCGAAAACTGGCTCGCACTCTCCTTCAGACTCAGGCCCTTCAGTGCTGGGACCTTTGATGTTGCTGCTGCTACAGGCTTCAGCACCTGCAAGCACAAGACTGATTTTTCTTGCAAGGTGTCTGCTGCTGAGATGCATCATCCTGTATTTCAGCATGTCAGCTGTAGTGTAATCTTTAGCAGCATTGTCACACATGGTGGAAGACCAGTTGTAACGTCTGGGATGCATATGATGGGCTCTGCAGTCCACAGGGCAACTACAGATCCCATCATATACAGCCCAGGCGTTGAAATTCTATAAATAACTATGTAACTTAATAAATGAACAAGTAAAAAAAGCAAACAAAAAAACAGATAAACAAACAAATACATAATGATATAAAAACATACTGCTAACGCTTTCTGGCTCATGATGAGCTAGCTACCTGCAGAACAAAATCATGTCTTTGGAGAAGAAACTGTTCTGTGCATCCATCCCTATACGGCCTATGAATGCTGCAGCTCTGAGTGTCATGCAAAGCAAGGCAGCCAAGAGGTTCCCAATGGTATGTGACACCCAGGTAACATGAGGTTGCAACTTTGATGAATACCTGGAAATCCCTTCTGATGATGTCAGCAACCCCAGGGTGGCGTACTTTCACAGCAACCACCCGCCTCACCCCTTCGATGGTCATCACTGCTCTGTGCACCTGCAGCAATGCAAAGTATGGGATCAGAGCATGGCCCTGCAGCTCTTAGGGTATAGGGCCCAAGCAGCTCGTAGGGTTTGGGGCCCAAGCAGTATAAGTGAAGGGGGTCACAAGGCCCTGTCAGCCTTTTGTGACCAAGCGATGAGCGGCCAATATTGAGCTTGCACTGACAGCTTACTACTCAGAAACAGGAAGGACATGATGCACCTGTGCAATGCTGTGCAGCAACCATGGCACTGCAGTTGATGCTCTCAGGAACATGAAGTGAGTCGGCATTTCTTTTACACCCGTCTCAGTTCCACAATGATGTGAACAATTGGCATTGAATGAAAAGACCCAATAGATGTGGTTGTACATGTGCAAAGTTGCAAACAGCACTAGCAGTGTAGCCAAAGCTCCTAGGAGGTACAGTCCATACCAGGCGAGTCTACACTTGCTATCTACAAAATCAGGCTCCAGACAGAGCAACAAGGGGTGTGTGTGTGGGGGTGGTGGGGGGCGGGGGGGAGGGTTGGGGTTGGTGGAGGGGGCTACCTGTGCAATGCTACCAGATGCAATGGCGCTGTGGTCGATGCTCTCAAACATCTGCTCCACTGGCAGCCCAAAGGCCTTCTCAATGGCAGCCTTGCTGGCCTCCCACTTGTGCACTGGAGCCTTGTCATGCAGCTCTGACAGCACCCGGCAGAAGTCCTGCAACACCACAATGCCGCCGTTCACACAGATACACACACCCACACACAGACAGACAGACACGCACACGTTGCTGGTTCCTAAAACATCTCCCATGGGAAAAATATCTCGTTTTTGCTGTCCCCAGGCATCTCTGAAAGTAGAGTCCGACTGTAACATAAAAGTCCCCATAAAAATACCAGACGTTGCAGAATTGAGGAAGAGCATCTGTTGCATGGGCAGCCCGAATGGCCTCTTTAAAGACAGCCTTGCTGGCCTTGCACTTGTACATCAGATTCTTGTCTTGCGGCCTCAGACACACATCAACAGAATCTCTTTCTTGCTGCAGACTGACTGGTGACATGTGCCCTGATAAGCATCATAACATTGCTGACTGCCTGCTGTTGCACTGAAGCCTTGCTGGCATTTTTCACTATTGTGGATGCAACCAGCTTCTATGCAGCTGTGCTGCAGTATATGGTCAAGGGCGACTCACAAAGAGCACCCAACACAACAGACATGCATTGAGATAAGCTGAAGAGGGTAGGCAAAATACTTGAAGCAGGAAAAGCAACTCCTCTAGGGCAGACCTGAAGAAACACATGGTACAGCAGCAAACATGTTTTCTCTCACAGCGGACCACTGAGAACAGTACTTACTGCAGGGAAGATGTCTTCTCTGGCAGTGGACCACTGAGAAGAGTAGACACAGCAGTACTTACTGCAGGAAAGATGTCTTCTCTAACAGTGGACCACAGAGAAGGGTAGACACAGCAGTACTTACTGCAGGAAAGAAGTTTTTTTTCCAACAGCAGACCACTGAGAAGAGTAGACACAGCAATACTTACTGCAGGAAAGACATCTTCTCTAGTAGCTGACCACCAAAGACCATACACGTGGTACTTACTGCAGGAAAGGTGTCTTCTCACTCAGTAAACTACTGAACAGGGAGGACAAAGCAACACTTACTGCAGGGAAGATGTCTTCTCTAGTGGCGGACCACTGCCCCCACTTGATGAAGGCAGCCCCACTGCTTCTGCAGCCCATCAGCAGCAGCTTGAAGGCAGCAGTGCGCAGCTGACTTGCCACCCCCACTGCTTGAGTCCTGGAGGCTGATGACTGGCTGGGCTGCATCACTTCTATCTCACCAGATGTGCCCAGATTCTTCTGGGCAGGTGCGGCCTGTGACATGGCATGAGCATGCTTTTCAACACACGAAGCTGAAACACACACGCACGCACGCACGCATGTCGAAAGCAGCGCCCACACACACATACACACCTACACACACGGTACAGACAGATGGAGAGCCAACAGCAGCGCCCCAATTGCACTTGATACACTACAACATGAGGCAGCACACATCATGCTCTACATGTTAATCAGAAGTCCCAGGGTTACTAGAGGGACAGACAGACAGACACAGAGACAGACACACAGAGAGACACACATAAGGCAGCACAGGGCGTGCTCCACCTGTGGATCAGAAGTCCCCAGGGTTCCCAGAGGGACGGACAGACACAGAGACAGACACACATAAAAACGAGCATCAACGCCCCACTTGCACCTTGGACACTACAACATGCGACAGCACACATCATGCTCTACCTGTTGGTCAGAAGTCCCAGTGTTACTCTGGAGGGACAGACAGACAGACACAGAGACACAGAGACAGACACACAAACATGAGGCAGCACAGATCATTCTCCACCTGCTGATCAGAAGTCCCAGGGTTCCCGGCCGCAGCACCAAGTCCAGCAGCCTGAGCCTGTGCGGACGCACTGGGAGCAAACTGGGAAGCCAGCAGCAGCAGGATTGGGCCCAGCAGCAGGAAGGGCAGGAAGACTGTCACCAGGAAGGAGGCTCGCATCAGCAAGTCGCACCTGTCCCTCACTGACAGTGCCTGCTCCTGTGCTGAGTGGTCACCTCGCCCGAACAATGGAGCTGCTTCCTCCCTTGCGTCCTGCGGCATTCAGCATGTGTCAGCATTGCAAACAATGGGAAACATTACTCCCTGGCATCTTGCAAATTTTAGCTTGTGTTGTGAGTGTGACTGACAGTGCTTGCATGTGTGCTGAGTGGTCCGCTCGCCCAAAGAACGGAGCCGCTTCTTCCCTGGCATCCTACAGCACTCAGCATATGTGGGATTTGCTTTCTCCCTGGCACCTTGCATCAGTTAGCTTGTGTTGAGATTAGAAGCAACAGTGCTTGCATGTGTGCTGAGTAGTCGTTCCACCTCCCAAAGAATGGAGCTGCTTCTTCCCTCGTATCCTACAACATTCAGCATGTGTCAAGGTTGTAAGCAGTGGAGTTGCTTCCTCCTTGGCGTCTTGCATCAATTAGCTTGTGTTGTGACTATGACTAGCCTTCATCAACTTTGCTTCTCCAAAAGCAGCAAACAATGCAAGTCAGATGCCTCTCCTCATATGTGCCTTCAACATCACAAAGCTTAGACCACAAGCCTGGCATCAAGCAACACCTGCAGCGTCCAGCAGTAAAAAGCGTAATGGGGGCTTACATTTCCAGTGACGCTCACAGTACGCCCATCAGTAAGCAAGACCTCTGAGCTAGGGAGGGGCTCTGCAGACCCCCCTGAGTCCCCCCTTCCGCCCCCCAGGTCCACCTCACTCAGCAGCATGGTCCCAGCAGCACTGAGGGGATCCCTCTCCGACTCAGAGTGAGTCGCCTCAGACTGATGATCCTGCTGCTGAGTGTGCTGCTGCAGCTCAGCAATGCGTTTGCCGACTCGGTGCTCAGAGGCTGGGAGTCCTGAGTCAGCCCATGATGAGCTGGTTTCAGGGCTGTCTGTGACTGTACTAGCCCTTGAGCTCTGCAGAAAGCAGTTGGAATGATCAGGCATTTCCCAGGCTTCAGACAGAAAAGGACTGTGCTATTGCCACTCACAGGATCACATGCTGACTCAGAGCTCAGCTGACTCAGAGCTCAGCAGGCACTTACAATGAGAGAAGTGGCACTGCACTCAGGAACAGGCAGTGGCAAGCATCTGCACAGGCAGATAGCCAAAAGGCAAGCAGCTGATAGGCAGATAGCCAGTCAGCAGAGGGCCAATAGGCAAATAGCCAATAGGCAAATGACCATTAGGCAAGCTGCTACTTGCTGACTGACACATGAACCTTGGTTACACAGTCAAGTCATATATCTGGAAGCAAACACATTTCCTGAAGGGCATACAGCATGAAACTACAAACCTGGAAGTGATGCATGTTCTGGAAGGTGGGTGGGTGGGTGGGGGTGCTGGGCTCACTGCTTAAGGGGTCAGACCGGCTCCTGCTGCTGCTGCTGTCTGTGCTGGGCGCCAGCTCAGCCTGAGTGGTGATTGTTGGCAGATGATCTGTGTTCAAACGTCTGCCTGACAATTGCATTGCATCAACATATGACGCACCATCGTTGACACCTGCAGGGATTTTTACACACCTTATGGAAAATGTAGTTTTTGTCAGCCATTACAGTCTCTAAAAATGAGAACAACACATTGGCGCTAGCAGCATTACAACAATAGTCAAGCTGTGTTAAACCTCTGTTTGCCTGTCTTAACACAACACTACAAAGTGATGATGAGTGGAAACACATGAAGAAGTCCTTCATACACCTAGCTCAGCATGAATCAAACAGCACAATAGTAATAATTATTTTTTATTATCATTGTTGCTGTCATTATTGTGTTGTTACATGTAAGCAAAAGATTCTACGCACCAGATGTTGAGGCCTGCTGTGGGGCTGCTTCTGCCCCGGACTTTGGAGGGGGTGCCATGGAGGGGGGTGGGGCAGGAGGGTTGGGCAAGGGGCCTTTTCTGCCCCTCCTTACGGGTACAGAAGCACCTATGCTGAAGCTTGTGCCTGCAGGAAGAAGACACACTTGCAGCAAAATCTCTCATCTCAAGGCTGACCATGATCACATGTTAGTCACTTGCATACAGGGCACAACACAGAATGAATGCATAGCAGTTCGCATTTGCTCTGTGCAGACAGCATCAAGACTTGCGGTATCATCTTTCAATGCACCTGCCATTGCAGGCCCAGCACACGTGTCTTGCTTTGAGCCATCCTCTGTTTCTGCTGACAAACAGGACAATTGCTGGATCTCTGTGACTCCCACATGGTCAATTTGTGCTTGCCTTGTCAGCGTTGCAAAACTTGGCATTTGCACTAAAGTCAAGCCAAAGAATGGACACTGCCTGAGGATGGCAATTGCAACACTGCTGGTTATTACTTACGATATTGTCTGGCATTGCCTATTTTACTGCCTGTCATCACCGATGATACTGCCTGTCGTTACCTGTGACACTGCCAGTCATTAACGGTGATACTGCCTGTCATTACCTTTGACATCGCCTGTCATACTGGTGATGCTGCCTGTCAGTTCCTGTGAACCTGCCTGTCAATTCCTGTGGTACTGCCTGTCATTGCCTGTGATACTGCCTGTCATTACCTGGGAGACTGCTTATCATTGCATGTACTACTGACTGTCATTACCTGTGACATCGCCTGTCATGAACTGTGATACTGCCTGTCACTGCCTGTAACACTGCCTGTCATTACCTGTAAGACCACCTGAAGCTGAGACGAGATCAACAGTGCCGCCCAGGAATGGTTGGCCCTCCACCTTGAGGCCAACATTGACTGAGGCTGACTCGATGACCTCACTGGCAGCTTGAAGGGGAGGGGTGTCAGGCAGGCCCTTCAGCAGATGGGCAACCCTTCTGGCTGCCCATCGGTGCCTTGCCCTGAAAGCTGCCTCTGTTGCCTCTCCTGCAGCCAACACACAGACAGTGGGTCCAACTAGAACAGCATCACTTCATTTGATTGGCAGCTGCCATAACAGTTATTGTGCGACAAAAGCTCAACGGAGGCCTGCAGCAAGATGTTCTTTGGCTGCCTGCTCTCTTGGTTCATGCATGGCCAGCCATGACAGCTTTGACATTTGATGAACCATGAATCATACATTCAATGGCAGGCAGTCAGTGCGGTCACCTAGTAGGTACCAAGACAGCTAGCACACCTGTCATCATTGTCACTGTACTGTGATCTTTATCTGTACTTAATATGACTACTTGTACTATCACTGTTACCAATAGTCTCTTTTCTGCAGAAGCAGATGCATGGGCAAAATCCAACCGTCAGCATGCTGACCAGTGGATGCTGCTTCTTTAGGCAGCTGACTACGACTGGCCTACCGGTGGCTTATACATTAAATGGCAGAAGCAGTTTTCCCTTGTGCAAAAGCACAGAGAAGTCCCACCTGCAGCAAGCTGGCCAGTGGCTGCTGCTCTCTTGGTCTGTGCATAGCCAGCCATGACCGGCACACTGGCTGCAAGGCACTGCAGCACGTGGTAGCTGTTGGGGGACAGCCAGGCCCACATGTGAGCCCCCACCCACAGTGCTGCAGCTGGACTCACATATTCTCCTGGTAGCCTGACCACCTGCTTTGCTGCTGGCCAAGCACCTGCATCAGTGTGGTTCATGCTGGCAGGTATAACAATTGGGTTCTCATTGGATTGACGCTGAAAGGTGCAGTCTTTTGTTTCTCTTTTCTTCACGCTGGCTATGCGAGCTTCATTGCATGCAAGCAGTGTGGAAAACCTGCATCTCAAAGAATGCAATCATGTTCTTACAACAGGCCATTATTGTAAAGGAAAGACACTGTGTGCATGGATTTGTGTGTGTACGTGCATGCGTGCGTGCGTCGGCATGGCGCAGCAGCAAAGCGTCTCCTGAGCTGTCAAGCAGAACACAAGGAGCAAGAAGAAGCACAGGTGCAGCCGAGGACTGCCAACAGCAATCAGAGAAGAGCCAACAGCACCATCAGGTCATGCTGTTGGCAACTGACGGTCACGTCAGCACTGGTGCAAGCTGCAATTGAATGGTGAGTACGTGCAGATGTGGCTGCCATGCAGCTGTGCATCTAGTTGCCAAACAAGCCCTGTGGGCCACCTGAGGCACTGTCAACAGCTGCACAGGTGCAGACTGCACCCAAGCTTACCTGAGGCAATCTCAACAGCTGCACGCCTGCATCTGCGAGGCACAGCAGAGGTGCGTCTCTGGAGCTGCTTGATGGCCTGCTGCCGCTGTACGTGCGTGGCCAGAGCAGCCTGCCCAATGAGGGACACTGCGCCCAGGGCTATGAGGGGGCCTTCACTGCCGTGCATTCCATCGGCAAAGACCAGGCGTAGGAACAGCAGTGAGCCAGCCTTGTTTGCAGAGTCGGCGATGCCTGCAGTGACGGACATGGCTACAGTCTCATAGCTATACTCATGTTCTTTGTTTTTGGCGTACGATATCTTTGGCGTACGATATCTTTAACAATCAGATGGCATGGGGGTGATATCATGCTGCTTTGGTTGAAAGAGTTCACCAATACAACTGCAAAGGAAAAGCCTGTTGTGACAGTTACATGATCTGCTGACTGTGCTGACTATGCACAACAGCAATGTCTTGTAGAGCATCAGACAGCGCATGCAGAAGGTGCACTTCATGGCTGCAATGGGCCTGCCCATGTTGGGCAGACAATATGGGTGATTGCAAGACATGACTCGTTGTTGCTGCTGCTGCTGCTGCCATGAGTAGTCATGTGCTATGCAGAAAATCAGTGGACATGACACACCTGCCATAGCTGCATTTTGCTGGTTTGGCGCCTGATGGTGCTGTACTCGCTCACAAGCAGTACCAGCTTTGACAGACAGTAACTGCAGGCGTAAGTCTGGATTGCCAGAAGCGCTGCCTGTCAGCTGCAAGCTGAGTGGCAATCCTGCTTGCACTGCTGGACCCTGTGACGTGTCAGCATCTTCTGAAGGTTCCCTGATGGCAGGGGCATAAGGCGGTAACAGCAGCAGCATTAGGGTGGTATTGTGAGGGTGCAAGGCCTGACTTCACAAGGAACAATATGTTGCAGTCAGGTTGTATGTACTTCTTCTGCACTGCAGGGGTGCCACATGACATGCATGGCTTGTGAACTTGCACATACACTGCTGAATATGCGCAGAGACCGATAGCTGACCTGGCGACAGGTTGATACCACGCCTGGATTCTCTGCTCAAGACTGCCTTGCAACCGCCACTTGACTGGCTTGTCGTATTGCTTAGCGAGGCTGTTAATGGCAGCTGCCCCTAATGATGAGGATTTCGTTGTTTTGGCAGCCTTGCTCGATGGTGAGTCACCCGAAGCCCGTCCCCAACTGACCATGTCTGTTTTATCACATGGTTTGCTTGGAGCAGCCGAGTTCCCTCGGTCAGCAACAACCGTCTCTGTGCCTGGACAAGACTGATTCCCTATGTAAAGGCTTGGCTCACACGGCCATTGCGCGCATCGATAGGAGCGGAGCGACAACGCAAATGACTACCGGTAAAGCTATTCATCTATCGTTGACTGGGTCTGAAACTGTATGCATGACTGATCATTTATCGTAGGCCCAAAGTAGGGCAGCAGGGCCGTTAGGAGTTGTTGCTGCCCCAGACTGTGACCAGCTTGTGCCAGAGCGCAGCAGGAGCCTCAGTCACAGACATGGCTTGATTTAATGGCATGGAAGATGACTTCTTTACCCGATTATCCAGCGTTGGCAGCAAATCTAACGATAAAACATCTGACGTTGTGCTGGACGGGAATGATCACTGTAGCAGTGACACCGAAGTCACACCACGGACAGAAAATGCGCTGTCTCAGCCTGCAGCGCCGTTTGTTCAAAGTGTGCATACATGCTATCTTACCCAAGCATTCAGTGATAAGCTGGATATCTTAGAAGAGACGGTGATCCCGGTAAAGAGCAATCGTGGCAGCAAAGAGTACTGCGGTTGGTGGAAGCATCAACAAGACGATCCCAAACTATTCGGAGCACAACTGATCGGGGACACCGCCACTCCTCAAAAGTTTGCTGGCATGAGCTTCAGCGGCCTTTCCTTCTTTTGGTACGGCATCTCTCACCTCTTGATCACTAAAGACATCCCTGGCGCAAAACTGTTCATTGCCACTGTTGCGCGTTCAACAGCAAGCTCCTTGCAGTGAGTGGGGGCGCAAACGAGTGACAGATTTCGAAGCAATTGCTGGCCCACTGCAGCTGACCTTGCCAGTGCTGACCAGCCCTGACATCGTGCAGCTAGCAGTTGCAGGGATATACAGCTGCACAATTGCCCTCTCCTGGTCCAATGTAGAGCCCACGCTTGTGTTGGCCAACTCAATTGGGGTACCGTCTGCTAATCCTGAATCTTGCCACATGCTTGCGCTGTATGGACATGTCTATTCAAAGTATTGCTTGCTAATGTAGCTTGAGTGCTTGGAGGAAGCCTGCCAGAATTTTTTTGCACACAAGGCACTACAGCTGCCCGACTGCGACAGAGCAATCTGGAAGGCAGTAGCACAGCTTGGCAGCCATGTAGGGCTTGTGCCAATCACACAGCTTGCGGCTGAGTGCATAGTAAAACGCCCATGAGAAGATGGCATGCAAGTCCTGAAGGAGGTCCTTGAGCTACCAACATACCTACAAAACAGAGCCAGGATGAACCAATTACTACACCATGCACAGCGCGGCGCATACACAGAGCTGCAAATTCTTGAGATTCTGGACGACATGAAGATGCCTGAAGCCTTCATAGTTGACATGCTCAAGATTGGCAAGATGCAGCAGAACTTCATGCTTTGCTCAACATACTACTGAGCTCAGAGCGCCAGCATGGACCACTTCTGCGCCAGGCTTTGGAGCAGTACATGCTGCCTGAGTGCTTACGCACAAGCAGAGACCCAACTTGCAACACACGCTTCTTGCACAACGTGATGCTGACAGGCAGGGACCAAGCTTTTGCACTGCCAGAATCACCCTTTTCAGTACACCTTCTGGAGCAGGAGAAAAATGGTATGCAGTCATACCATGTGTTCTGCATGTTCCGCCAAATTGTTGATGTGCCAAATTGGCTGAAAGACTATGGCCTGCCAATATGTGGTCAGGCAGTTGCAGTTGCAACAGCAGGCATCAACTGTCTGTCCTTGTGTCATCGCAGGACATCGGACTCAGGGGTGCTACTTGTTCCCAGCAAATACAAAGCGTTTTGTTGATGTCACCCGCAGCTTCACTGTCTTTGCTGTGCATGCCTCTCCGCCTTACATACAACTGTCCTGGACAATATCATATGAGTCTCTCAAAGATCTCAAGGCAGGTCAGAAGTTTGGTTGGCCAGCTTTTATGACAACAACCAAGAAGGCGTACCCAGCAGAGTACATGGACCCCTTCATTTTGGGTATATGGTGGCTGCCGCCTGAGAGGGGGAGGCACCTGAGGGGTGAGCATGCAGTGGCAGGTGCTTGACATTTGCTAGAAGGCAGTACACTTCAGACTTCAGACTCCTGCTTGCAAGGGTCTGGAGAAATCATCACCGTGTGTGTAAAGCCAATCATGTTTGCACGTGCCGCTTATACAAGAACTTGCTTGTAGCATGACTATGTATGCTTTAGGTAGTTGACATGCGTGCCTGCATGTATATGCAACATCTGTCCCATGCCAATTTGACATTTCCAAGACAGCCAGCAACTGTAACATGGAAGTTTATCAAAAGCTTTCAGCCTCGTCAAATGATGTAATGAATACCAGTCTACCAGTCAAGACTTTGGTCGCTGCTACATGTCAGGATCGGAGAAATACCTGGCAGATTCAATATACAGTGGTCGTCAAAAGTCTGTATTCAAAACCAGGCCTTGTTTAGCAGAACAGTTCGTGTGCGACGACAGCTCAATCTGACTGGCGGTACGGCCAGCTATGCCTAGTACACCATTGAACGCGTGTGGTTGGGACCAATGCGGCAGATAACGTCCGTAGCGCTAGCTGCAGCCTGCAGACCTTTGACTTTTGCGTCGACCTAGGAAATCGGTTGTCAGCAGGAGGGCAAGATTGCTGCTTTGCAGCAAACAAAAGCCATAAGCAAGCAGGTCTCAAGAATGCAGTGGTGTCTGCGATTGTTTCACAGCGAAACCAGGCCAGCTTTTCTTTGTAGATTCCAGTGAAGCAGCCGAGTTCCCTCAGACAGCAACAATCGGATGGCTGTCGCTGTGCCAGGAGAAGACTCGTTCCTGGTGTACGAGCTTGACTCACACGGCCATTGCACAAGTCGACAGGAGCGGAGCGACAACGCAAATGACTACCGGCATTCACGTTGACTGGGTCTCAAACTGTTTAAATGACTGCTCATTTATTTTAGGGCGGTTAGGAGTTGTTGCTATTCAATCCGGCTCAGACTGTGACCAGCTTGTCCCAGAGCGCAGCACGAGCCTCAGTGACAGCAATGGCTGACTATGATAATATGGTGGATGACTTTGTTGACCAGTTGTTTAGCGTCGCTAGCAAGTCTGACGACCAAACATCCGACGTTGTTCTAGACAGGAGTGATCACAATAGCAAAGACACCGAGGTCACATCAAAGACAGAGACTGTGCTGTCTCAGTCTGCACCATCATCTGTTCAAAGTGTACATACATGCTATCTCACTCAAGCATTCAGTGATAGTCTGAATATCTTCACAGAGAGGTTGATCACAGTAAAGAGCGATCGTGGCAGCAAAGAACACTGTAAATGGTGGAAGCATGATCTCAAATTATTCGGAGCACAACTGATCGGGAACACCGCCACTCCTCACGACTTTGCTGGCATGAGCTTGAGCGACCTTTCTTTCTGTTGGTACGGCAAGTCTCAACTTATAATCAACAAAGACTTCCTTTGCGCGTGACTGCCAATGCAACTCTTGCACTTTTGAAACCAAGCTCCTTGCAGTGAGTGGGGGCGCAAACAAGTGACAGATTTCGCAGCAATTGCTGGCCCACTGCAGCTAACCTTGCCAGTTCTGACCAGCCCTGACATCGTGCAGCTGGCAGTTGAAGGGATATACAGTGGCACAATCGCTCTTTCCTGGTCAAATGTGGAGCCCATGCTTGTGCTGGCCTTCAATTGGGGTACTGTCTACTGACCCTGAGTCTCACCACATGCTTGTGCTGTCTGTTCCAAGTTTCTTTGCTGGTGTAGATTGAGTGCTTGGAGGAAGCCTGCCAGGACTTTTTGGCATGCGAGGTATTAAAGCTGCCTGATTGCGAAAGAGAGATCTGGAAAGCAGTAGCACAGCTTGGCAGCCATGTAGGGCTTGTGCCAATCATAGAGCTTGCGGCTGGGTGCATAGTAAAACGCCCATGGGAAGATAGCATGCAAGTTCTGAAGGAGGTTCTTGAGCTACCAACATACTTTCAAGACAAGGCCAGGATGAACCAATTGCTACACCACTCACGACGCGGCGCATATACAGAGCTGCAAGTTCTTGAGGTTCTAGACAGCATGAACATCCCTCATAGCTGACATGCTCAAGATTAACAAAATGCAGAAGGAGGAGCTTCATGCTCTGCTCAGCATTCTACTGAGCTCAGAGCGACAGCATGGACCACTTCTGCGCCAGGCTTTAGAGCAGCACATGCTGCCTGAGTGCTTGCGCCCAAGCAGAGACCCAACTTGCAACACACGCTTCTTGCACAATGTGATGCTGACAGGGAATAATCAATGTTTTCCACTGCCAGAATCACCCTTTTCAGTACACATTCTGGAGATTGAGAAGAATGGTATGCACTTGTACCATGTGTTTGGCACATTCCGCCAAAATGTTGATGTGCTAAATTGGCTGAACGACCATGGCCTGCCAATGTGTGATCAGGCAGTTGCAGTTGCAACAGCAGGCATCAAGAAAGGAAAAGAATGAAGAAACTGGAAAAGAAAAGACTGCATCTTTCGGCCTCATTTTAATGCAGGCATAACCTGTCTGCTCTTGTGTTTTTGCAGGAGATCAGACTCAGGGATGCTACCTGCTCCCAAAAGATGCAAAGCGTTTTGTTGATGTTGCCCGTAGCTTCAAGGTCTTTGCTGTGCATCCCTCTCCGCCTTACATACGACAGTGCTTGACAATACCGTATGCGTCTCTCAAAGATCTTCAAGTAGGCAGGCAGTTTGGATGGCCAGCTTTCCTGAAAACAACCAAGAAGGCGTATTCAGCAAAGTACATGGGCCCCTTCATATTGGGTATATGGTGGCAGGCGCCTGAGAAGGGGAGGCAAGTGCCTGACATGCACTGGCTGTTCACTTGATACTTCAGACTCCTGGTTGCAAGGGTCTGGAGGAATCATCACCATGTGTGTAAATTGCTGCTATTGCTTCTTGCGCCTTGTGAAAAAACCAAAAGCCAATCATGTCTGCATGTGCCGCTCATACAACAACTTGCCTGTAGCATGAGTATGTATGCTTTGTTTACTTGGCATGCGTGCATGTATGTGTATACAACATCTGTCCAATCCCAGTTTGACATTTACAAGGCAACCAGCAACTGTAACGTGCAAGTTGATCAAACGCTTTCAAGCTCGTCAAAGGATGTAACAGATATCTATAATGGCCTAGCAGTCATTGACAAGACTTCGGTCGCTGCTACATGTTAGGTTCTGACAGTCAGGATCGCGAACACGCAGCAGATTCAATATACTGTCAGCATGTTCAAATTTTGGCATTTAGTGCTTAGCGTGGTGTGGATCGATTCTTAGATTTCACACGTACATGATCTGGTGCATAGCAGTTGCAGACAGTACTTGCATGAATATGTTCATAATGATTCACGACAGGTAGCATGAACATCAACATGACTTTTCATTGTAATGTACAATGAGCACGTGCAAGATAGTGATGGTCTACTGCAAGGTTCCTGGATGACTAAGCAGGTTCAATGCCTCCATGAGCAACAGGCAGCAGGTGTGCCGTTTGACCATCCTGCAGCCAGCTACCAAATGACCCAGGCTAGCTAACTACAATATTAAGACATCATGCTAAATGTACAAACCCTACAGCTACATGTTGCCTTGCAAAGATCATTGAGTTTGGTCATTGAGACAGTACAGGGAGTCTTTGCCCCAGCAGAATGCCAAGAAGGATTCGACCCTTCTGGCGTCTATACGTTGCCAAGGTCAACAGGGGCTCAGGACCTGCTCTCACAGCAGTAGTCTGGTCCATGCAGATCATTTCACAGCGTGCACATGGCCCTGCAGTTGTCATTAAAGCTGTCAAGCAACATGCAGTGTAGCTTCAGGAGAAAACAAGAAGAGAAGACTGTGCCTTTTGGCATTGAAGAAAGAAGAGCCCCAGGATGAGGTTGCTTGTGTTAAAAAAGGGTACACTAAAGCAGATGAACCACATTCACTGCACGTTAAGCCAAAGCCAAACACAAACACACAAGGCAGCAAACTGGCAACAGGCTTCAAAGCCATCGTAGATATGCCAGCAAATGTATGAGTTATCCTTACCTGCTGTAAAGAAACGTTGTGTCCCAATTTGCAGCTCTTGCCATGCATCTTCTGCGTAGGCATGAATGCTTGGCCCGCCAACCAACAGATTGGGTCTGAATCTAGACAGCTCTCCCATACTCCCTACAGTAACACCCTTGCGACCACCTGCTGTTTGCTTCTTGTTGGCTTGGGCAGCAATGCGGCTGTTCATGTCTGCAAGACTGGCGCTGTTCATCAGCAGAAACTGCCCTTCATTGGCAAAACCTGAAAGGCAACAAGATAGACCTCAATATCACACTTCAACATCACATCTGAACAACATGTGACTCTTGCAGCCTAGGCTAGCTCACAAAACTCAAGCTGGCACACAAACTGAAGAGAGCAATGCAAGTTCTTTCCAAGTCTGCCATCAATGACAGCAAATGCTCACTGCTGATAGCTGAGGGTAGGCTGGACAAAGGAACAACTCACAACATGTGCCCTATTGACAGCACTGCATTTGACCTGGGCATGCTGTACCATCCGTCAAGCTGCAAACTTCCCTCGACGCAGCTTTGAGAAGCAGAAGGTATCCTGTATAACACATGGCAGGGTACCTCACAACCATGGTGCAGAGGATCAATCAAAAGTGAAGCCTTACCTATGTGACCCCCGGGGTCTTGATCGCACCCCTTGCCGGGCCATGGGGCCTGTGAGGGGCTGATGGGTTTTCTGCTGCCAGGCTGTTGCCTTACTAGGCAACACCTGATGCCCAGGGCTTGCTGAAACCAGATCTTCAATTCTTCTTGCCTGTCACCTGGCGCTACCTCCTGCAATGTGACAAATGCTTGTTACAATCAGAGAGAGGGGGCGGGGGGGGGGGGGGGGGGGGGGGGGGTGTTCATCATCACCTATATCAGTATCACCCAACGGCATAAGTGTTGCTGTTACTGTACTGTGCAGCGCAATAGACATGTTTGTCTTCGTAGCATACGCACAGAAGTCAGGCAGTAATCTGTATGTTACCTGCAAACTGCAGACATTATCTGCACATATGCGCACTTGCACACCGCCCACCAGATCAGCCTGGTTTAGCACTTTGGTTTCAGAGCCAAGAAGAGGCAAGGGGATCACCAGATCATGCTGCATCCCAGGCATACTGACCTGCAAAGATGAAGCATGTAAGGAATCAGCTACGAGACATTCACAGCATGATGATGAAAGCTCACAAGTCCAGTCTTCAAACAGTGGATTATTTCACTCAAATTTGAAGCCAAAATCACTTGTAGTTTCCCATCGGCAAGATAATGCTATGAATGTAAATTGACAATCTGCAAAACACCTGTTACGTCAGATTGCAGTGGACCAAATGCTTGCAAAAGTAACATGCAAATTTTGCAGTTGCTACAATTGCGTCTGGCACTCTCTGCAACATATGGAAAGCAACACTATGGCAGAAGAGCTGTTGCAATGTGTGCTTGTCCAGTGATTGTGCATCATGCTACAGTTGTGATTTACAACTGGACAGACAATTTACCTGCATGAGACCTTGCGCTGGATCAGTCCTGGGCTGAATTAGCGCCAATTTGGGCAAACCCTTCTGGGTCAAGACATTCCCATCATCCCCCACTAGGGCCCATTCCCTATCCAGGAGGAGCCCATTGGGCCCTAAGGGCCATTCTGAAACCCGAACGCCCCCACATGACTTGATGGGGTACACCCAAATGCCCTCCAGACTACCTTGGCTAGCATGGGAATCTGAAGGGGGATCTGAAGTGGAGTCTGGCTGGGAACCTAGACTGCATGCTGAGCTGTAATCTAGAGGCAAATCAAATGGGTGATCTGAATGGACAGCTGAAGGAGCTGACTGCTGATGAGTCAGTGTCTGAGAATCTGATTTTGAAGCTGAAGTATGCTGCGAAGACAAAGCTGCCTGAGGATGCAAGGGCTCTTGCCCTGGAGACCCTCCAGAACTGCCCTTTGTTCTGTCCTGTGCATTCAACTGGCTATCATACATCTGACCACTCTGGCCAGCCTGCGAGTGTGACCTCACACGCTGTGTCTGAAGCTCTGGAGCTGTCCACGCAGTTACTGAGTCCCCACATCTGATCCACGGAAGCTGCTGTAACCATGCATACGCAGCTGAGGCAGCAGCTGCTTTGCCTGCTTCTTGACTAGCGTTGTCATGATGAGTGTGCGAGCCTATGGCCGCGTTTCCTGCTTCTGTATTACTACGCTGATCAGGGCTTCCTGAGTCTTGAGTCACCTGAGGCAGTTTCTTCCCCACATTCTGCAGCTGCTCAGACGGCTTCTGTTCTGCATCATCTTGACTCATCTTCACATCGCCAGATGCTGAAGTTGTCGCTGTGACCGCAGCACAGACTTCTACCGCTGTCACCCCTGAAATGGCAGAATCACTGCCAGAATTGCTGGCTTGTGACTGAGGCGCTGCATCTGAAACTGCAGCTGGGCGCAGTTGTTGCTGCTGCAGTGGATGCTGTACTGCATGAGAGCAGTGCGCATCTAGCCTGAGGGACTGCTGACCAGTTTTCACAGAAGCTTCTTGGCTTGAGTCAGAAGTGATGAGACTGGGGGATGTGCTGACACCAGGGGATGGGTTGTACCCAGCTGTGTTCAGGAAGCATGTCTGCAGGAATGTCAGGATGGCTTCTGCATCTTGCAAGCTGCTCATCCACCCAAAGGAGACTCTCACTGCCCCAGTTGGCCTGCAAATACAGAAGGCAGGGGTCAGTGTCTGAAGGCACCACTTGGGCAGCAAAAGGCAAACAGCTGCTCCTTGTGCGCGAGTCAAAGATTAGTCTGTTCTCAGCAGAAGCTATGATACGATTCAGGGCAATGTCAGCAGTGCTGATGCTTGCCATTGATGCTCGTCCTGATGCACACCTCATAGCACCTATGCACCCACAAAATGAAACAGCACAGATGCAACGAACACTTGAATTAGTCACAAGGCAAACAATGCCCTACAGACACACTGCAGTCGAATCAGTCAATAGGCCTTGCCCTTTACGGACACAGCAGTCAAAAGGCAAAGAATGCCCATCATGCACACAGCAATCACAGCAGCTGAATTGCAAAAGATGCCCTTCACGGAAACAACAATCAAATCAGGCAAAAGGCAAAGAATGCCCTTCATGGACACAGCCATAGGCCCATTGTAGGCAAACTGGTGAGCAACCCCACCTGCCATCAATGATGTCATTGTCATCCCAGCACACATGCCCAGCCTCAAAATTCCTCTTTGACTGGGATGCAGTTATCCCCAGATGGCGGGCACAGGCCCCAGGGTTGCAAAAGCAGCCTGTCCTTAGGAATATGCCGTGCAAGCCTGCCAGCTTTTCCACCTCCCTACACATCAAATTCACCAAGCTTAACAACAGTTGTGGCTGCAACTGCCAAAAGTCAGTTACAGGGCTAGCGTTGAAGCTGTGTTAAAGTTGTGTGTCATGCTGTCTGAACAGCCGTTCTTGTGAGCTGGTCAAGAACCGTACACCACCTGGTAGACAGTGCTTGCCGTTGGTAGACAGTGCTTGCCATTGGTAGACAGTGCTTGCCATTGGTAGACAGTGCTTGCACTTGGTAGACAGTGCTTGCCATTGGTAGACAGTGCTTGGCATTGGTAGGCAGTGCTTGCCATTGGTAGACAGTGCTTGGCATTGGTAGACAGTGCTTGCCATTGGTAGACAGTGCTTGCCATTGGTAGACAGTGCTTGCCATTGGTAGACGGTGCTTGCCATTGGTAGACAGTAGTTGCACAACAGCACAGCATGCTACATCATCTGTCAGCTCGTACACACTGGCATGCAGTCACTCCCAACTGTGCATCACACGGTGTGCATCACTGCTATTCAGCTTGCCACCCTGCAGGCCTCACATCCATGCACAATGGACCTAGACTGGAGCGCGTCAAGGCTGTTTCAAGCCCTGTCTTGCACAGCACAGCACAGCACAGCACAGCACAGCACAGCACAGCACAGCACAGCACAGCACAGCACAGCACAGCACAGCACAGCACAGCACAGCACTGCACAGCAGCACAGCACAGCACAGCACAGCACAGCACAGCACAGCACAGCACAGCACAGCACAGCACAGCACAGCAGCTCAAAAGCAGCTGACCTGTAGCCAAAGAAGCTACCATCATGGCGCAGCAGGTTGAATGTCACCACAGGGCCTTGTCCAACAGCCCCTGGGGCCTGTGCCCCTGGCTGCAGTTGATGCGCACCATACAGCACACACAGTGGCGCATCGTCAGCATGCCTCAAAGCCACCAGCCGCTGAGCAAACCACCTGAAGCAGCAGCTATGTTTGTGCTGTGCATGCTGTGCTAGACCTTGACCATTTGAGAGGTGACGGCATGCATATGCTGTATACAGCACTGACCAGCAAACCACCTGGAGCAGCAGATTCATGGCTTGCCTCTAGGAAGACAGCCCAGCAGCCATGTCGGTGATGTGCATGCTGTGCCAGACTTTGACTGTTTAAAAAATGACTGCATATGTATGCTGTATACAATACTGACGATTTAAGAAAGGACTGCGTATGCATGTTGTGCCGGATGTTGTAATCTGTTGTAATCTGGATCTATGCCATGCCATGGCATGCCGTGCTGTGCATGCTGTGCCAGATCATTGACCTGATGATAGCATGTGTACAGCAGGAAAGCTGCCAATTGCAGCCAGCTGGCAAGATGCAGACTGCGTCAGCTGTGCACTATCAGATCACCCCAGCACGAAAATCACATCTGATTCCAGGTCAATAGGGTTTCAACTTGCAAATTTTTGCAAATTGTCAAGGAAATTAGATACAATGTAGGGCTGGAGGCTTCAGGGTGTCTTGCGGTTTTATGGTCAGAGTTTATAGTCCGGTACATTGCTGGGGACCAGACTGGGCTTTTGATAATGTTGCCACGCCATGCTATGCTTTGCATGCTGAGCCCAGAGACTCACCGGGTGACAGACTGAGTGTGGTCCCCAATGGCAGGAAAGGCTCCAAGCCAAGCCAAGCCACGCTGTGCATGCTATGCTATGCCATCTGCTGCAATTTAAACTTTGCTGTGTTGTGCCATGCCATGCTGTGCTGTGTATGCTGTGCAAGGGTCTCACCGCGTGACAGACTGAGTGTGTTCCCCAATGGCAGGAAAGCCTCCAAGGGCAGCCAGCTGATGGAAGCCATGCCTGACCGCTGCAATGCCTAGATAGTGAGCAGTGCCATCTTCCAATCCTGCTGCTCCTTCTCGTCGCCTACAGTATGCCAATATCAATAAGAACAATAGTAACAAAAATGATAGTAATAATGATGATAACAATGATGACAACAAATGATATCAGTAACAATAACAACAATGACGATTAAGATATCCTAATCATTATAATGATAAAAATAATCCTAATGATTATAATGATAAAAATAATAAAAACAAATCATCATCATGAACAAAATAACAGTAATTAGACACTTTCCAGCTCATGATGAGCTAATTGTGTGCAGGGCAAGTCTTGCTGCTCCAAAGCAGCCTGTGTTGTGCATCCCTGTAACATGCAACCCATCTATGATATAGCGTGGGATGAGCAGAATCCTGATGTCTGTCCATGCTGCTACAATACCCAAGTAATGAGCAGTGCCATTGACCGCTGCTGCTGCTGCTGCTGCTGCTGCTGCTGCTGCTGCTGCTGCTGCTGCTGCGCAGCTTTTACAGCATACAACAGGAAGTTCAAAACATTTTGTAGTTACAGCTGAGCATGTACAGGAAAGTGAGATCTGTCCTTGCTGCTGCAAAGCCTCCTATTAGTAATGAGCAATGCCATGATCATCTCCTAATGCCTCTGCCCGGCTCATACAGTGACAATGATGATAACTATTGTTATTTCTAGCTGTCCATGACTGTAGGTACGTACCTCCTACAGTGATGAACAGAACAATGCAGGGTCACTGGATCCTTCAACAACCAACGCAACTGCAAACCAAAAACAGTAGAGGAAAAAAAGGCAGAGCACACAAAAAGCAGAGAACAGAAGAAGCTTTAGGGACAGGTCAGCCCACCTGAAGAAGTCTTCCTCTGCAAGTGACGCTGCCACAGTGCCGCCGCCAAAGTACCTCTTCCTCTTCATCAGCGCTGGTACTGCCCTCTTATGCACCAGAAGGGCCCCCAGCCCTGTTGGGTAGCCAAAGATCTTGTAGTACGACAAGGCCTGCATTTTCAAGTTCATACATGGTATCACATGCTCCTTTCAATCCCAAAACGTCTATTTTGATTCAGAAACGTCCATTCCATAGTGCAAAGATAACCTCAGAAATGCCTGAGAACAGCAAAACGCGTTCCTGTATTGGGGAGATGTTCCAGCACTCTTGTGTTTGGGATGTTAGATGTGGGATGACAGACCGATTGTCAGATGTCGACAGGCATGTTTTGGCCGTGTCATGACTGTCATTGCACACACAGGTTGAGGTGCAGCAGAACAAAACGGCAATGCAACAGACAGCGCTCAAGCTGATGCACCAAGGCAAGCAAAAGTAACAGCTCTGGACTTGGCTATGGGCATAGCAGTCACACTCACACATCTGTGCGGACAGCCTGGGTTTTGGGCAGTGTCATTGCATCTTGGCAGTCATGGCCTTGCCAAAGATCTGACCATCTGTCCAGGCGTGTGAATGTGACTGATCTGCCGATGCCGGACAATATAGCGG
>JAABUS010003838.1_pt1 | contig 23194 bp, 15 predicted proteins | sample 5560161 | NCBI WGS metagenome assembly JAABUS01 (sample SAMN10711885, study PRJNA513376) | rock metagenome | isolation source: Antarctica rocks | place: Antarctica: Victoria Land, Trio Nunatak nord | collected 2016-01-04
TGTACTTCATTTAAGGTCAATACTAACCACTAAACTGATAATGGACGACAGGCGTCCAAATACCTTTCAGCAGATACAACAAAAAAAATCAGAAGAGCCTGCAAAGTGGGCAACAATTGGCACTATGGTTATGTCGGCAGTATTAGGAATGGTTTTACTGGCTTCTTTTAAGGTAGGAAAAGATTATGTCAGTCATCTTACGATTTATTTTTTCATTTATACCGTCCTTTTGTCTTCTATACTTATCTCTGATTTTACTTCGGTATTAATAGATGTGCGTGATAATTATATTATTTTACCCAAGCCGGTTAATGACCAGACAGTTGTGGCAGCAAGGCTATTGCATATACTCATCCATATAAGTAAGCTGGTCGTGCCGATGTCATTGCCGGCAATTGTGTTTATGGTAATAAACATTTCTGCCTGGGGTGCTATAGTACTTTTCGTTCTGACAGGATTAAGTACCCTGTTCACCATATTTCTTATAAATGCCTTGTACATACTTATACTCAGGCTAACTACCCCCGAAAAATTTCAATCAGTCATTAGTTACTTTCAAATATTTATTACCATTTTCATTTACGGCGGTTACCAGTTAGGTTTAAGGGCTATGGACAATTTGACGGTGCAAGGGTATGATCTCTCGACTTCAAAATACATGTGGATAGCTCCGCCGTATTGGTTTGCGGGAGCATGGCAATGTCTGTCAACTCTTAATTTGCAGACACAGTGGATAATTGCAACTGCATTAAGTTTTATTACTCCATTTGTCAGTATATGGATAGTTATAAAATATTTTGCTCCTTCTTTTAATCAAAAGCTGTCACAAATTGCCGGAAGCAACCCGGAAGCAGTTTCTGTACAAAAAGGCAAAAAAACTGTTTCCACTACATCTGTGTATGCTGGTGCATTAGCACGCCTTTTTACAAAAAGAGGCACTGAAAAAATGGGCTTTTTGTTTTGCTGGAAAATGACCAGCCGCAGTAAAGATTTTAAGATGAAAGTTTATCCGGGAGTAGGATATTTATTAGTGTACATAGTAATCATGTTTGTTACTTCAAAAAAACTTAGTTTAGAATCATTGCGGCACAATGCATCACAAGGAAAAATTGTGTTGTTGTCCATTATTTATTTCAGCAGCTTTATATTGATAATAGCGATAAGCCAAATTGCTTATTCCGAAAAATTTAAAGCGGCATGGATATATTTTACAACCCCGGTACAATCGCCCGGTTACCTGATAGGCGGAGCGTTAAAGGCTGGAATGCTCAAATTTTATATTCCCATAATTGCTGTCATTGCCGCACCGGCCATATATTTAATGGGTCCTGCTGTAATTCCTAATCTTGTGCTCGGGCTGTTTAACCAATTACTTATCTGTTCACTAATTGCTTATGTCAGTGCCAAATACCTGCCCTTTTCAGCTAATCAAACTATTGCAGATAAAAGCGGTGCATTAATAAGGGGAATTTTTACGCTGGCTATTCCATCCACTATTGGGCTTGTCCATTACTTTTTGTTTAATTTTATATGGGTAATCTGCATTCTATCAGTATTATCTATTCTTGCAACCTGGCTTGTAATGGATGCAATCGCAAGAACGTCGTGGGCATCAGTTAAAAGCACTTATGAGTAATTGCACCTATTGTTAATTATTTATTTGCATATTTAGAAGTTTGCAGTAATAACTACTGAGCATGTCATCAATATAAACTCAAAGGCAAAATAATTTCCCATTGAGTGGGTTGCTTTATACCAAGCGTTTTATAATCGAGCAAACGGCTATATCGTATGCCAAAGGAAACATCCTGCTGATTCCACCATTTCGTATCGAAAAATAGTTCTGCACCTGCAGTTCTAAAGGAAAGTTTATCTCCTGATTGTAAACTTTGGACCTGCGTATAATCGTAAAATCCATTTGCCCTTATGCGTTTACAATAAACAATGTTACCAAAGCCCCAATCAGGATACAGTAAAGGAAAATGATAATTAGAACCAAGCCTCCACAAACGCGGCAAATTTACTGACGAGTAACCGCGGGAAAAAGGAAAGCTGTTGGTGAATGGATATACCCGCAATGTATCCCGCTGCTGATAAGCGAGAGTTAAAACGATATTATGGTTTACATGAAGTCCCGGTAAATAAATGGTCCCATAAGTGAGCAATTGATTAACAGCAGACTGATTTAGCAAGCTTCGATATTGCAACAACAAGGTTTGCGCCCATCGGGGATAAATATGTTGCCCGGCCTTTTGTATTTGTGAAGAATACTGCAATCTGCCTTCCCAGTAACTATAGTTTCCATCGCGATAAAAATTTTTACCGATGCCTTTCAATTTTAACTCCTGGTTATTGACTGTTCCGGTAAGTGTAAGAAAGCGATATTGTTTTCCGGAAGAAAAATTTAAAGGAAGCCTTAGTCCGGCGTGTGCATTAAACTCATTATAATAAAAAGTAGTATCTCTGTTGTACGTTATGTTTCTATCCCAGGTTTGGTTAACTCCTATTAGCGGCTCAATATACCATCCTCCATAAATAGCATTAGCGCCTGCACGGTGACTGCTTTCGTTACGATTGTAGGTATATGAAAGTTCTGTGCGAAGTGTATTTAAAACATTTTCACCTAATAGAGTGACCGAGATTTCAGGGTCACTATAAGTTGGCTGGAGGCTATGAAAATTAAGCAGATTAAAAGCTTTATTGTATTTCCTAACTGTAAAGTCTCTTGCCTTAATGTTTTTAAGTGTAGCAGAATTTTCCTGTTCAAGCGCTTTTGTTACATATAGATCAGGTAATGCATCTTCTTTCTCACCTATAGGCTCCCATAGTAACGCATCATCATCTATAGTTGCAAGCCGGTATCCATTGGCAGTGAAATTAGAGGCTATAAGTTTTTTTCCTGTATTATAATAAGCCGCCTGGTAAAAGCCTGCAGGATTTACAGCAATACGATACGTCTGATTCTTACTTTCAACAAATGCCCATATTTCATCGCTTCCTTTATATGAACTGGTGAAAAAAATAGTATCGCCCTGTACAGTCGGGAAACCAATAATACCGTTTAAGAATGGAATCAATATTGCTTGCTTTGCCGTTGCAAGCTCTATTTTCAGCAAAGACATTTTTCCGTCTTCATTTCGGATTGGGGAGTAAACAAACGAGTCATTTGCAGAAAACTTCGGATAGGTATAGACAATCCCTCGCTGTGCTTTCGATCTGAATACGGTTTCTCCCTGCATGTTAACAGCTATTAAATTTGACACTAGGTTCGTCCGCATTTCAACAGCAATTATCTTTTGACTATCATGCGAAATATCTGGGGAGAAATATCTTTCCTTATTGGTTATTTTTTTTGTTTCGCCGGTTGTGGCATCCATCATTTTTATATCGCTGTATTCACGATAACCCCATCTTTTATCTGCCTTATAAGATGAATAAATAATTTTGCCATTATTATAAGAAAAGTAATCATCATTGGCAATATCTCTTACACCGATTTTCTTCTCATTCCCATCTGCTGAGATTTTATAAAAAGCAGGAATATGACGATAGCTTGTTTTTAAAACTATAACAGAACCATCAGCCTCTATGTAAGGATATTTGTAATTAGTAACATAGCTTTTTTTGACAGGTGTTATATACTCAACTGCCTGTCCTTTTGCCTGCTGCCATTTACTCTTGTAAAATGCCAGAGCATCTGCTGCAAATTGCTTATAAGAAACCCCTGCGTACTTTTTAACCGCACCCTGCCACGGATAAAAAAGCGGCTTGAAAGCGGCCGCATCGTGGGAAACTTTTTTCCAGAAATCTGCCGCATACTTTTCACGTCCGTACGCTGTCAGCAGGTAACCAAGCTCATAATGACCGGGAACATAATTGCGCAGCGATCCGTTGCGAAGCTTCATATACGAATACTTTTTACCCTGCAGGTCCAATGACACGAAACCTTTGAAAAAGTTGGGTACCCTTCCCCTGCCCTGCCTGCTTAAAGAAGTTTCATTAAAAACAGCGTCACCTTCAAAAAACCAGTTTGGAACAGCAGCAGCATTAGCCAGCGCCTGCCCCTGCTGTCCAAATAATATACTCGCAACTTTTGATAAACCCACATTGAAATTGTTGTATTGCTCAGCATGCCTGTATTCATGCAGCGATAAATTATCCACCCAGTTCAATGCACCTAATGCAAAACTATTTTGGGGTGCAAACAAATAAAACTCACTGCGATAAGGTCCCAGCCCAACATAGGCATTGGAGATAGTGGTTTGATTTTGTAAAACAATATTTATTTTTCTCAGCCGGTTTCCAATAGTGGATGTATGATTTTTTTGCAGGTCATGTATTACCGTTGACACTCTTTCACCTGCACTTTCAAGTCCCACAGGGAAAATGACACGGGCAGTATCAGTATTTATTTGTCTCCATTTGGCAGAAGAAGGATTGCCACCAAATTCCTGGGCTTTAGCAATAATTGTAAAGAAAGCTAAAACGATTAAACCAAAAAAATAACGCAAGCCCTGTTGCATATGACCTTATTTTAATTATTGCCTCAACCTCAAACTGCAAGCTTAAAAGTACTACACTGAGACTAAAAGCTTATTGTAAACTCCCTATTCTTTAACGGACAAAGCTCGAAGCTCGTCGCTAAAAGCTCGCAGCTTTCTTATAAACGCAGAAGCCCGCTTAGACAAACGGGCTGTTGTTAAACACTTCTATTTTATTAATCACTCTTTGGTAAGATGAATTTTGGTCATCTCAAGATATTTGTTTTGAAAATCGTGTAAATATATTGTCTGCTTTATGAGACGTTTATCCTCGCGGTACCACATTTCAAAAGTAGAAAAATCATCCGGCTTAGGAATAAGAACCCTAAAAGCGCCTTTTGAATACTTAGCCGACCCATCGCTGTTTGCCTGCTTTTGAAATCCTAATTTAAATAATTGCGATTCATCTAATACAACAGGGTTAAGGTTTTTCGGCTCATACCAGAAGTCCTGCCCGTCTGATGTTACAACACAAACCTTTTTGTCAAGGTTATCTATATTTGTAATTTCTCCCTCTTTCAGTTGTCCGTCATATTCCGCCAGTACAAAGTCTCCTAATTTAAGTTCATTAAATTTCAGCATACGCTATGGTTTTAAAAGATAAATTTCATTATTTTTTCTATTACTGCAATAATAATTATATCTCATTTGTTCTTATTAAATATTTTGCTGCAGTTTTTCCTTTTTAGTAACCGGCTTTTGAATAACTATTTAACATTGTTGTGTCACTCTCTTGTACAGCAAATCTTTATTGAGCTTTTATCAAAATGTTTATTAAACCTTAGCTATTTTAAAATTCAAAAATTGTTTGAGTTTGTGTTCTTTGTGTTTCCGTTTCTTCGTGTTCTAAGCGGCAAAAAATTAACCACAAGGAAATACATAAGTTTTATTCAAAAAGGGCATAAGGATATTGCCTTAACAGATTATTTTCAAAATTTAAACAGCTTCTTATATTACACATTATTTTCCTGCCATAACTGGTGTAAATTAATAAAATTGAAATAAACGATAAATTCAATGTTTTAATACACAAGAATTTTGAAACGAATAGGACTTATATCAGATACACATCATTATCTTGATGATGCAGTCTTTAAACATTTTGATAAATGCGATGAGATCTGGCATGGGGGAGATTTTGGTTTTGCTGCGGTTGCAGAGCAACTCGAAAAATTCAAACCCCTGAGAGGAGTGTATGGAAATATAGACGGCCCCGATATAAGAAGTAAGTTTCCCGAAGTATTGAAATTTACCTGTGAAGACGTAAAAGTATTAATGATACATATTGGTGGCTACCCCGGAAAGTACACCCCGCGTACACGCAATGAAATAATATCTTTTCAACCAAAAATTATCATATCAGGACATTCACATATTTTAAAAATAGTGTACGACGAAAAATTTAAATGCCTTCACATGAACCCGGGAGCAGCAGGCAAACAGGGATGGCATAAGGTAAGAACACTTATACGCTTTGCAATAGATGGAGAAAATATAAAAGATTGTGAGGTAATTGAACTTGGAAAAAGATGATTTGGTTATTAGGTCATTAAGGCATTAGGTCAATAAGTCATTGAGTCAGCAAGTCAATAGGTTAATGGATCTTCAAGTTAAAAGCATTAGCAAGGCGAAAGATGATGCAGAGGGAAAACAATAGAAAGCATGCCTTTCCAAATATATTTCCTTTAATTCCCTTATAAAATTTGCGCAAACGTTTGCAACGTTTTTAATGAAGTTTTATTGATGAAAATATACTTACTTCATACAACCATCAAAGGTTTGAATGTATGTAAAATATATAGCAGAAATGAATATTTTTCTCTTGAATTAAGGTAAATTTATCTATAATAAATTGTCTCTAAAAACAAAACCTAGATTGTAATAGCGAGTATGATGTTTAATGACTAAACAAATCAGAGAAGATGAAAAAATTTACAATTGCTTTACACCTTTTCCTCCTAACATTTATCTTTTCTGCAGCTCAACAAAAAGCTACTATAAAGGAGACTGTAAAAGTTTTTAAAACCTACCCTTTTTCAGATCCTGATCCTATACCGGAGATGGGAAAGATATATCCTTATTTCAGATTTGATGGTTATACAAATACACCGGTACAAAAAGAATGGAAAGTGGTTGAGATGGAAAATGATTATATCAAAGTAACGGTAATGCCCGAGGTAGGTGGAAAGATATGGTCGGCCATTGAGAAATCAACAGGTAAATCTTATATCTATTACAACCATACAGTAAAGTTCAGAGATGTGGGAATGCGTGGTCCCTGGACCAGCGGTGGCATCGAACCGAATTATGGTATTATCGGACATACCCCTAACTGCGCCACACCTGTAGATTATACCACAATTAAAAAAGCTGATGGAAGTGTAAGTTGTGTGATTGGTGTGCTGGATTTGCTTACAAGGACGTCGTGGCGCATTGACATTAATTTGCCTAAAGACAAAGCTTATCTCACCACAACTTCTTTTTGGTATAATGCTTCTCCTTTAGAGCAGCCATATTATACCTGGATGAATACGGGCATTAAAGCAAGCGGAAATCTTGAGTTCATTTACCCGGGAACAAAATATATAGGACATGGAGGTGAGTACAGCGATTGGCCTGTTAATAAAAATGGTAAGAACATTTCATTTTATGAGAATAATGATTTTGGAGGTCCTAAGTCTTATCACGTATTTGGAAAATACACAGATTTCTTTGGCGGCTACTGGCACGATGAAGATTTTGGAATGGGCAGGTATTCGAACCACGATGATAAAGCAGGCAAAAAAATATGGATATGGGGGTTATCAAATGAGGGGATGATCTGGGAAAAACTGCTTACAGATACAGACGGACAATATGTAGAGGTTCAAAGCGGAAGATCATTTAACCAGGCTGCTGAGCAAAGTACATTCACTCCTTTCAAACACAAAGGTTTCATGCCAAAAACCACAGATGTATGGACAGAATACTGGTTCCCTGTTTTAAAAACTAAAGGTTTTGTAGCTGCCAATAATTATGGTGCACTTAATCTGAAACAGGAGAAAGGTTTTTTAAAAATTTATTTTTCACCTCTTCAAAAAATAGATGATGACCTGGTGATAAAAGAAGGTGATAAAATTGTTTATTCAAAAACACTAAGGTTAAATACGCTGCAGCTATTTAGAGATTCAATAAAGATTAATACAAATTCAGATAAATTAACAGCTATACTTGGAAAAAATAAACTTCAGTACGATGCAGCTCCCTCTGCTAATGTGCTTAGCCGTCCAGTTGAAAGCCCTGCTGATTTTAACTGGAACAGCGGATACGGTTTATACCTGCAGGGAAAAGAAGATATTCGACAGAGATATTACATACCGGCAGAGGAAAAATTGAGAGCTTCTCTGCAAAAAGAACCTTATTACGTACCCGCCCTTACCAGCCTTGCCATGGTGTTGTACAGAAATATGCAATACGACTCCGCTTTAACTGCAGTAAAAAAAGCATTGTCTGTAGATACTTATGATGAAGCTGCCAATTATTATTATGGGCTTATCAATAGCAAATCAGGAAACACAACAGACGCAAAAGATGGATTTGATATTGCGGCAATGGGAACTGAATATCGCAGCGCTGCTTATACTGCTCTTGCAAATATTTACCTTAAGGAAAATAATTTAGCTAAAACTATGGAATATGCAAACAAAAGCATTGCTTATAATCGCTATGCAATAGATGCTTATCAAATGCTTGCTGTTATTTACCGTCTGAAAAATAAGCAACTTATTGCAGCCAAAATACTTGACTCTCTTCAGCTTTATGATCCGCTTAATCATTTTGCCCGTTTCGAAAAATTTCTATGGAAACCAACAGAAGAAAATAAAAAAGCATTTACAGGTTTGATAAGAAATGAAATGCCTCAGGAAACCTGTCTTGAACTAGGGATATGGTATTATAACACAGGTCGAAAAAATGATGCAGCCAAAGTATTGCAATTAGCACCTGCTAATGCAGAAGTATTATATTGGAAAGCTTTCCTTGAAAATAAGCCTTTAAATGTTCAACAGCTTCGTCCGGATATGGTATTTCCTTTCAGGCCAGAAACAGCAGAAATATTACAATACCTGATGCAGAAAAATGACAATTGGTTGTTGAAATATCATCTTGCACTTATTGTCTGGAACTATAATAATACAGCTTTAGCAAAACAGCTTTTTCAATCCATTGGAAATACTCCTTCCTATGCTCCGTTTTATGCAGCAAGGGCAAAATTCAATATGACGAATGACAGGAGTGTCGTCTTGGGTGACCTGCAGCAGGCCAGAAAAATGGATAAACAACAATGGAGGTATGGCAGAAATTTGATTAATTATTATTTATCGGGCAAGCAATATGATGAAGCATTGCAGGTCGCAAAAGAATATCAAAACCTATTTAAAGGGAATTATGTATTAGACATGCTTTATGCAAAAACATTGCTGCTAAATAAAAAATATAAAGAGGCGGACAACCTGTTAAAAACAATTCAAATCCTTCCAAATGAAGGTGCTACCGGCGGAAGGCAGTTGTATAAAGAAACTGAATTGATGCTCGCCTTAGAGGAAATGAAGAATAAGAATTATGACAAAGCTTTGCAATACATTACTGCATCAAAATTATGGCTTGAAAATCTTGGAGTGGGTAAACCATATAGCGAGGAGATAGATGAAAGACTGGAAGATTGGCTGGCTTATGAAAGCTATACAAAACAGGGAAATGAAAAAGCAGCAAAGGAAATGCTTGCTAAAATACTTTCAAAATCTCAGGAAAATCAATCATCTGTAAATAACCTTGTTACCGCATTGGCTTTACGGAAAACCGGTAAGAGCGATCAGGCAAAAAAACTTTTAAAGGATTGGGCAAAAAAAGAACAGGACAAAGCTATAATGGACTGGGCAAGGAATGCTTACAATGGTGATTACAGATCTTTGCCAGGTGACATAGATAGGAATGAAAATTTAAGGGTTTTAGATCAGTGGTTAAAATTCCAATCACAACATTAAATCTTTTCGTAAACAAATGCCTGTAATAACATTATTCTTTTTAAAATCATGTTACATGAAAAAGGCTCTCGTTTTAAAAGTTCATATAACGCCTTTAAATTCTATTGTTGTGCAAATTCCCTAAACCAATTGACCTTTCATCAGTTCACTTAACATTTCCTTAAAATCCTCTTTTTTGTTTGTGTGGGGAAGTGGCTCAACAGGTTCTGGTTTGCCTAAAAATTTACAAAGCGGTTCCCAGCCTTCTGCTACATCAAAAACAAGTAATTTATCCGCCGGCACATAGGCTTTTACTTCTTCATGGTGTTTATCAAATATTTTTTTGATAAAGTCCTTGTCCAGAAACATTCCCTGGAAGTGTTCTTCCGTCATGGTGTCTTTTGCAAACTGCATCACCTTCATGACTTTCTGCAGGCGAGGATCTGACTGCAGTTTTTGGCCCATTTCTGCTTTTTGTGATTCTGTCGGGTTTTGCGCCTGCCATATCGTACTGTAAAAGCTGTCGTACCATTTTTCAAATGGCCGTATGGTCAGGATCACTTTTGCATCAGGATACCGTTTCATGTGTTCCTTATACCAGGGATAACAAGGAAAATCAACCGTTGCCTGATAACCATTGTATAATTCATCCCAATTTGTTGTTCCCGTTTCTTTTAATGTAGTCCAGTAGTGAAGATTCTCCGGATGTACAAGAAGTTCTTTCATGTGATACGTCTTGACATAACCCAACATAACAAGTGATTCTCTTAGTGTATTTGTACCGGTTCTGGGAAATCCGGCTCCAATGATTTTGATTGACATTATTGAGCATGTTTTGGTTTAAGAAGGTGAATCTTGTTCAAGATACCATTTAATTTACTTTAATGCAAGCTATTAGACTACTTTCTTAATTAATTATTTATTCTATAATAAATTATGTAATCCAACCTTTAATTATTACATTAGAGAATAAATAAGTAAGCTTACTATTACTGCATAGATTTCTGTTCGAAATATTAGTATTCATAAATTAACCTCAACCGCTTTTAAAAATGAAAAAGGGACTCCTGCTTCTCCATCTATTAATAAGTATATCTATAAAGTCATTTAGCCAGGTCAAGGGCAATATGAATGATACATCCAATAAAAAACCGACTGCCCCCAAAGACAGGAATATGTTTGGACTTCATATCCCACGCGGTTTAACCATTAACTCCGATGGCGTAACAGATGGCTATGTGATGTTTGCAGTTCCTAATTCTGCTTCCGTTTATCTTATCAATCGCAAGGGTGAGGTAGTACATGAATGGAAAGGCAATTATGGCGGTACTGCCACGGTAGCTTACATGATGAATGACGGATCTGTTATGCAAAATGCTGTTGATCCTGATTTTCCTGTTTTTGCCGGGGGAGGCGAAGCCGGAAGATTACAAAAAATTAACTGGAACAATAAAATGTTGTGGGACTTTGAATACGCAAATGAAGAAGCTCTTGTACATCACGATTTAGCAGTAATGCCTAACGGCCATGTGCTCGCCATTGCATGGGAAGCCAGGACAGCGAATGAAGTTATGGCGGCCGGCAGAAAACCTAAGTTAACACCAAAAGCAGGCCTTTGGCCAGATAGAATTGTTGAAATAGAACCGTTGGATAACCGGCATGGTAAAGTAGTTTGGGAATGGCATGTATGGGATCATTTAATCCAGGATTATGACTCTAAGAAAGCCAACTACGGTAAACCTGCCGATCATCCCGAATTACTGGATTTTAACGTAGGCGATACTTTACCACCCCTTATTTCTCAAGATAGCATGGACATTTTGAGGTCACAGGGAAGGATGCCGTGGAGAAATCAAACTCCCGAAAACATGGGATCAGATATCTATCATTTTAATGCAATAAAATATAATGCTGAGTTAGACCAAATTGCTTTTAGTTCTCCTCATTTAAGTGAAATTTTTATCATTGATCATAGTACTGCAACCAAAGAAGCAGCAGGGCATAAGGGTGGCCGCTGGGGCAAAGGAGGAGATTTTCTCTATCGCTGGGGAAACCCTCAAAACTATCGTCGTGGCGATTCTACCACTCAGAAATTAGGTGGGCAGCATGATGTTCGCTGGATTAACAAAGGATTGCCGGGGGCTGGCAATCTAACCGTATTTAATAATAACAACCGTAGAGACAGTCTGAACTATTCTGCTGTTTTTGAACTTGCTCCCCCAAGAGATCAGAAAGGTAATTACATCATCGAAAAGGGTAAAACTTTTGGCCCGGAAAAACCTGTGTGGATTTATAAGGCCCCGGATTCTGTTTCGTTTTGGAGCAGTTTCATTTCCGGTGCGCATCGCATGCCCAATGGCAATACGTTTATTAATGAAGGAGCCAAAGGGCGGTTTTTTGAAGTTACCAAAGAAGGTAAAATCGTTTGGGAATATTTAAACCCTTTCCGAGGTGAAATCCGGAAGCCAAACGGTGATCCAAATCCTGTAATGCCGATGACCTTTAGTGAATTTCGGTCTACGTTTATTCCAGCAGATCACCCTGCACTTGCCAATAAAAAACTGGAACCAATAAATCCACAGCCCAAAGTGTTTGTTATGCCACCTCCGCCTGGCAAATGAAAAAAATAAATCTTTTGAGAAGCCAAATCAATTTCTTTTAAATTAAATACCGCTTAATTATTCAGAATGAAAAAAACCTTTCTACTTCTTACCCTTTTGATAAATGTATCAATAGGATCGTTTTGCCAGGTCAATAGCAATGTGAATGATACATCAAAAAAAAATCCGGCTCCCCCAAAAGACAGAAATATGTTTGGACAGGGAATTCCACGTGGTTTAACCAAAAGCTCTGATGGTCTAACGGATGGTTATATCATGTTTTCAGTACCTAATTCTGCATCAGTTTATCTTGTTAATCGTAAGGGTGAGGTAGTTCATGAATGGAAAGGAAACTATGGGGTACTAGACGCCTATCTGCAGGACGACGGATCGCTGGAACAAAATGCCCAGGACCCGGATTTTCCTGTCTTTGCCGGTGGAGGTGAAACCGGAAGAATACAGAGAATTAACTGGAACAGCAAAATGTTATGGGACTTTGAATATGCCAATGACACAGCTCATGTGCACCATGATTTTGCAGTGATGCCTAATGGACATATACTTGCCATTGCCTGGGATGAAAAGACAGCCGGTGAAGTGCTGAAAGCAGGCAGAAAACCAAATATGATACCGAAAGCCGGACTATGGCCTGGTAAAATTGTAGAGATAGAACCACAGGGCAAAGCGGGTGGTAAAATTGTTTGGGAATGGTATATCTGGAACCATTTGATCCAGGATTACGACTCAAAAAAAGCCAACTATGGTAAGCCGGCAGAACACCCCGAATTATTGGATTTTAATGTGGGTGACACCATACCCCCATTGATTTCTGAAGACAGCATGGATATTTTAAAAGCAAAGGGAGAGGTATTGTGGAGAAACCAAACACCTGAAAATATGGGGTCAGATATCTATCATTTTAATGCTATCGACTACAACGCTGATTTGGACCAGATAGTTTTTAGTGCTCCTGGGGTGAGTGAAATCATCATCATAGATCACAGTACCACAACTAAACAAGCAGCCAGTCACACAGGGGGTCGCTGGGGAAAAGGAGGAGATTTTCTTTATCGCTGGGGTAATCCTCAAAACTATCGCCATGGAGACTCTTCCAATCAAAAATTATTTGGTCAGCATCATATTCATTGGATCGAGAAAGGAAAGCCTGGGGCCGGTCATCTGATGGTATTCAATAATGACGTTCATAATTGGACAGACAGAAATATGGTCTATTCAGCAGTTTATGAATTTATTACCCCGACAGATAATAAAGGCAAGTATTTTATAGAAAAAAATAAAACCTTTGGACCGGACAAACCAACCTGGACTTACATAGCCCCGGATTCCATTTCCTTTTTTAGCGCTTTCATTTCTGGTGCGCAACGAATGAATAATGGTAATACTTTTATTAACGAAGGAGCCAAAGCAAGGTTTTTTGAGGTAACCAAAGAAGGTAAGATCGTGTGGGAATATTTAAATCCCTACCGGGGCGATATTCGAAAACCAAACGGTGATCCAATTAACCCAATTCCGCTTACCTATATCGAGTTTAGGTCTACATTTATTCCAGCAAATCATCCGGGGCTTGCAAACAAGAAATTACAACCTATAAATCCGCAGCCTAAAGTTTTTGTAATGCCTCCTCCACCGCCGGGCAGATGATAAAAATATATCTAATGGTAACCTGAACAAATTTCTTAGAAGTTACATAACAATCAATTCATTCAACATGAAAAAAACGCTTCTGCTTCTTTCTCTTTTGGCAAGTATATCAATAGGATCATTTTGCCAGGTTCACGATAGCACAAAGGATTCGGCTAACAAAAAGCCACCTGTACCAAAAGACAGGAATATGTTTGGACTTTACATACCCCGCGGTTTAAAAATTAATAGCGAGGGGTTGGCTCCCGGTTATATCATGTTTTCAGTTCCTAATTCCGCATTGGTTTATTTACTCAACCGCAGGGGTGAAGTGGTGCACCAATGGAAAGGAAATTATGGTGTTACACACGCCTATATTATGGATGATGGATCTCTTTTTCAGGGTGCAGCAGATCCCGATTTTCCGGTGTTTGGCTGTTGCGGTCCGTATGGACGCATACAAAAAATTAGCTGGGATGGTAAGCTATTGTGGGATTTTGAATATGCTAATGAAGACCACATTGTTCATCATGATTTTACGGTTATGCCTAACGGACATATACTTGCTATAGCTTATGAAACGATGTCGTATGACAAAGCCATTGCAATGGGAAGAAAACCGGAAAAGACACCTAAGTCAGGACCTTGGTCAGAAAAGATCGTAGAAATTGTGCCTGACGGAAAGACCGGTGGTAAGATCGTCTGGGAGTGGCATTTATGGGATCATTTGATCCAGGATTTTGATTCCAAAAAAGCCAGCTATGGTAAATCGAAAGATCATCCGGAATTGTTAGATTTCAATGTGGGGCGGCCATTGTCCCCGGCAATGACCCAGGGAGCTTTAGACAGTTTAAAGGCTAAAGGAATGGCACACAGAAATGCGACTGTCGATAACCTGGAAGCAGATATTTATCATTTTAATGCCATTAAATATAATCCCGAGTTAGACCAGATTGTTTTCAGTTCACCAGCTCTAGGTGAAATCTTTATTATTGATCACAGCACTGCTATAAAAGAGGCCGCATCTCACAAAGGTGGCCGGGGTGGGAAAGGTGGCGATTTTCTTTACCGGTGGGGAAATTCTCAAAACTATCAAAGGGGTGATTCTGCCGCCCGACAATTGTTTGGCCAGCATGATGTTCGTTGGATTGAAAAAGGACTACCAGGGGCGGGAAATTTAACCGTCTTTAACAATCATCCTCCGAATGATCCAAACGAAAATATTATGAACAGCGAAGGCCGTAATTACTCAGCTGTGTATGAATTTACGCCTCCCATGGACAAAAACGGCACGTATATTATTGAAAAAAACAAACCCTATGGGCCTGAGAAACCTGTATGGGTTTATGTTGCTCCGGATACACTTTCATTTTATAGCAGTTTTATATCCGGCGCACAACGGATGCCTAATGGTAATACTTTCATACTTGAAGGTGCAAAAGGGCGGTTTTTTGAAGTGACACCCGATCGTAAAGTCGTTTGGGAATATTTAAATCCGTATCACGGTGATATACACGAGCTAAATGGTGATCCTATTTCTCCCATACCGTTTGCCTATTGGGACTTTCGCTCTAATTTTATACCAGCCAATCATCCGGGACTTGCTAATAAAAAACTGCAACCTATTATTCCACAACCAAAACCATTTTTTTTGCCACCACCGGACAATAAAAAATAAAGGCTTTGAGAAACCCAAATTTCTTCTAAAATATATACCATTAACTTAGCCTAACATGAAAAAGAATTTTCTACTGCTTCTTCCTTTGCTTTTGTTTATATCAATTGTATCTTTCTGCCAGGGCAGTCACAAGGACACATTAACTAAAAAGGATACAACAAGTAAAAAGGATACAACAAGTAAAGACACAGCAAATAAAAAACCACCAGTAAAGGAAAGGGATATGGTTGGGGCTTACCTGCCCCGCGGTTTAAAAATAAATGGTGATAGGGTTGCTGACGGGTACATTATGTTTGCTGCGTCTAACTCTCCTTATGTTTACCTTATCAACCGCCGGGGAGATGTAATGCACCAGTGGAAAAGCAACTACGGCGTATTTCATGCATATTTGATGGAAGATGGCTCCCTTGTGCAGGGTGTTCAGCAGCCGGGCTATCCTGTTTTTGGTTTTGGCGGGCCTTATGGACGGATACAAAAAATTTCTTGGAACGGTAAGATATTGTGGGATTTTGTATATGCTAATGAAGAACATATTGTACATCACGATTTTAATGTAATGCCTAACGGCCACATACTTGCTTTGGCTTACGAAACGCAATCGTATAATGATGCAATGGCAAACGGAAGAAAACCGGAGAAAACACCTAAGGCCGGCCCTTGGCTGGAAGAAATTATAGAAATTGAACCTCAAGGAAAAACGGGTGGCAAAATAGTATGGGAGTGGCATCTGAAAGATCATCTCATCCAGGATTTTTATGCTAAAAAAGCCAATTATGGTAAGCCGGAAGATCATCCTGAATTATTAGATTTCAACCTGGGCATTCCATTACCGCCACGTATAACACAGGACAGTATGGATATTTTGCAGGAAAAGGGATGGGCCGGCAGAAACGAAACTGCTGATAACCGGGGAGCGGACGTTTTTCATTTTAATGCCATCAAATATAACCCCGACTTTGACCAGATTGTTTTTAGCTCTCCGCATCTAGGTGAGATATTTATAATAGACCATAGCACCACTACTAAAGAAGCCGCAGGCCATAAAGGCGGCAGGTATGGTAAAGGTGGAAATTTTCTGTACCGCTGGGGCAATCCTCAAAATTATAAAAGGGGCGATTCCACAAATGAGCAATTATACGGGCAGCACGATGTGCGTTGGATTGAAAAAGGCAAACCCGGCGCAGGCCATTTAACCATATTTGACAATAATCATTACAATCCTTTCTCTGACAGCACTCACCCGTCGTTTGACAGCATTAATTATTCTGCCATTTACGAACTTGTTCCGCCTATGGATAGTAAGGGCAATTATGTACTCGAAAAAGGTAAAGCGTATGGCCCTGATAAACCCGTTTGGATTTACAAGTCGTCTGATTCGCTTACATTCTGGAGCAGTTTTGTTTCAGGTGCCCACAGAATGAACAATGGCAATACCTTTATTTGCGAGGGCGCTAAAGGGCGATTTTTTGAAGTAACTAAAGAAGGTAAAATGGTTTGGGAATATTTGAATCCTTACCACGGAGATATTCGCAAAACGAACGGAGATCCCTATCCTCTACAGGGACCGGTCTTTTTTGAGTTTCGTGGTACATTTATCCCAGCAGATCACGCGGCCTTAGCTAATAAAAAATTAGAACCTTTAATTCCGCAGCCGGCTGCATTTGTTATGCCACCGCCGCCGGACAATAAAAAATAAAGAAATCATATCATTAAATAAAATCACTAACATTTTTGACTTAAACGTTATAAGATGTTGGTGATATTTTTTCACCACATCATTTACATAAATGCAAATTAGTGGTTAACTAATATAACTCCATTGTCTTTTACATAAGTATTCCAGTGACCTAACATTTCACTGTATTTATCGGGATACCGGGCAGATAAGTCGTGAGATTCCGTTGGATCTTCCTCCATATCGAACAGTTCAAAAATGCCTTTGCCAAAGGGAGGTTCTATTTTTGATATCTTCCATTTTCCTTTTCTAACTGCACATCTCCCAAATAGCTCCCAGCCCATAACATAATCTTCACTATGAACATAGTTTTTTTTCTTTTTTAAAAAAGGAAGTAATGATACTCCTTTGTAAGACGTTAATTGTCGTCCCTTGTAAATTGATGGGTAGGTGGCACCAGCCAGGTCAAGAAATGTTGGTGCCAAATCCATAATGGTGGTAAAAGCCGTTACTATGCCTTTGCCTTGCTTTTGGAAAGGCATTTTTACAATCATGGGTGTATGTATGCCACCTTCGGCGCTATAACCTTTATAAAAACTATTCACCGCGCTGGAGGCGTGTGCCCATTGTGGTCCATACGCAATAAAGGAATTGGCAGTACCCATATATGGATAAGGGTTATACTTGTCAGGTGTTTCATTTCCTTCGAAAACATCAGGACCGTTGTCGGATAAAAAAACAAAAAATGTATTGTCATATTCTCCTATCTCTTTTAAATATTGAACAAGCCGGCCAATATTGTAATCCAGGTTATCAATCATTCCTGCGTAAATTTCCATTTTCCTCGCTTCAATCCGCTGCTCGTTTTTGCTAAGCGCATTCCAGGGCAGCAAAGGACGATCGGATATATAATATAAGCTACCTTTTACTACAGGAAGTTCGGGCAATGTTACATTCCTGGCAACGATACCTTTTTCTTGTAGAGAATGAAAGCGAAAAAATCTTAGGCTATCATACCCAATATCGTATGCTCCATGATACTTTTCTATGTATTTTAATGGCGCCTGTAACGGCCAGTGCGGTGCAGTATAAGCCGCGTAAAGAAAAAACGGCTTTTTATCTTTGCGCTCCTGCCTGATGAAGCTAATCATTTTGTCCGTGTACAGATCAGTTGAATATTGCTGATCAGGATATTTAGTAAAGTGGCCATCTTCCCAAAAAGTACTTGCGCGGGTGTCGGGAATGAAGTGGTTAGCACAAGCATCGAGTAAGGAAAATGATCTTTCAAATCCTTTCATCGTAGGGGATTGCTCTGTGGTCATTCCAAGGTGCCATTTTCCTGAGATATAAGTGTGATACCCTGCATCCTTCATTAATTGTGCAACAGAAACTACCTTGTCATTAAGATATCCTTCGTATCCTGGTTGTCCCACTTCTTCTGGAATGGCAGGGATTCGTTCAGCCATATCTCCTAAACCGGCGACATGATTATCCGTTCCCGTTAGTAACATCGCCCTTGAAGGTGAACAGGTAGCTGCCGTATAAAAACCAGTAAAAATTTGCCCATGTTTTGCCAGTGCATCAATGTTAGGTGTGGCAATTTCACTTCCAAAACATCCAAGATCTGAGTATCCAAGATCATCAGCTAAAATTAATACGATATTGGGTCTTTTCTCTTGCTTCTGTTTTTCGAACGAACAAAACAAACAGGAAAGAATGATTAGTATGAGGTTCCTGTTTTTCATCAATAAGGGATTTTTAGTTTACTTTTGAAGTTCTTCATTATCTAAAGGTAACGATAAGGGAATTGAACCATCGACCTAAAGATAATGTAGCCGGATGATAAAATCCAAATGCTAATTTTCCTTATGAAATATCTGATACGGTACAAATAGTTTAGGAGAAAAACCAATACGATCTTTAATAAGAAAGGAAAATTCATGGAAAATAAAAAATGGAAATTGAAACTTACGCTTCTTCTTGTCAGCAGTTTGACAATAATGTCTGTAATTACCATTTCTCCTGCATTACCACAGATGGCCATGGTATTCTCTCATGTTGAAAATGCACAGTTCCTTGTTAAATTAGTATTGACCCTCCCAGCCTTAATGATTGCCATATTTTCCCCCATTGCCGGACGCCTTATTGACCGTCATGGCAGGTTGAAAATTTTGTGGTGGTCACTGGTTCTCTACGCTATATCAGGATCGGCCGGATATTTCTTAAATAATCTTTATCACATCATGATATCTCGGGCTGTGCTTGGCATATCGGTAGGGATGTCTATGACTATAGTAATTACACTGATAGCCGACTACTTCGAGGGCATGGAGCGACAGAAATTTGTCGGCTTACAGATAGCTTTCATGTCAATGGGCGGGATTCTATTTATTGGGTTGGGAGGTATTCTTGCCGACTTCGGCTGGAGATATCCTTTCCTTATTTATTTATCTTCGCTTCTGGTCCTTCCTCTCAGTATTATGTTTCTGGATGAGCCGGCAGTTGCAGAAAAAAGAAACCAGGCTAACGCAAATGTCAATGTACCGCGAATAATTTGGATGTTGTTCTTCAATACCATGTTTATGTGGATAATTTTCTTTTTAATACCTGTACAAATACCCTTTCACCTGAAGGCCATAGGAGTCGGAAAGAATTCATTGATCGGAGCAGCTATAGCAACAAGCACAGCATTTTCTGCTATTTCTTCCTTTTCATATTCCAGGATAAAAGGCCGGTTTAGTTTTCTTTCTATTTTCTCTATGGGATACTTACTCATGGCCGCAGGATTTGTGTGCATTTCCATCTCCAACACCTACGTAATAGTTGTTCTTGGGACGATGTTATCGGGACTGGGCATGGGTATGATGATCCCCAACACAAATATGTGGGTAATGAAAATTACTCCGCCAGAAATCAGGGGAAAGGAAATTGGAAAGCTAACCACGTTCTGGTTCCTGGGCCAGTTCTTATCTCCCGTCATCATTTTCCCGGTTTTAAAAATTCTATCTCTTTCCTCCGCTTTTATGGTGGCCTCCGGATTTCTTTTCCTGATGTCCATCGGTTTCCTGATTTTTCATTTTAGCAAAGTTGGAAAATCTATTACTCAATAGCCTGCCGGAAAACCCTTTTTGTAAGCGACTTGATCAAGATAATGCACTTCAATAGAGGATTTAGAGAATGAATTAAAGGATGTATAGTCTTAAGCCCAATGTCATTAACTTAAGCAAATCCACATTTTTTTTTAATTTAACCAATATACAATGCTCAATATTCACAAATGGTCTGCAAAGTGTACTGCTTTCATTGAGATTTGTCTATTGAAAGTTGAGAATTGAATATTTTTCTAGTTATAAGTTAATTAGGTTGGTCTTCGGCTTATAATTTTTACTTTATTTTTAAAACATTGATGCTGCCTGGTCTTAATAAGCACTCACGCCTGTTGAGACTTATCGGGTTTGAGACCTATCTTACATCTCTTCCGACGGCATGGCAATTATGTTAATAAGCATTAATTGCAGCGTAATCGAATGAATAAAAAGATTTTATAAAATGAACAAACTATTTCTTGCCTTTTTTACCTTCCTTTCTTTATTGATCATGGAAAGCTGCAGCACTGCAAAAACCGCCGGGAGTTCGGGGAACATTGCCGGGTCAAAAACAATTGATTTATTCAATGGTAAAAACTTAGATGGGTGGTATACATTCCTTCAGAACAGGGGACGCGATAATGATCCAAAAAAGGTATTTACAGTGCATGACGGGTTGATTCGTATTTCAGGAGAAGAATGGGGCTGCATTACTACTAATGAAGAGTATAGCAATTATAAGCTTGTTTTTGAGTTTAAATGGGGCACTCAAACATATGCCCCCAGATTAAATAATGCAATGGATAACGAGTTCTTCTTCATTCAACAGGTAAGGACGGGGGTTCAGAAGGCATCTGGATGCATTCAATTGAATGCCAGATAATCCAGGGTGGCACAGGAGATTTCATTGTAGTAGGTGATGGAAGCCCTCAATTTGCCATTACAAGTCCTGTTGCCCACGAAAAGCAAGGCAGCTCATACATTTTTCAACCTCATGGTTCGCCTGTAACTATCAATAGTGGCCGGATCAATTGGTATGGCCGTGATCCAAACTGGAAGGATGTAAAAGGGTTCCGGGGCAAAAATGATATTGAAAAACCTGCGGGAGAGTGGAACCGTGTCGAATGTCTTGCGGAGGATGACAAAATAACTATTACTCTCAATGGCACGTTAGTAAACCAGGCTCTTAATGTCAAACCGTCTAAGGGACGTATTCAGATTCAATCAGAAGGCGCTGAAATATTTTTCAGACGGGTTGAGCTAACACCTTTTAATATAAAATGACCTGCTTACTTTGGACAAGGTTTTACTTAGCTAAAATAGATGATAATTTTATAATCATTCCGAAAATCAGTTCTGCTAATATTTTTTCTAAATTAAATTTTCGTATAAAAAAGAGCAATGAAAAAAAATAAATCAGCAAGAAGAAATTTTATCAAACTGACTTCAATAGGTGTGGGCAGTCTTTCTCTTGCACCTGTTATTGCATCAGCGAAAGAAATATTTGCACAAAATGGAGCTAACCGCGCTGAAAAAAAACTTCATATTATTTGTGCCGGAGCTCATCCGGGAGACCCGGAATTTGGATGTGGAGGAACATATGGCAAAATATACCAACGCGGGCCATTCAGTAACCTTTTTATATCTCACTAGAGGCGAAGCAGGAGATTCCGCCAAATCATTTGCCGAGTCGGCCGCCTTACGTACTAAAGAAGCAGAGACTGCCTGTAAACTGTTAAATGCAAGAGCCTTGTTTGCAGGCCAGATTGATGGAAATACTGTTCTGAATATGCAGAAAAGTGAAGAGATGACAAAGCTGATTTCAGCAGAAAATCCGGACATTGTTTTTACACAATGGCCGTTAGACACTCACCCGGACCACCAGGTTACCGGATTATTAACATTGAATGCGTGGGTAAAACTTGGCAAAAAATTTCAGCTTTACTTTTATGAAGTAAATACCGGGAGCGAAACAATGAGTTTTACACCAACCGATTATGTAGATATTTCAACTGTAAGCGATAGAAAAAAAGCGGCAATGTTTGCTCACAAAACCCAGTCTCCCGCAGTTACCTATAATACGTATTTTAAGAAAATGGAAGAATTCAGGGGATTAGAAGCTGAAGTAAAAGCAGCCGAAGCATTTATTCACTTTAAAGATAAAGCAGAACAGGCAACTATTACCGGCTTATAAAGAATCGCATTACTACCACACTCTATAGAGAATGAATTGATGGACTCGAATGAACAGGCCTAAATAGAATGCACTTTTACAATTGCAGGATTCATCTTTTATTTAAGTTTATATTCTTCCGGTTTTGATTCATTTGCTGCAAATTTTTTTTTTCACGGTTATCAGGTATAGGTTCTGCAAAACGTGTTTAGGGCTTAACATTCAATAGCGTAATCACATGTGCCGCACACAAAAAAGCCAGCTCATTTAATTGAGCCGGCTTTACTAATAGGAAAGCAAATTTATTAATATAAATAGTTCAAAGCAACAACATCATTAGGATTGAATGTACGATCAGTTCCTGCTGAACATGCAAGCATGAATGATTCTCTATCAAATCCTGAAGGAGTTCCCTGGATAAGAATTGCTCCTATTGTACCAGCACGCTCGTTTGATTTATGCCCGCCGCAACTTAAAGAACGGTCAAAATAATCAGTATGACGGAAGCCTATGCAATGACCCATTTCATGTTGCAATACAGAAGTTATGTAACCTTGATTGGGATTTGATCCATAAGCCTGAGGATTTGTGTTCATTTTAATTTGAGGGTATGGATTTCCTGCTGCGTCAGGAAAACCGGAAGAACCTAAAGTAATGTAACCACCGGAAGGCCCTTGATCAAAGCCAACAATATCAACATTACCACCACTGCTGACACGCTGTAATGTGAATTGTAATCCCAAAGCATTATACCTTCTTATAAATTCGTCGGTAGCATTAGACCAAACTGCAAGACCGGT
>JAABUS010003839.1_pt1 | contig 23170 bp, 18 predicted proteins | sample 5560161 | NCBI WGS metagenome assembly JAABUS01 (sample SAMN10711885, study PRJNA513376) | rock metagenome | isolation source: Antarctica rocks | place: Antarctica: Victoria Land, Trio Nunatak nord | collected 2016-01-04
AACACGGCGTTCACAATCATATTTCCCACGAACTCGCTATTAGGGCCGGTAAAACGTGAAAAGCTATTCAAAGAAGGATTGCTACGGTAAAGACCTATTGACGTACCGACCCATAATACACCTTCCGAATCCTGCCATAGGTTGTGGATATTAGTGCCATTAAGAAAGCGCTGTACCTTTCCGGTTTGCGGCGAAAGCCGGTTCAAAGTTCCTCCAAAGGTTGCAATCCACAGGTTGCCTGATCTGTCTTCATAAATTCGAAATACCGGACCTTCGCTGAGGCTATTTGTGTCTTCCGGATCATGACGGTAATGCATAAAAGTTTTAGCCTGCCTGTTGGCGCGGATTAAACCTTTCTGAATTCCTAACCAAAACGATCCCTGATGGTCTTCGTAAATAGATCCTACACCTTCGTTAATTAAACTGCTGTCCGCACCCTGATTGAAAACGTGGCGTAAAAATGTACCTGTCTTCCGGTCAAAGCGATCTAAGCCCTTCGCCGTACCAATCCACAGTACACCCTCCCGGTCTTCATAAATATCCTCAATTCGATTGTTGCTAATGCTATGTTCATTATAGGGATCATAAACAAATCGCTTTTCACTTCCGGTACGGCGGTCTTTCCGTACCAATCCTTCATCGGTGCCGTACCATAACACACCAAACTTGTCTTCGTAAATTTCGTCAACGGCCGTGCCGGTGGCAACATAGGGAATGTTCTTACGCAAAGGATCAATCCGGTACAAACCCCGCCAATATCCAATCCAAAGTATACCCTCCCGCGAAGTACAGGCCCACCACGGAACTTCTAATTGCATACCTGAAACAGGGTCTTTGAAAAGGGGGAAATGTGTTACTTTTTGGATCGTAACGGTTCAGCCCATTTCCGAATGTACCGATCCAAATGGCTCCGGCTGCATCTTCAATGATAAATGTGATATGATCATCCGCAAAGGGACGAATTTTCTTTTGTGGCGGTCGGCTAAGTTTTTCAGAATGAGCCGGATCGTAAAGATGGCGTTGAAAAGTGCCTTTCGCCCTGTCCATGGTATGCAAGCCATCGCCTGCCGTACCGACCCAAAAAGTGCCACGACTGTCTTCAAAAATAGCTTTCACTTTATTGTTAATGAGTGAATGGGGATTGTTCGGATCGTTTACATAACGAATGAACTTACCCGTTTTCTTATCAAAGCGGTTCAAGCCTCCTTCATCCGTCGCACCCCCTTCACCAAGCCAAACGCTACCCGTTCCCACCCAAATGGTTCCATGCATGTCTTCATAAATTTTCATCACCTGGTTGCAACTTAAACTATATGGGTCATTGGGATTATAATAATAATGTTGGAATGTACCCGTGTTGGGATCGAATCGGTTAAGCCCTCTTTGCGTACCTATCCAGAGCATACCTTCACGGTCTTCAAGAATGGCTCCTACCGAATTATTGCTTAGGCTGTTTTTGTTTTTTGGGTTGTATCTAAAATGTGTAAAAATGCCTGTTGCAGGATCTAGCCGGTCAAGACCATGACTCGCGGTACCGACCCAAATAACACCATTGCGGCCAGCGCAGAGGGCTTCTACCCAATTTTCTGCCAATGAATTTGAATCCAGGGGGTCATTAGAATAGAAAGAATAGTGGTACCCATCGTACCGGCGCAACGGTGCCTGATAAGTTCCGATCCACATATATCCCTGCCGGTCTTGCACACCGGCAAAAGTTCCTGGGTGTAAACCTATTGGCGGGGGAACAAGGTTGAAGGTTAGTTGTTGGTTCTGTGCAGTGCAAATTTTGCAAAGCAAAAACTGCAAAATAAAAAGTGATATGTATTTACAACTTTTCATTTCATATTACTTATAACATCACAGGAATTTTTAGTAACACCTCTGTCCCACCTACACTGCCATCAGGCAATACAAGGTCAGTTATTTTTATCGTTGTATCTATTTGTTTTTTCTGTTGCAGCATTGCAATTCTATCAGCCGTAATACGCATTCCCATTGATTTGTGGGTGGAGGCTGATTTGCTTTTTAATTCTGCCGCTTTCTGTCTGCCGATACCGTCATCTGTTATTTTGCAACACAACACCTTATCACACTGAAACAATTCAATTTCTAAATGTCCTTTTTCTTCTTTGTGCATCAATCCATGCCAGATAGCATTTTCTGCATATGGCTGAATGATAAGTGGCGGTACTTTTAACAGGTCTGCATCAAGATCATTATCAATAATAATTTTATATTCAAATTGGTGATCGAAACGTACAGCTTCTAATTCCAAATACAATTTCAATGCTTCCAGCTCACTCTCCAATGGTATTAATGCAGCCTGCGAATTTTGAAGAATTAACCGTATTAATTTTGAAAATTTGGTAAGGTATTCAGAAGCCTGTGCTTTGTTATTTTGGAGAATGAAACGATTGATAGAGTTGAGAGAATTAAAAATAAAGTGTGGGTTCATTTGAGCACGAAGTGCTTGCATTTCGAGCTCGGTTGCCTGTTGCTGTAATTCGGCTTTTGTTTTTTCGCTTTCTAACTTTTGTAATTCAAGTTCATGTTCCAGCCGTTGCCTTTCGTTTCTGCGCTTCAGTATAATGTTACGGAAAATGATAGCAGCAAGTACCAATAAAATGATTATGCTGCCACCAAGAATATTTCTAACAAGGGATTGCTTTTGCAACTGAATATCCTTTACTTCTTTCTCTTTATTCAGCACTTCTATCTTTTGATCAAAGTTATAAGCAACGAGTTTGGCTGCTACCTGGGCTGAGGTGATAGAATCTTTAATAGCCATATATCTAACGTGATAAAAAAAAGCACTGTCTGCCTGTTGCCAATAGCCGTAAACAGTATAAAGAATTTGATAACAATCCCTGATAAATTGTCTTGCACCGGTTTGCTGTGCCAGGGCAAGTGCTTCTTCTGCATATTTAAAAGCTGAGTCATTATTTTGTAATGCAAGATGTGTTTTGGCAACATTAACTAATGTTCGCATTACCTGGTTGCGATCATTAACTAGTTTATGATAGCTCAATCCTCTTAAGAAGTTTGGAAGCGCTTTATCATATTTGCCTTGCAAAAAATAGTATGTACCTATGCTAACTAAATAAAACCGAAGTGCCCGCGTATTAATGCTTGTATCAACAAGACTGTAATAATATTTTGCAGAGTCAAATTGTTGATTGAAACTAAATAATTCAGCAATGCCTATAAAATCAGTATAGTTGGGTTTGCTAATTTGAAATGCCTGCCGCACATATGCTAAAGCTGTATTATAATCCTCGATGCTATAATATAGATCACTTATGAGACTCAATTCGTAAATTTTCCATCCAACATTGTTATACTTCAATATTAACTGATGCAGATACAATACTTTCTCAAATGCGTTTTTATAATCGCCCCCTTCCAGGTAAGCATAAGCTGAATTAGTAACAGAGTAAAAAACATAAAGCGTGTCACGTGCTTTTGTACTTAAATCATAACTAATGTTGAAATTATTTATAGCCTCTTTAAAATAACTTTGTGCATATAATGCATGTCCCAATTCATAATAAGTTCTGTTCAATCTCTTTTTGTTGGATGTTTTTGCGTATAAAAGAATTGCTTCACGGGCTAAGTTTACAGCCTCAGAATAGTTATTATATTTATTGAATACAACTGTAGCTTTCAATGAGACAGCTTCCGCCATGCCATGGATATAATTTATTTTTTTAGCTTCTTCAAGTGCTTGTAAATCGAATATTTCTGCAGTATCAATTTGAGTGTTGATATACACCTCACTTAAAGCGTTCAAACAATCTATTCTTGCAGAGTCTTTTAAAGTTGGCAGAGCTTTTTTCAAGCTGTCAATCTTTTCTCTCTGTGCCAGACCAATTGAACAAACCAAAAAGCAATATGTAAAAACCAATATGTATGTAAACCTTTTCATTCATTTCACTTATTGCATCACAGGTATTTTTAATAACACCTCAGTACCTCCTGCACTTCCATCTGGCAATACAAGATCAGTTATTTTTATCGTTGTATCTATTTGTTTTTTCTGTTGCAGCATAGCAATTCTATCTGCAGTAATACGCATGCCCATTGATTTATGTGTTGAGGCAGATTTGCTTTTTAATTCTGAAGCCTTTTGTCTGCCGACACCATCATCTGTTATTTTGCAGCATAACACTTCGTCACACTGATATACCTCAATCTCCAGATGTCCTTTTTCTTCTTTATGCATCAAACCATGCCATATGGCATTTTCTGCATAAGGCTGAATGATAAGTGGAGGTACTTTTAGTACTTCCATATCCAATTCCTCATCCACTGAAACTTTATATTTAAATTGATTATCAAACCGTACAGCTTCTAATTCAAGATATAATTTTAACGCTTCCAGTTCACTTTCTAATGGAATTAATGCAGCTTGTGAGTTTTGCAATATCAATCTTACCAGCCTTGAAAATTTGGTAAGATATTCAGAAGCTTTTGCTTTATCATTTTGAAGAATGAACCGATTGATGGAGTTGAGAGAATTAAAAATAAAGTGAGGGTTCATTTGAGCACGAAGTGCCTGCATTTCGAGCTCTGTGGTTTGTTGTTGAAACTCAACTTTTGTTTTTTCACTTTCTAACTTTTGTAATTTCAGTTCATTTTCCAGACGCTGCTTTTCGATTCTACGTTTAAGTATAATGTTTCTAAAAATAATAGAAGCAAATACCAACAAAACGAGAATACCAACAATGAGCGTCTTTTTAATAAAAGATTCTTTTTGAAGTTTCGTTTGCTGTACCTCTTTCTCTTTATTCAGCAGTTCTATTTTTTCATTGAAATTATAAGCAACAAGTTTAGCTGCCACCTGGTCTGCAATAATTGAATCTCTAATGGCAATATATTTTTTATGATAAAAAAGAGCGCTATCTGGTCGATTCCAACGATCATAAACGGAATAGAGAATTTCAAAACAGTCCCTTTCAAATTGTCTGGCACCTGTTTGCTGTGCTATGGTGAGTGCCTCATGTGCATATTTAAAAGTTAAGCCATCGTTTTTTAAGGCAAGATGTGTTTTTGCTATATCAATCAATAATCGCATAACCTGGTAGACATTATTATCTTGTTTATTATAGTTTAAGCTCATTATTAAATTCGGCAACGCTTTATCATATTTTTTTTGAAAAAAATAGTATTCTCCCATGAATGCTAAATAAGACTGGAGGGCCGATTGATTGCTGGTATCAACAATAGCAAGATCATAATAATATTTTGCAGAGTCAAATTGTTTATTGAGGGCAAAAGTTGCAGTTAATTGCTGATAGTCAGGTACACAAACGGGTACCATCCTGCTTCCATCACTTTTGATTAGTTGAATGGCCTGCTGATAGTACTTTAAAGCCGTAGTATAATCTTCGATGCTGCAATACAGCTCGCCCAAAAGCTGCAATTCCCAGGCTTTCCATGTTGGATCGTTATTGCTCATGCTTAATCTATGAAGATTAAGTACTTTTTCAAATGCGTTTTTATAATTGCCACTGGCAAGGTAAACATGAGTTGAGGTAATAACGGCATAAAAAACATACAGGGAATCGCCTGCCTTTTTACTTAGATGATAAGCCGTATCATGATTATTTATCGCTGCTTTAAACTTACTTTGTACCTGTAGTGCAGTACCCAGTCTCCAATAAATCCTATTAAGTCCTTTTTTGTTTGCTGTTCTTTTGTAAAACAAAATTGCTTCACGGCTTAATTTTTCTGCTTCGGAATAATTATTATATTTCTCGAATACAAGCTCAGCTTTTAAAGATGTAGCTTTTGCCATGCCGTATGTATAATTTATTTTTTTTGCTTCTTCCAGCGCTTGCAGGTTAAATATTTCGGCAGTATCTGATTGCCCTTTGGTCGGTGTTGAGCTAAACCAATCAGGCAAACCTATATATGCTTCGCTTAACGCATTCAAACAATCTATTCTTGTAGAATCTTTTAAAGAAGGTAATGCCTTTTTCAGGCTGTCAATCTTTTCTCTTTGTGCAAAACCAACAACACACAATAAAATTTGTGTAATAATTATTGCTATTTGTTTTAAGTTTAACATGCTAAATTATATCGCGATACTGCAGTAACTAATCTTTAAATTATAAAAATATCTTTAGTATTCCAAAACCTTTTTAAAACTACCGCAAAAATTATTTCTAAGAAACCTGAGTGGGTAATTAGTACTATTTAAGAGTAAATAAAAAGGTGAATGAGTATTTGGCTTTTGTAATAAGATATCAGGAAAAACTAATAATTCAATTATGGCAATTTTGCAGGTACCAAAATAAGCTGAGATTACAATAAAAGATCGGGCAGCAACATTACTAACCCTTATTAAAATTTTCTACCAGCTTCATTTCTCCATCGGCTATAGACACTATTTTCCATGTGCCTTTATCCTGCATGTGTACATAAATTACTAAGCCATCATTTGTTTCAAGTTCTTTAATCAGGGTTATCGTTGCATCATAATATTCTCTTTTCACCATATGTCTTATATCATCCGACAGTTTATTCTCTTTATAAACTTTGAGTATGTATCGCCGGTAGCCTTTCCTGTCGTAAGCAACCCTGGTTTTTATTCCATCAGAAGTAAAGGTTGAGGCAGCACTGCCATCTTCTGCCAACGACCATCTGTTATTATCAACTGTTTTAAATGTTTTTACAAAATCCCGCACTGCTTTAATATTAAAATCATTGGCATTATTTCCTTTAAAACCCATTTTTTCAAAAGGCGAGAAAAAAGGATAATTAAGAGCAACATCAAATTTTTGTGCACCAGCAATATTTGATAAGCAAAGCATGAAGGCCATTGTGTAAATAAGAGCGAAATTTATCTTTTTCATTTTCTTATAATTTATTGGTTAATTATATTGTTTGTGATTGCTGAAATAAAACTATATCATGATCGTTCGAAAAACTAACCCGGGGGAGCAATTGACCGTTTATGGCAGTAAATGGAATACTGAGGTAAGTAACGAAAAAATTGTATTGAAATTTACCCAGCCTGACCAATAATTTTGCTGCTATTAAGTTCATACATAAAGCACTTTATCTCGGTATTACCTAACGCCCTGCAAAACGATACTTTATTAGTCGCTTTAATAAATACAAGGGAAACGATGTATAAAAAATTAAGTAAGAAATACAGGTGAATTAGAAATTAATAATTAGCAATTAATGTTGTGCTAAATCCATAGCTTACTTAGAAGCTGTCTAAAAATGAAATTTAGAAACACCGTTGTTGCTTTTAAACGCCCAAACACTATTTGATTTTATCAAAAAGTGTTTGAAAAAGATATCAAAATGGTTCCTTTTACTACTATACGAAATTCTTGAAATCATTTCTAGACAGTCTCTTACGTTTAGTAACGAGGATTATGTTCAAACCATATCACTTACTTTTTATTTTAATTATTATTTCTTCTGAAATTTGTGCTCAGAACAGGATAATGTATGGTTAACTTTTAGATAGCATTACCCATTTTCCTATTATTAATGGAACAGTTGCTAATGCAACAAGCAAAAAAAGCGTTTATAGTAATGAAAAAGGTTTCTTTCGTCTTGAAGCTGCTCCCGATGATTTTATTTATGCGTATGCAAAATCTTATCACTACGATACATTAGTCTACTCATTTATTTTTACCGACACCATCACCATCTACTTATCTCCGGCAGGAAACATTTTGCCAAATGTAACGGTAACAACAAAGTATGATAAATACCAGCTTGACAGCATTGAAAGAAGGACAGCTTTCGAACAAATCAGGGGAACGAAGATGAGAACTCTTTGAACATCTCATCCTTCCGGTTTTGGCCTCAGTTTTAATCTTGATAAAATCTTTGAAAAGAAGTACAAAAATCAGAAACGGCAGGAGCAAATCTTTAGTTCAACGGAACAAATGGCATACATTGATTATCGTTTTTCTCCTCATGTTGTTGCTTATTATACCGGCTTAAAAGGCGACGAATTGAGAAATTTTTTGCGTTTCTATACCCCAGATTATACATGGCTGAGGCAACATTTGTCTGATGAGGATGTGTTGTACTACCTTAATGATAAATTAAAAATATATAAGGAAGTAAAACATACATAAGGAGTGCTTCGGTATTGATCATGAACCTGAAATTTATAAATCGTTAAGTGATTGTGCAATTCACTGTACAGAATTTTCTGCAGGAGCCTTTTTTGTCAATTTTTATTTATTTACATTTTGTTTATTATACCAAGGATTTTTAAGACTAAAAGACATCCTTCAGGCATGATATTTTTTATAGCTAAAATAAAATTTCTTAAATGAAAAAAATTTTTTATAGCTGCTTTAGCAGCAGGAGTTGTGACATACTTATTAACCAGAAAAAAAGCTCCGGTATCTGAAAACAACCGAAATGTTGAACAAACTCATCATCTAACCAGGTTTTTTCAAAGGCAAAACAACATGCAATGCACTATTAATATTCTTTTGATTTCCGCAATGTTACCAAAAGGTAACAACGCGGGAATATTAAGCAACAAAAAAACCGAATTGCTTGAATGCCCCATAACTGGTATCAAGACATTGTATGAGCTGCACTGCTGACTGATACAATTGAGCAAATTTTTTCGTCGAGTTTATTTACCGCTGTTTCCATAAGCTGAAGATATTCCCCGTTTGTTTTATAGCCTTCATCCCGGATAAGGTTCATCAAACCCATAATTGAGGTTAAAGGCTGCCTGATGTCGTGTGATTGAACCTGTGAAATTTTTTTAAGCGCTGTGTTTCTTCCTTCTATTTGTTGAATGCTTTCTTTTAATAGTTTAACAGATAGGTTCAGTTCCAATACATTAGTCACCTGCCTTGATAGCGCTTTTAGGGAGGCGGATTGCTCTTCATTCAGTTGGTGCGGCTCAAAATCCATGACGCATAAAGTACCTACGTTAAAACCTTCTGAACTTTTTAATGATATGCCTGCATAAAATCTCGCAGAAGGTGCATTAGTTACAAGAGGATTATCTTTAAATCTTTCATCATCGGTAGCGTCTGGTACATCATTACCTCATCCTGTTCAATAGTGTGCGTACAAAAAGAGGTGCTTCGTGGCATCTGGTCTACGGGATAGCCATGCTTTACGCTAATCCACTGTATATCCTTATCCATTAAGGTAATAAAAGCTACAGGGACACCTGTTATATGAGAGGCGAGAGAAACGATATCCTGAAGTTTATCTTTGTTTTCATTAATTTGTTCAAGATACCGCTTCATAGCTTTTAATCTTAATCTTTCATTTCTCATAGTGGATTTTTTAAACTCTCTTCAGCTCAGACGTAAACGTACAACTCAAGTAATTGTTGTTGTTCTTTCAATTGGAGATGAATTTTTTCTTCAGTTTACCATATTAGAGGGATGTTAGTACCAGATGCTGCAAAAATTATTCGTAAGATAAGTTTGGCAAAAAATGCAAATGCAAAAAAAGAAAGAAGAAAAAGAACAGGTGTATTTTCAGGGAGGTTAGTAAAATGAGAAATTCTGCTTGTCTAGATTTAATTTTTGCTCAAGACTTCATTGCCAGCAAGTTTCCAACGTGAATAGCTGTTCGTACAAGATTGCTTTCAGTACATTGAAGAGCGGTTTTTATATCTGTTGGCTCGTTACCTATGGCAATTAGGACATCAAAGTATTGCTGTAAATCCGGGTGTTGTTGCAGTGGCACTTTGCCAGCAAGGCCTATTACCTTTATACCTTTTTTCTTAGCTCTGGCAGCAACTCCGAATGGGCCTTTGCCCTGCAGTGTTTGTTCATCAATGCTGCCTTCACCGGTTATTACTATATCACTTTTAAGTAATGCTTCATCAAAATCAGTAATTTGTAAAAAATGATCTATGCCATTTACAAGTTGTGCATTAAGAAAAGCATATAATCCGGCGGCGGCGCCACCAGCCGTGCCTCCATATTTAATCTTAGACAAGTCTTTGCCGGTTTGTTGAAATGTTACTTCTGTAAATTTTTCGAGAGATCTTTCCAGCATTTTTACCTCTTCTGCAGAGGCACCTTTTTGAGGGCCGAATACTGCAGCCGCTCCTTCAATGCCCAATAATTTATTGTCAACATCGCATAAAACAATGACAGAACATGCATAAACTCTTTCATCGATTTCAGAAAGATCAATTTTAGAAAGATCAACCAGCGATTCGGGCATTTTACGTAAAACTTCTCCTTCTGCATTTAAAAACCGGGCACCTAAAGCATTGAGGATTCCCGTTCCGCCATCAACAGTTGCCGAACCGCCCATAGCTATTATTATTTTGCTTACTCCTTTATCCAGCGCAAGTTTTATCATTTGACCTGTACCGTATGACGTAGCATGAAGCGAATTAAGTTCATCTTTCTTTAATAATCGTAAACCACTTGCATCAGCCATTTCTATAACTGCAGTTTCACCACTTTCAATCAATCCAAAGGATGCATTTATATGTTTGCCTAAAGGATCTTGCACTACGGCTGTTACACTACTTCCACCGCATTTTTTTATGATCAGTTCAGCGGTGCCATCTCCTCCGTCAGCTATTGGAAAGCATTCAGCAGTACATTGTAATTTACTTTGCATTAATCCTGATTTAATTGCTTCGGCAGCATCAGTTGCATTCAAACTATTTTTAAATGCATTAGTTGCAATGAGTATATGAAGGCCTGAGCCTAAAGGGAGAGGAGAGAGCAGGGGTAAAAACATTCGAGCATTTTTTAGGCAGTTTAAAAAAAGTCAAAACACTGTAATTCCTTTCTTCAGTGAGGGTTTGGGAGGGTTACGGCGGGTTTGGGAGAGCTAAAGATAAAAGGTACACAATCATAAAAGAAATTAAGCCCATAATAATAGTGGCTACAGAATAAACTTTAAGCATGGCTTTCATCTCTAATCCTGAAAATTTAGCAATCACCCAAAAAAATGCATCATTGGCATGTGAGATCATCATAGAACCAGCACCCATAGAAAGTACACAGAGTAAGTGACCCTGTTCCGATGCCAGTCCCAGAGCAGGCAGCAAAGGCTGGATGATAGATGCAGATGTAATGATAGCAACGGTAGAAGATCCCTGTGCTGTTTTAAGAATAAAAGTCAGCAGGAAAGGGAACAGTATACCAAGGCTTCCCAACGCAAGGGACTGACTGAAATGTTCACCTATTTTGGTGGCTGACAAAACGGCTCCGAAAGCTCCACCTGCACCAATGATAACCAATATGCCGCTTGCTTTTTCCGCAGCATCCTGCAATAACAAACTCACTGTATTTTTCTGCCACCCCCGTTTACAGTTAAAGGCCAGTAACACACCAATTGATAGTGCAATGACCGGATCACCTAAAGTAAGAAATCCATCAACCAAACCATTTGCAACAGACTCGCCTGTTGTTATAAAAGATTTTAATGCAATTAAAAGAATTGGAACGATAACAGGAAGAAATGCTTTTATTACTGAAGGTTGCTGTTTGTTTTCTGTTCCGTCAACTAGCAGGATTTCTTCCGCAGCAAAAACAACCGGCAATTTTTTTCCTGCATAATTTGCCCACAAATACCCTGCAAAAGATGCAGGCGCAGCGACTATAATACCTGTGAGAATTAGTTTGCCAAAATCAACACCGATAATACCTGCAGCGGCCGCCGCACCCGGATGAGGTGGAATTAAACAGTGTATAGAGTATAGGCCGGTAGCTAAAGAAACTGACATAATAATCACTGAGATTCCTGTCCGTTTTGCCAGAGATTTGTTTAGTCCGCTTAGTACGATAAATCCTGAGTCGCAAAATATGGGCAATCCCACAATAAACCCTGATATGCTCATTGCCAGTGCAGCATATTGTTCTCCGGTTTTTTTTAAAATAAATGAAGCCATCACTTTTGTGCTTCCTGTATGTTCCAGCAAGATTCCAAGTGTAGTTCCTAAAACTATAATCATCCCGAGAGATGAAAGGATTTTTCCAAAGCCATCCTTCATAAATGTTATAACACTTTGCAAGGGTAGCCCCACAGTAAGCCCTACCAAAAAACCTGAGAGTATCAGAGCAAAAAAAGGATGCACTTTGTACTTAGAAGTGAGCAGCACAATTACAGCTATGCCTGCACATAAACATATTAATACATAACTAAAGGAATTCGACATCAGAAGGTTTTATACAGGTGGTTATTGAAGTTACTACCTCATCAGGCCTTTTTTAAACGCAGAGTTGTCAGAGGTTTTCGCAGAGAACTACAGAGTTAATAATGGTTTAAAAGCTTTTTTAAGCCTTTGATTAATTCAGCAGATAAAATTGATAGACAATCCTTTGCCTTCTTATTCTGTAATTTCATTTTCTCATCATTTCTATTGTTTGTCTCTGTGTTTTTCTGCGTGTATTTTTCTCTGGGCTCTCTTCGTTTAAAATTTTTTCTAATTGTGCAGAGTGAGTAGTTACAGAAGAGAAGCCGTACATAACTTCTCTTTTATAGTCATAATAAAACTATTTAAATTTCCTGTTGTTATCCTTAAAAATTCATCTCATCAGCGCTTGGTCCATAACTTCCCGGAATGGGGATATTAAGCAAACGCAGATATACACCAAGCTGAGCCCTATGGTGAATGGTTTGAGCGAATGCATGTCGTATAACTTCGTATTTGGTAAAAACATTATACACCTGGTCGCCATTTCGTAAAGTCCAGGAGGGGAATAAATCTTCTTCTTTAGCTGCGCTTAAAGCTTCTCTGCCTTCTTCAAACGATTTTTCAAAAATAGATTGCAGATCTGCGGTGCTGCTGACAGGGGTAGGAGTGTAATCCATTTTTGAGAAATCAAGTTCTGAAGTAGTGAGACCCATTTTAACCCAGGATGGCAGTTCTGCAATATGCACTGACAGTTGTTGCATTGACATGCTTTTCTCGTGAGGCTTCCAGCTAAGTTTATCTGCGGGAACACGTTCAAACATTTTTCTTGTAATGGCAGCTTCGTGCTCCATCTCTTTCAATAATAATGAAATGATTTGCATAATTGTTGGTTTTATTAGTACAAAGAAAAGTGATAGAATTGACAGTTAACAGCAGTATTTGAAATAGATGAAATTTAAGTGGGATTCACCAATAAAAGATATAGCAGAGGTGCGAAATAGTCATTAATTCAGTAATAAAATTTAAGTTTTAAAGTCTATCGGATCGGTTCTCAATTTTTTTTTTCAGCAATAAATAATAAAATTCCTTTTTCGTCGTTAAATGAGCGTCCGCTTTAGTTTTTTGTTTAATGAGATAATTTTAAATTCAGAGCTCCTGTTTCAACAGGAGCTTTTTTTTAGAACCACGATTAATCGGATTAGAAGAACCACGATTGATAGGATTATGAAGAAATATAGAGATTGCAGATTTATTTTGAATTTATTTATATGGAATAAAGAAAGCGTTCTGTATGTGCTGCTCAGGTAATATTTTCAATTAAAAATTTTAGTTTCTCATATTTTATATTAATACAGACACAATATCATTTGGTTTTCTTAATAATTTATCAAAAGGACAGGCTTTAGCAATTTCCATCATCCTGCTTTTTTGCTCATCGGTAAGGTCTCCTTTTATATCAACTTCACAAAAAAAAGTATTATTTCCAGACTCCATGTCAGCACCTTTTACAAGATTCACCTTAATTTTTATAGCATCTGCTTTCCAGTTTTTTCTTTGAGCATACATTCTCAGGGTGATCACTTTACATGAAGCTAAAGACATGCACAAATAATCACCCGGGGCAGGCCCTTCATCTTTACCCCCGGCTTCTTTCGGTTCATCTACGATTAGTAAATGCTGATTTATTTTTAATTCGGTCTTATATATTTCACCGGTATTTTCTGCCGTCGCCGAGGCTATGATCTTTTGTTGTGACATGTACTTGTTTTTATTCTAAAATAAAATAGTCATAGTTAAAATTAAACATTTGAATAAACATCCCTTAATCTTTACTGAAAATATAAAAGTTTGTGAGTTGTTAAGTTGAGGAAAAGACAGCGCCTACTTACAATTACTTATTGATTATGCAATATTAATGCATACCAGGAAAAAGAGGTCTTGCCACTTCTCTGAAAGGCCATGGTACTGTTGCAACTCTTACAATAAAAGCTATAAAATAAAACCAGAAAGAACGGCTGTGTTTTGATTTATCATTTATATTTTTTTTTGCTGACCCTCTGCCTATAGTTATCAGTATGATGCCGATAAGCATACCTGTTATATGTTCTGCAGCCCAGAAACGATAGACATTGTCCTGCATTACAGCCTTCATGCCCAGCTTTTGAATGTTCTGAAATCCCCATGGACCTGCAAACCATTGGTACAATCCGATAAGTAACATTGTGTGTGCTGCTATCATTAAAAACAAACCTGTTTTTTTATCACCATTTGTAAAAGATTTGTTTCCGGTCATTCCGCTTAATGATCGCACAATAGCAACCATCAATAGTATAATAACAACCCAGCGCCCAAAGTTGTGTAAGTGCAATAATCCCTGGTACATAGTTTTAGTTTGATTTTTGTCAAAAGTAAGGCTTAATCACTTTCCGCTATAGGCAATTGAATTATTATGAAAAACTGTATCTAAAACCAAATATTGTTTGTCATTGATGTGCCGGGAAGCTGTATTGTTTTGTTTTATAATACACAAGGCATTTGCTGTTGCTGCGGATGAGGACGTTCTTTAGGTTTTGCTTTTATATCTCTTTTTGCAAAAGAATTGTTGGAATATTTGTAAGCGGTACTGAAAAAGCAGGAAACCAGCCTAACACGATTATTTTTGCTTAATGAAAATCGGGATTACTCTCATAGTTGTTTCAGTTGTTATTTTTTCTTGTGGGCAAAACGATACAAATAAAAAAACCAATAATGTTTCAGACTCGCAAGTAATAGATAAACTGATAACTGATATACATCAATATCCTGACAGTGCAGGTTTGAGGATGCTTTTGATTAATTCATATGACAGCTTGAAAATGTATAACGAAGCTATTGCACAAACAGACAGTCTCATAAAAAGAGACAGACTTAATAACGGATTGTGGTTTACAAAAGCTCAGTTGCAGGAAGATAATAAAGACACTGCCGCTGCTATAGACAGTTATATAAAAGCAATAAATATTTATCCATCCACCGAAGCGCAACTTCATCTTGCTAACCTGTTTGCTGAAACTAAAAACCCTAAGGCACTTTTCATTTGTGAAAATGTACATAGATTAGGCAGAGGCAGAGAAACAGATGCTGATTGTAATTTTATCGCTGGTATTTATTATGCAAGAACGGGCGCAGGTAAGCAGGCTTTACAATTATTTGACCGGGCTATAAATGATAATTATACGTTGATGGAAGCGTATATGGAGAAAGGTTTTATTTATTATGACAGCAAAAACTACAAGGACGCATTAAAAGTTTTTGAAACTGCCATAACTGTAAATAACACTTATGCAGATGCATATTACTGGAGAGCCAAGTGCCAGGAAGCTTTAGGAAATAAAGAGGATGCTCTTCTTGACTATAAGCGATCTTTAGGCCTCGATAAACAGTTGAAGGAAGCGGCGGCGGCGATAAAGAGGCTTGAGTAGGTCATTAAGTCATTGGGTCATTAAGTGAATAAGCGATTAGGGAAAAGGCCTTGTAAAATAATTAGTAATTACAATTGTATAATTTCGCATCTGTCATCCGTCAACTATAATCCGTCAACTGTTTTTTAACATGCCCATAATTGCCCCTTCTTTATTAGCTGCTGATTTTTTACACCTGCAGGACGAATGTGATATGCTTAATGAAAGTGAAGCGGACTGGTTTCACCTGGATGTAATGGATGGAAGGTTTGTTCCTAATATAAGTTTTGGATTGCCCGTAATAGAACAAATCAGGAAAGCAACAAAAAAAGTTTGTGATGTGCACCTGATGATTATAGAACCGGAAAAATATACTGAAGCTTTTAAAAATGCAGGCGCTGATATTTTATCTGTACACATAGAAGCATGTCCGCATCTTCATCGAAACATAGAGCAAATAAAAGGTCTCGGCATGAAGGCAGGAGTTGCAATTAATCCGCATACATCTGTTTCTTTTTTAAGCGATATTATTCATGATATAGACGTTGTAAATTTAATGAGCGTAAATCCTGGTTTCGGCGGTCAGAAATTCATACAATATGCTTTTGAAAAAATAAAGCAACTGCGGAAAATGATTGATGATAAAGGTTTAAAAGTTCATATAGAAATTGATGGAGGAGTAACATTTGAAAATGCTGCATCAATAATTGCCGCAGGAGCAGATGTCTTAATAGCCGGCAGTACTGTTTTTAAATCACCTGATCCGATTGCAACCATTGCAAAGTTAAAAGCCATAGGTTAGCAGGGACAGGTCGCGACCTGTCCCTGCGGGGCAAATATTATCCTTACCTTTTGCCTGTCCCTCGTCATTCCTTCTACTGCATAAGAAGGTCCTCTCGAATCGTTAAGATCACTTTTATTATAATTTATTGTTCCGTTCACTAAAATATCTTTTACCTCCTGTTGTGTTATATGCCGGCATTTCATTCTGCATCTGGCATGTTTCGTAAAAAACACATTTGTAACTGAGCAATCAAATTTACCCTCTTGCCGGTATTTACTGTTGAATTTGCAGAAAGCTTTTTTTCAGTTAATACCGGAGGCAGTGAGGAATTATTGCATGGCTTAATGGACAGTGTAATGACGGCCATTAGTATCAGCAGCAATACCGGCAGTATTTTTCTTACTTTCATAAGCTAAAGTTAAACCGGCATATTGGAAATATGAAATGAGCTGATTAGTATCCCTCCTGAACGTTTTGACTGCTGCTATCGTAATCACTTACACTATCTTTGCTTTTATGGATGAAAGAAGATCAGTAGCATTTCACACATTAGGTTGCAAACTCAATTTTTCTGAAACCTCTGCTCTTTCCAGGTTGCTGGAAAACGAAGGTTTTGAAAAGAAAAATTTTGATGACAGGGCAGATGTATATGTAATAAATACCTGCTCAGTTACTGATAATGCAGATAAGGAATGCAGGCAGCTTGTTCGCCGCATTCAAAGAAAAGCTCCCGAAAGCCTGGTGGTTATAACAGGTTGCTACGCCCAGCTAAAACCAGAGGAAATAGCTGAAATTCAAGGAGTTGATCTTGTGCTGGGAGCGGCTGAAAAATTTAATATTGCCCAACATCTAAAAGAACTTACTAAGAACGAGAGCGCTAAAATATGCAGTTGTGATATTTCTGAAGTTACCGGTTTCAATGCATCATTCTCAATAAACGACCGTACACGAACTTTCTTAAAAGTACAGGATGGTTGCAATTATAATTGTTCATTCTGCACCATTCCTATGGCCAGGGGCAAAAGCCGCAGCGATACAATTGGAAATGTTGTCAGAAATGCAGAACAGCTTGCAAAAACAGGCGTTAAAGAAATTGTTTTAACGGGCATTAACCTGGGTGATTTTGGCAAAGGTTCCTTTGGAAGTAAAAAGCACGAAGAGAATTTTTTTGATTTGATAAAGGCTCTGGAAAAAGCAGATGGAATTGAACGTTATCGCATATCATCTATTGAGCCCAACCTGCTTACCAATGAAATTATAGAGTTCGTTGCAAACAGCGATAAATTTATGCCTCACTTTCATATACCATTACAGAGCGGCAGCAATGCAATTCTTGCATTCATGAGAAGAAGGTATAAAAGAGAACTATACACAGAGAGGGTAAAACTGATAAAAACATTAATGCCTCATTGTGCGATTGGTGTAGATGTAATTGCGGGCTTTCCGGGAGAAACAGAAGAACACTTTATGGAAACTTACAACTTCTTATATGACCTTGACATTTCTTACCTGCACGTATTTACCTATAGTGAAAGACCAAACACATTAGCAGCAGGAATGAAAGATGTTGTGCCTGTAAATATCCGAAATGAAAGAAACAAAAAGTTACGTAACCTTAGCTATATGAAGATGAGCGAACACACAAGAAGGCATATTGGGCAAACAAGGAAGGTTCTTTTTGAAGGAAAATCTAAAAACAACATGATGGAAGGATATACAGATAACTATATCAGAATTAACGCGCCTTTAAAAACTGAATGGGTTAATCAGATTATAGAATGGATAATATAAAAATTTATAACACGATAGAAAATAAACAATAAAAAACTTTTTTTTGTGCATCATCATGAGATTAGTTAACTCTTTTTTAGTTTATTCAAAGTTTGCAGCGAAGCAAAGTAAAAAAGTAAAGCTTTTCGGAACAACGACATTTGGAATTTGGATATTTCAAACACGTATTTTGTTGAGTCTCCTTGTAAATGCCAACATGTTATTTAGTAACGGCATGGCAAACTATCTCGAAGTAATCACCGCACAAAGCAATGCATTGCACAGTGACCATCATTTAACCGCTATAACCAGCGAGCAAATCAGTGCAAAGATTGAACTATACAGGTCTTTGGGTGGTGCATTGAATTAAGAAATTCTTTTGAAAATGTTGCGACAAGACAATTGTAAAACATGAACCACAGAGACACTTACGACACCGAGTTTCACAGAGATTAATTGACGCTCCTCTAGGTTTCTTCTAACTTTGCTATTTCATAAGCTGTTCTAAGTTTTGTCTTTAAACAAGGGTTGCACATTACGAAATCAAGAATGAGAAAATAAGTTATTTGTCAATCTTAGTGATTTTTTTCTTCGTTTCTGTTTTTAAAGCAGATATAAACAAAGGTTTTTTTAATGATAATCCGCACACAATATTTAGTCTATCAATTAAATAAGAAGAAAGTTCCGGAGAATATGCTTCGTCGTGCATATGCATAAAAAAATAAAGTTCTTCCAAACCATTGTCTAACCAGGATTTTATACGGTTTACCCACGAATCTATTCTTATATAATCTGTATCGTCAAGACTATTGCCTACGAATCGGATAAAAGCTTTGGGGATGGTTAAATACATATGGACACAATCACGTCTGCCAGCAGTATCTGTAATGATGTATCCAACATTTAATTTGCTTAAGGTGTTTACCAGCTTTTCACTATCTTCTGCTGAAAACCATTCCGGATTTCTTACTTCTAAAAAAAACTGAAGATCTTTTGGAAGGCTTTCAAGATAATTAAAAAGACTTTCTTTTCTTTTAGGAGAAAATTTATCACTTACCTGTAAAAAAACAGGACCCAGATGTTTTCCAAAGGCAAAAATACCTTCCAGAAAAGCATTGGTTTTATCTTCTATATTTACAAAAGAACTATAATGACTGATAGTTTGAGGTACTTTAGGGCAAAAAAGAAAATCTTTTCCTTCAGCCTTTTCCGCCCATTTTTTTATTGATGATGGCGGATAGATCTTATAATGTGTTGCGTTAAGTTCAATACTATTGTAATGCTCAACATAATGGTCAAGAAATTGCGCTTCTTTAGTTTTCTCAGGATAAATTTTCCCAATCCATTCTGTACGGCCCCATTTGGCACATCCAACATGTATTTTAGGAGAACTCACTCTTTTTCCTTTCAAAATATTCCTGTTCTTTTCCGGATCATCACATAAGTTCAGATCTATCTTTTTTAGTTCTGCGGATGAAACTTTGCCAAAGTCCATAAAAAAAATTTATTGCAATTTACATATTAGGAGGATTTGAAAACAAAACTATAAATATGATAAAAAGAAGAGGTACGACTTTTAATATAGATTAATATATTTCTTAGAAAGGCAGTTAAAAAACTTTCTGCATTTTGAGTAACTTTTTTTGAGCTTCTCATGTATAAATACTTTGGAAAAACATAATTAATACACGCTCCCATCTCTGCTGATAGTTTTAATATCATTTATAAATTGTTTCTCCGTACTACTCAAGTTTTTTTTCAAACGCGGAGTTGCCGCAGGTTTTCGCAGAAAAGAGTTAGTAACCGTTTACAACCCTTTATGTACTTTAACGGCACATCCAATTATTACTTCCGTAACTTCATTTTCTGTCATCATTTATATTGTTTATCTCTGTGTTTCTCAGCGTCTGTTTTCTCTGCTCACTCTGCGTTTAAATTTTTTACTTATTATGCAGACACAAGAAGTCACAAAATGAGAAAAAAATTAAAATACAAATACAAAAAGGTGACATCAAATATTTATTACCGGTTTTTTACATCATCATTTTCTGTCACTTTTTCGGTTTCAAACCCTTATCTTTGCCGCTCTAAAAAAAATTTTGTAAACCCTCACTCATATGCAACTGAAAGGTTTGGTGAAGATTTTTGCTATTGCATTAATCCTGATTTGCTTGTATCAGCTTAGTTTTACATGGTTTGTTCAAAGCCATGAAAAGAGCATGGATGAAAGAGCGCAGAGATGGCTGAAAGCTAATTTTCAAACTCCCCAGCAAAAATACTCGGGCAATAAAGAATTGCAGGTATTATATGCAGATACCCTAAGCAACCTGAAAAGAACCCGTCTTCAACGATTGCTCGATAGTACCAAAAATGATAAAATTGTTTTAGGTTTAGGCACTTACCAATATGCAAAAGACCAGGAACTGACTTATGGTCTCGATTTGCAGGGCGGTATGAACGTAACAATGGAAGTTGGCCTCGATGGTTTAATTAAGTCCCTATCGGGTTACAACCGTGATGTTAATTTCAATAAAGCGCTTGCTTCAGCTAATCAAAGAAAAGCAAACAGTGGCGCTGACTACATTACTTTATTTGCTGAAGAATATAAAAAGCTGAATTCTAACGGAAACCTGGCTTCTATTTTTGCTGCCTCAAGCAACAGGCGTATCACTTACCAGAGCAGCGATGCCCAGGTTTTAGATTATATACGCAACGAGGCTAAAGGTGCAGTTAAAAATACCTTTAATATTCTTCGTACACGTATTGACAAGTTTGGTGTTACCCAATCCAATATTAATCTCGACGAAAATAAGGGGATTATTACAGTTGAATTGCCAGGGGTTACCGATCCGGAAAGAGTTAGAAAATATCTTCAGTCAACAGCTAACCTTCAGTTTTTTGAAGTGTATAATCTTGGAGAAATATATACACCTTACCAGGCCGCTGAAAAAGCATTAGCCGCTTATCTTAATGGCACTCAGGTAAAAGACTCTGCTGGTAAGAATGACTCTGCTGCAAACAAACAAGATACAGCCGCTACAGCTAAAGCAACTGCAGTTGATACTACTAAAACTGCCACTTTAAGCGCCCTTGACACCAATAAAACTGGTAAATCTCCTACCGCTGCAACTGCTAAAAATGAAAACCCTATCAGTTCCATTATGCAGATCATACAGCCTCAGCAGGGTAAAGACGGTCAGACGCAGTTTCCTGCAGCTATTGGTTATATTCAAACAAAAGATACCGGTACTTTCAATAATTATATGCAGATGGATATAGTGAAAAGCAAGTTCCCGTCTAATCTTGTTTTTATGTTTGGAAAGCCAGAGTCTGAAGATCCTAAAGCATCAGGCATTTTACCTGTTTATGCGGTAAAAACTGTTGAAGGTGCGGGTGCAATGGCAAAGCTGGAAGGTGAACACGTAAGCGACTCCCGCCAGGACTTCGATGAAAGAGGCCGGGTTGCAATTAAGATGAATATGGATAAGGTGGGCGAAAGGATTTGGGCAAAAATGACCGGCGATAATATTGGCAAGCCAATAGCAATTGTAATGGATAATATTGTTTACAGTGCACCTTTTGTAAATGGCGTTATTCCTAACGGCAGTTCAGAGATTACGGGTAGTTTTTCACTTACCGAAGCCCAGGATTTAGCAGATATTCTTAAGAGCGGTAAATTACCTGCACCTGCAAGAATTGTACAGGAACAAGTGGTCGGACCTACTCTCGGACAAGATGCTGTTCGTGGCGGTACTACAGCCTTTATTGTAGCATTCGTCATTATTTTCGCCCTAATGCTTATATACTTTAATACAGCAGGATGGGTTGCCAATATTGCTTTAATCTTAAACCTTTTATTTACCATTGGTATTTTAGCGGCACTCGGTGCTTCGTTAACTGCTGCAGGTATTGCCGGTCTTGTGCTGACCATTGGTTTGGCTGTAGATACCAACGTCATTATATTTGAAAGAATAAAAGAAGAACTATCTCGCGGTAAAAATTACCAGTTAGCAGTAAATGATGGTTATAAACGTTCTTATGCACCGGTCTTAGATGCACACGTAACTGTTATGATGACAGCTCTTATCCTTTTTTATTTTGGATTAGGACCTGTGTTAGGTTTCGCTACTACTCAAATCCTTGGTATTCTTTTATCGTTGTTTTGTGGTATTCTTATATCCAGATTAGTTTCTGATTGGTACACTAACAAAAACCGTCACTTTGAATACTTTACCGGAATAAGCCGTAAAATTTTTAAACATGCAGCTTTTAAATTTATCGAATATCGCAGGATTGCTTATGGTATTTCGGTAGGTGTATTGTTGCTGGGTATTGGTTCATTCTTTCACGGTTTTGATGAAGGCGTTGAATTTAGCGGCGGTCGCAGCTACACAGTAAGATTTGATAAGCCTGCCAGGCATGATGATATTATGAACTCGCTAAAACAGGAATACGGCGAATATCCGGTTGTAAAAAGTATAGGATCAAACAGCCAATGGAACATCACCACTTCATATAAGATTAAAGAAACAGGTAATAATATTGATTCTTTAGTAGAATTGAAGTTGTTCAGGGGATTGAAAAATCATCTGCCTCAAGGGCTAACTTATAAAGAGTTTGATACTCAGTACAAACAAAGTTCACAAACTGTTTTACCGACCATTTCAGATGATTTAAAAACAGGCGCTAAGACAGCTACAATTGTTTCAATATTAGCCATCTGTTTGTATATATTTATTCGTTTCCGTGACTGGAGATATTCTCTTGGGACTATAGTAGCTTTATTGCACGATGTATTTGTAACTCTTGCAGTATTCAGTTTCTTAAGAGGCGTTGTTCCTTTCCCTTTAGAAATAGATCAACACTTTATTGCCGCTATTTTGACCGTAATTGGTTTTTCGATGAATGATACAGTAATTGTATTTGACCGTATTCGTGAAGACAGCCGTTTGATGAAGAATACGGATAAAGGAACGATTATTAATAAAGCCATCAATGAAACACTAAGCCGTACAATAATGACTTCATTAACTGTATTTCTTACTATTTTGTCGC
>JAABUS010003840.1_pt1 | contig 23169 bp, 29 predicted proteins | sample 5560161 | NCBI WGS metagenome assembly JAABUS01 (sample SAMN10711885, study PRJNA513376) | rock metagenome | isolation source: Antarctica rocks | place: Antarctica: Victoria Land, Trio Nunatak nord | collected 2016-01-04
AGATCTGCAAGCGCTGCCTCAATTGAAGCCATATTGAATTTGTAATTGATTTTTGAAGAAAGATGAAAGTAGTAAAGTGGGGTGTGCACGGGACCGGAACGTGCATCGGGCCGGGAATACTCCTACTCGTACAGTAAGGTACTCTCACCATACCATACATTAGATCTCTTTAGGGCAGTCGCCCTAGCTGCCGAAGCCCGCTAAGACCTTTTCATTTTCCGATAAACCCCGCAATCCAGAGCCGCCCTCGACGTAATAATGAAGCTCCACCCCTGCCGGCATCCATCACTGACGGGCAATCATGACGATAGCCCCATCTAGTGCACCTGTGCCCCGCTCAATGTCTTCTCAACGTCGTTCGAATAGGTCCGAGACATCTCCTCAAGTTCTCGCGTCAACAGCGGGGACATTCCAAGCCCTCGACATTTTCCAAAACAGTCTTCAACATGGCAGACAGCATGTCGACGGCTCAATCTCGATTGGCCCAAGTCAAAGACTTTGTGACTATGAACAAGACTGCCACCACCATTCCCTTCGATCCAGAAAGTACAAAGTTCCCCAACCGCAAGGAGGTTCCCCAGCGGTCAGATGCTCCCCCAGGAGCTGCTTGGGTATGGGGGAAGGATGACTATGTATGGGCAACGTCGATGATTGGTGTTACCAAGTACTAATGGCGACGACAGCTAGGCCGGTTGAACCTGCTCACTCCTACGAGAGTCAAGGCTGCCGCTGCAGAAATTAGGACCGGGGAGATGGTTTCGCTAAAGTACGACATAACTCCCTGTCGCTGTCATCCCGCTAAAACCGGACTCTCAGCTTGCCATTGAACATCCCAGAAGTCCCCGGCTTCGGTCGAGAATCCTTTCAGCATGAGATCAAGCCGCTTATGGAGAACATGGCCTACGACGACAAATATACTCTCAATACGCAAAGTGGTACTCAATGGGATGGCTTTAGACATGTTCGTCCTGACTTTTCAGTCATATACTCTGTCAGAGTGCTAAGCCTTCACAGGTCGCTCATATGGCTTCCGCTACCTTCTACAACAACACCAATGGCGAAGATATCATAGGGCCCAAGGCAAATGACAAGTGTTCCATTCACCATTGGTCCGAGCATGGGATTGCAGGTCGTGGCGTCTTGCTGGACTACCGGTCCTACGCGCATAAGAAGGGCATACAATACGATTCATATGAAGCTCATCCAATCTCCTACCAAGAGCTCTATCAATGTGGCAAGGACCAGGGAATTGACATTCGTCCAGAAGCGCAAGGTGGAGATATAAAGCCTGGGGACATTCTGTTCGTCCGCAGTGGCTTTATCGAATCGTATTACAGCAAAACCTCTGAAGAGCGGAATCAACTAGCTGTACGCCCTCACCACTTCGGGCCAGACGACGGACAGAGATATGCTGGCGTCGCCCAAGAGGAGAAGATGCTGGATTGGTTGCACGACTGCTACTTTGCCGCTGTTGGTGGAGATGCTCCTGCCTTTGAGGCATGGCCATCCAATAAAGGTAAGGAGACAAAATAGTTTAAATATGCATAGTTGACATCTTTCAGAGTACTACCTGCATGAGTACCTCCTTGCCTTGTGGGGTAGCCCTATCGGCGAAATGGTTGATCTCGAGAAGCTTGCACAAAAATGTCGGGAAAGGAATAGGTGGTTCTTCTTTGTTACCAGTGCCCCGGCAAATGTTCCTGGTAAATACCTCTTAAAATCTTGCTGAGATGCTCATCGCTGATATCGGAACACAGGTGGTGTCAGTACGCACGTGAATGGTACCGCGATACTCTGAAGTGGACCCTCGAATGTTCGACCTTGGGGATAGGTTCTATTTTGAACAATACGGTTGATAAATGACTGAGGCGAAAGACTACGGCTCTATCCTCATGATCTAGTCTGGTCCTATATCTTGTAAATAGTATTCTTCATGTTGAAAAACTTCTCCAATTTTTTGTTGTTCTTAACGCTTTGTCATATTCAACTTACTGATACCTTATGATGCAACCAATCCATGATTATATCCCAATCATGGATCTAAACGATAATCCATGAACGGGTGCCCTCATTGATGGCCCAACAAACCCCATGGATAAAGCGTGAACTTGGGCCTTCATCCATCGAGTACTCACTATATATATTAACTGACATATCAATCATGAAGCAATTCCCAGGTTATACTATGACTAGGCTAGCCGGCCGTCTTGCTGTCGTCTTCTTGCTCTATATAAGTTCCTGTAGGAAGTAGGAAGGAGTCCAGACAAGATAGTCAAATAAGAACAACAAGAAAGGACCGAAAAAGGACAGAAGAACACAATTTCAATCTCATGTTGTTGAGCATTCAATCGAGAGTATTGATATGCGATTAACGATTCGTGAGTATATTGTTTAATCAATGGACGGGTAGCTTACTGCCGCTGAATGACAGGAAACTTCTTGTCGACAACTCGAGTCGTAGATGTAGGAGAATGGGTTTTGTGTCATGCATAGAAAGATCACCAGTAAGTTTTGACCTTATCCCACAGTAGCAAATTGCAACCGAGGACTGGGAATACCTTACACAGTGGGACTTAGCCAAAATAAACAGAACTTTCTGCCTATATGTGTTGTAGTGAGTACTAAATTATATTGTGTTCAATACGCCTAATGGCGCCGGTACAATGGTGTAATGGTTTTATATCTTTTTCTGTATGCAGAACTTACCTTTCGAGCCCATTCTCTTAGATGCTTTAGCGCATGGGTGGATTGAACATCAAATAGACCTGACATGCAGCGAGCAAGGTCTGAGCCAACCCGAAGAAGACGGTCAGTAATAGAGCAATTGCAGCGAGCCAGAAGGTCCATCTCTGAACTCCTTTCCGTTTGTCCGTCCACCACTGATAGAGAGTACTCGGCTCTGCTTCATCCAGGGCATTCTTGATTATAGAAAGTCGCTCGCCCCAATATTTGTATGTCCTGGGCAACCGGCCCTCGAGATGTAAGATTTGATTTCCGGCTTGTGGGTCCACTAAACCTAGCGGTATCCGTTAGTGAAGCTACATATATTCACAACCCAGATGGTATCTACTCCTTACCTCGCTGCTTCGCTGCTGCTTGCAATTGTCTTTCAAACCATCTTCTGCAATCTCGATTGACCCGTGAAGGCAACAGAAGAGCCAAAGTCTGCAGTGTTTCTGCCAGCAAATCTTTTGGCAGACACCCATCGGCTGTACCACTAACGAACGCATTGAGAACAGTTGCATGGTGGTAGAACCGGATGGATCTATCGTCCTCGTCGAGCAAGAGATGGTCTTGCAAGTCATCAGTCCAAACAATCTTGAGATTGCCAATATGCTCTAGCATTCGGGCATTGAGCATGTGAGGCCACCGTGGCTTCTCCAGTGCGTTAGGAGGATGATAAGAGAATAGTTCGGTAATCACTTTCTCCAAGCTCCAGTCCCCTGGCCAGAATATATTTGTACGAAGTCCAATTGCGCCTGACTGGTAAGTTCCATTGACTCGAATCATCAACAAGAGCCGCACTGCAAGATCGATAGCAGCGTATTGCTGACAATCTTCGCTTGCATGTGGGAAACACGGGTTTGAATTAAAAAAATCGAGAAGTTCTCTTCGTGGCCTTGACTTGTGAATTTTGAGATAATGCACAAGAGCTAGTAAGTGACGAAAGGTCTTGGTTGGCAACTTTGTGCCAGAGGAACGACATTCCGCCGAGAGAAATCTAGCTTGATCAGCTTGGAAAAGATATTCTTAAATGATATCTCACCGGAAAAACGCGTCGAATTGTGCGATTGATTGAGTGCAACTAATATGATTTTGCCCCCAAAGGCACTGCAGCAATTTGACTTTCAGGACATCCGTCAGTCCCACAGGACCTGCGGGTGGTAGCAAGACGTCTTCCGGTTCTGGATCTTGTAATCTAACCTTGGCCATGGCTGGCTGAGATATATGAACATTATTATCCTGTACCATTGAATACAAAAACGGTGGGGTCTCGATCTGGCGTTGCTTAAATCAAAAAGGCTTGCAAGATAATGCTCAGCCTCGTCTTCGATGCCCCGCATCTTCCGATCAATTCTTTCAGCAACCGCAGTGCATAGTCACTCAAAAGGGCGTCAGTCTAAGAGCCAGTTTCTAGATGTTCATGAGTTCCGCATATATCCTATCGCACACAGCTACTGCTCATGTCTTTGACGATTTCGATGCCCCAAGAGACCCTAGAAACAGATTTTGGATACCCCAATACGAGTGAGAGTCTAGCTCGAGGCACGACCAGAGTGGCAGCTGCATCAGAGACATGCCAGCCCAAACCTAAAGAGGCTTCAAAAGTCAAAGGGACAGCGGCGCGTATCTTCAAACCCACAAGGCCGGAGTACAAAGAATCGTTTGGCGTGCAGCTGGGCAATATACACGGCCGACGGCGATGGGACATAACTGGGAAAGCGGCAGCACTATGGCATGGATCACCAAGAACAGGACTACGAGATACAATTCAGGAATCTCTGGCAAGACCAGAACAAAATATCTACAAAGGTTTTAGTATTCGGCAAGAGGCCATTCTGCATTGTTACATGATTGGACATGACCAAGAATGTGCTCATCCAACCATTACCGTTTGTCATCCACTCGCCGTCGTACTTAGGAGAAGCATAAAGTTGATTTCTGGGATGATTAAAAAGGTGCGTGTTGGGCGGAATGAGAGAGTTCTGAATATGTGTTTACCTGAAGCAGTACAGTTTCAAGACCTTGACCGTCGAAACCGAGATGGAGTTACTGGCAAAATCAGTTCAGCATAATTGCACCGTGGTAGTAAGCGAGAACGCCAGAAATAGTCCCGATAGTTACACGACCAATATGTGCGGAGCAGATCTGCTGATAGATGATTCCAGCAAACATGCCACGTTGGGAGGTGTCGTGGTAATCGAAGGTAAAAGTTTTGGCCTGACGGTCTCTCATCCATTCGCTCAAAAAGTTGAACTACCCGCAATTGAATCTAGCAATGCTGTAAAATTTTATGATAGCAATGGGGATGAGGAATCCGACAGCGATGTATCTCAAGGCAAATCTTCCAGCGAAGAACCCACGCCGGCCGTCGATGCGATGGAATTAAATGAAGATACAAATGGGTCTTCACTGAGAAGAGATGGACCGGCCTTTCCAGAGTCTATTAGGGATGGTATAACGACGCCCCAAGAATCGATATTCATGGGAGATCTGCCACTAAAATTGCTATATAGACCCCCTAAGGTATCCCGGAGAAACTACAGTCAAGCTGCTAGGAAATCGTTTTCGCGCTGTCACCTATCTCCCTGACGAGGCCACCGAGGGTCACTCTTTGGACTGGGCATTAGTTGATCTTAGTACGTACGAATACGCATGTATCAACGAGATCAGACCTCCTCAAACTCCGAAGGCACTATCAGTTACTGGCGTTTCAGAAATACCACCATGTGGAAAGGTTCCCATTGCTACCAGACGTGGGATATTGGAAGCAGTACACGCAGGACCTCAGTCAAATTCTTCGAGGAAATTTGGCATTGACTACCGAGCAACATGGTCCTTACAGCTTATCAATGGCCAATTCGGTGAGTTCCCCATCGATAAGAACATATTCGGCTGTTGACGTCCACCTAGAACTTGGTGATTCTGGTTCTTGGGCTGTGAATGCACATACTGGCGAACTTTACGGCACCGTGGTTGCAGGGATTGCTACATTAGGAACAGGATATATCATCCCTTCCAAGGCTATATTCTCGGACATCCGCCGTAAGGCCTGGACAGAGATTATCGACTTCTTACCCCAGAAAAACAGCATTCATGTCCACTTGCCTTCTTTAACTTCTCCCATCTTGCAAGCGGGTTCTGCTGAAGACCGGTTTTCTCTTGAGATGACAGTAAATACTGGTGCAAATAAGTTGAGTATACCTATTTCTGTCGGTGAAACCGGTTTTATTGCAAGATATATGGAAGAAGCCGCCAAGATATATACCAGCTTTGCATCATTGAAAGCAAAAACGACTGGGATGGAAGCTGTGAAGGTGGAGGATAGACTAAAAGCTCACAAGAGAACAAAAACAGGCTGTTTAAGTAAGCCAGTGTTCTAGATGTGTTAAATTTGTGAGTGGCTAATATTCATAGCTTGCCGTAAACGCCGCATCAGGTGTGGAGAAGAAATACCAGCTTGCGTCAATTGTATTAAATCTAAACGAAATTGCGAGGGGTATACTCCAAGAGTGATCTTCAAACATCCTCAAGTTTCCGCACGTGGTTCTGATACGAAAGATAAGCAAGCTCACGTACAGAATATTGACAAGTCCATTAGCCCCACGGGTACTGTTTTCCAATCTTCGTCCAGAGTGGAACATGTGGATCAGCTCCCTTTGATTGTGCCTCGTCCTTCTGAATTTTTGCACTATCGGACCCTTTCTGTACCGGTTGGATCCAATGCGAAAATGTCACCAGAGCAGTATCATCGCACTTCAGAGTATTATCAACTCACGCCTAAGCAACCTTCAAGTGATGCGAACCAAGATATCTTACACCAATCACCTCAAAAGGATATCGCACCATTAAGCCTGCCAGGCAAAGTACAGACGGATGATACAAAATTACGCGTTTACGAAAAAGCGGTTGAGTCGAGGCCGTCCAATGAGCTAGGCAGATACGATACCCTGTCCAAGGAGAAAGAATCAGGAGGACATCCCACAAGCCGTAGTACCACCAATCAAGCTAACCTAGATTCACCGTCTTATACAATCTTCTCATCCAAACCTACCATATTTCCAGCTTACTGGCCAACGCACATAGCATCTCTAACGAACGATATGGTGACCCCAAAAATATTCTGCCATTTCGTACTGACTATTGGACGGAGTCTATCGATCTTTGAGCGTCACTTTACGACTCCAGAAGCAATTCTTGCAGGTACTGCAATGCCAATTCCGCAACAGGCCCTTTGGACATACATCCTTCCTACGGCAGCCTTGACTAACCAGGCTCTGCTCCATGCAATGCTGGCTCTGGCCAGCTTGCATATGGCAAAGCTGGATTCAACATCAATCCAACCTTCATTGAAGTACTATCATCTCGCTCACGCACGATTAGCGGAAAGTATTCAAAATGTTACAGAGCGTACAGATCTTGGTACAATTGCTGCGGCACTGTTATTGGCTCACTTTGAAGCCACGACCGCAGAATATGGGAAATGGACCAATCATCTTTTAGGGGTGAAATTTCTTTTCTTAGAACTCGACATAAAACAAATAGCAACGGGATACAAAAAGCAGGCAGGGTCAGCAACCGATCTAAATCGGTAAAGTACCAGATCACGTCCTGCTAACTGCAACGTCCGCGCTAATTGGAGAAGGTACCAGTCAAACGTTAAGGGCCTGGATGCAGTCATTATCAGTCAGTTGATGGGACAATATGTTAAGTATGATGGAAGTGATCACAGCATTGATAATAAGATCGAGCCTGTACGAGCGCCGATAGATGAGAACGACGTTCAGAGGCGAGAATCATACTGTGACCTCTTTTGGTGGTATTGCAAGCAAGATGTCTACCAGAGTATGACAAGTGGAAAGCAACTCTTGTACGCGATCAAATTCCAATAGTGACCTCTAAGCTGATCTCCATAGACTGCCCTATGACCACTGGGGCCAGTGTCCACCCAGATGCCCAATTGGAGAGCTCGATGCAATCTACGGTACTATGGACCATCTCATTCTGTTGATGGGCAGAATCGCAGATTTTGCAAGCAGAGATAGGCTCTGGAAGAGCAGGATGGTTAAAGAAATAACCCCAGACTCTCCCGACGAATTGGACCTTCGAAGGGCCGAGGACGAGTGGCAAAAAATTCAAAATGCTCTTGACCTTTTCGAACACTGTCTCGGCCCGGAGTGGCAACCCCTTCCACCTGACGTTTTACAGCCGCGCATTTCTCCGTTCGGACCGTGTCTGCAATACAGGTTATATTCAATAGCTTGTATCTGGGCCACGTATTACACAGGAAGAATAGTGGCTTCTCGTGTGCAACCTTCAATGCCACCTACAGCCGTCCTTGGTGCTTATATCCCTGGTCCTGAGACAAATATCTGGGCTAGTATCGTGGGCCGTATTTGCTGTGGACTTGAAATTCCTCTTCGTGGCCAGTCAATAAAGCCTTCTCTGAGCGCAGCGCTCAAGGATATAAGTTTTGGCCTCTTTATTGCCGGTATGCAGTATCGAGATGAAGATCAACGTAGGTACACCGTGGCTACATTGCAGGCGATTTCGGAAGCCACGGGGTTCAAATTGAGTGCATCGTTTGCGGCAACATGCGTAGCCAATTGGAACATGATGGCCGATGCGGAGAAAGATCCCGCGTTCAATCCAGACATAAAGCTGGAGCCTGTCATCAAAAGAGAACCAATGGTAAAAACGGAGCCCGAAGTAGAAACGCAACAATGGATAAAGACGGAGTCGAAAGAATACGTATTAAAAGACGGCATGCTATCGGCAGCGAATACAGCCACTGAGCACTATAAGTTCGACAAGCCAGAGTATACCAAAGCCTTCCAGGTCGACGAAGGTCATTACCCTGATACTCAAACCTCGGAGGCCACCAAACCATCGTTCAAAGCTAAGTTTCATTTACCGACGAGCTTTGATGCCGAAGCTTCCTACGCGGAGGATGACGTGAAAAGATTGAGAATCTGCGAGGAAGAATGATACCGAGATACCAGAGGGGTGGACCTGATAGGCAGACAAGCTACTACGGTGGTTCGGGTATGATCTCCTATATTTTGACAGCTTTTGTCCTTCTGTGGATCTCTTCCTATTGTGTCCACTCCCTACTGTTATGAATCAGTGCGAAAATCAAACAACAGGTACTTGGAGGCTTATTGAAAAGAAATCTGACGGTAAAGGCTAAGGTAGTTGAGCGATACTTGAGACTAAAGCTTCGCTGAGAAAGAATTTGGGAATGCAACAAAACGCTTTCCGGCTACAAATTCGCCATGTCTGCCCAAGCCGCTGAAGTAATGTCAAGATTTCTTATCTTTCCCATCATTCTGGTCCATTCCACCATAGTGGTTCCAGCTCCCCTTATCAAAACTACGATGGAGAGGATGTTGCCGCTTTGGTTCACAGCGTGTTTCGATTGTTCTCATCTCCAGCAACGGCACAACCGTCCAATTCTAGGCATACTTCTTCATGCTTGATAAGAGTAAAGTATGTCGATGGGTAGGTATTTCCAGGATCGAATTTTTGGCCACCTTGGCTCCGTGAACTGGCCAGACTTCTTATGACGCACATATTCAAGTCAGCGGATTCTATAACAATACTAAAGGTTGTCAGAAAGCATGTGGATGATGGCTCAGATTCACGGTAGCTAAGGTAAAGTGCCACAGTAAAAGAGTCGAGCGCAGACATACAACGGCAGCCGAATATCAAGGTACATCTTGTAACCCAGATCTTTGGGTCCCCCTCAGAGTGGTTTGCTATCAAAGGTGTTCCAATCGTGACAGAGAGTACTTAAATCATAGTACAGTAGGTTCGATTCTTAATGGCGCTAGTACAATGGTGTAGCGGTTTTGTTTCCTTTCTCTAATAATAATTAATCTTAGGAAGGATAATGATGAGTATGTTAGCGGTATATCCTGTCTAGAAAGATTATCAAGCTAAGCCCCCGGCCTTAGGATGTCACTGGCTTTCACCGATTGGGCAGACTGACTCTCTGCAAACATCACACTCCATCATTGAAGTTCACCTCCATCTGTGATATTCACAGCTAATCTATTATTTCCTTTTATACCTTATTCAAACCGCAAATCTTGTTGCGCGACAAGATCTTGTTGAAATATGCTATACATACCTAAATAGAATTGTTCCAAAGTGTGTTCACATTTTTACCGATTCATCAACCAACAGATCTTTCTATCAACGAGCATCATGAAACCATTTGCATCACTCTTCAAAAGCCATCTCCTCTTCAGTGAACCCAGCACGACCGATACAGGTTCATCTCGAGACAATGCCCCTATCCCACAAACTCCTGGACAAGCCGAAGACGTCGAAAACCAAGAGATCAAGGCAGCGATCGTCCCCGACAAAGTCTTCGCATTCAAAGGCCTGGCCTGGCTGGATGGGTTCCTCGCTGTATGGATACTGCTGGCCATGGCTATCGGCATCATCCTTGGCAACTTCGTCCCCAACACCGGTCCAACATTGCAAAAGGGCAAGTTTGTCGGGGTTTCTGTACTCATTGGTGAGTTACATAATTAATCCAGCTCACGACACGATCTCAGACGTCATGCTGATTGCAATAGCCCTTAGTTTACTGGTCATTATGTGCCCAGTTTGTGCAAAGTGAAGTTCGAGACGCTGTATCAGGTTTTCTGGAAACGGCAGATCTGGATCCAGATTGCGTTTAGCGTAGTGACGAACTGGCTTCTTGCTCCGTTCTTGATGGTGAGTCTTCCGTATCTCTAAAGATCAGGTGCGAAAGAGCTGAAAAGTGTCAGCTTGGTCTCTCTTGAGCATTCTTACCAGACAAGAACGGGCTCCGCAAAGACTTGATTCTGGTTGGGCTCGCCAGATGTATCGCAATGGTAAACTTCCTTTCCAGCATCAAAGTTTAAACGCCGTATTGAAACCACACGGCAGGTTCTCATATGGACTCGCTTAGCCGGTGGAGACAATGAGTACTGCGTCATCCTAGTCGCCGTCAACTCGATCCTCCAGATGGTCCTCTACGCTCTGCTTGCTATATTATTCATCAAGGTTATCAGCCACGCCAAATCTAAAGTCACGAGCTCATACACAACCGTAGCAACCAGCGTCGCCGTTTTCCTCGGCATACCCCTCGGAGCAGCTATCGTCACTCATTTCGTCCTCCGTAAACTCACCAGTACATCCTGGTACGACAAGTTCTTCCTGAAATGGGCAGTCCCATGGTCACTGATCGGTCTCCTCTTCACAGTTCTAGTCTTCTTCGCTTCACGGGGCCATCAAGTCATTCACCAAATCATATCGTGCGAGTCACCGCTTCGCTGATTGTATACTTTGGCACCATCTTCTTTTTCACCTTGCTCGTAACGCACAAAACAGGCTTTGGCCATAAGCTCTCCGCTACGCAGAGCTTTACGGCTATGAGCAACAACTTTGAGCTTGCGATCGCGGTTGCTGTTGCTACATTTGACGCTAATAGCGATCAGGCGCTTGTATCTACGGTTGGGCCGTTGAATGAGGTGCATATGTTGCTTGGGCTGCTGTATGTGGTGAAGGCCTTTGGGACGAGGCGGGGATGGAAGGACTCGGAGTGGCGGTGATGTATATGTTTTTTGTTGCAAAAACAAGAAAAAATACGCATCAACATAACTTTTTCTAAATACGCACCAATTGTGGATCGTGGATGTTCTGAGGCAATTTGCTAATAACCACTACTTCTTGATGCTGTGTGCTTCGACTCGAACAGACAAGCCGAGTCCACGCTAAGCACCAACGGATCCATGGCAGAAGCTCGACTAGAGATGCATCTCCCAGCAGTGCACCTCCAGCCGCCTAGAATCTCAACCCCACCCTGCCATAAGCTACAACCAATATCTTTCCTCACTTGGGCTAACCATCGGCCATCAATCACCTCGCACATAATCACCAGTACCTAATCTATAGCACGCAACAGCCTCACACTCCCGAACCCCTTTATCATCGACATACCACTCCATTTTTTCTTCTTCTTACAACCTGCTTGCAAGTCTTTCAAGGCAAGCTCTCTCCGTCATCTCTACACCACGAAGCCGGATAGAGATATGGTGGGTGCATATACACTACAGCGGTAATTTATCATACATGCCCAAGGAAACCGAAGGTGCACGACCCGAAACGACTGAGCTACATATATACTTCGTGTGCAAATCCAATGCTATTTTTACAGCTGATATATCCTCTTTCATTATTGGTTTTAGCTGACTAAAACCGTGACAGGTTAAGATAGAGAGATGAATTGAATTTATTGAAATCGACTTGTTTTGAATTGATGTAATCACTCTCGTACTTGTATTCATATCAAGCATCGCTCTGATTCTTGTCACAGTAAGTTCTGCCATCTTCTATCGCAGTGGCATTTTCTGTTCTTATCGATTGGTTCTGAAAGTTTGAGTTGCGAGATACAACCCATTGAAGCTTTTGTGGTGACATGATAGACTTTGTCCCGACGCCAGATGTTGAAGCGTTTGATGAGTGTTGCTCAGATAACGTTTGTACTGGTATATTGACAAATGGCACGATGAGCTGGTTTCAGGTTCATGTTGAGGAATAGAACGGTAGATATTTGAAGACGATGATGTGGAAAAGAGTGCAGGGGATGCCGGGAAGGAGTGAAGTCAGTATATTCTATGAATAAAGGCTATGAGAGTTTAATCAGAGATGAGCTTTTTTTCAATTCCTCTGTTGGTTATTCAACGCAAACGGGTCTGCGGACAAGAATCAGTCATATTCGTCTGTACCTCTGGCACTCTCTCAACAATGTTGATTGCAACGGCGCGATAGAGTGGCCGAACCCGTTGGTCTTGAACAGCAATAAGGCTGCTTGAGAATGCCTTCCCGGAGCTCTTGCGTAGCAGACCTTGACTGGTTGCGTGCACAGCATCGAGTTGTTTCTGCCAAACAGATATTTCAGAGAGACTAAGATAATCCTGGGGCAGCCACAATCAGCACGTCAGTCACGGCTTTCAATGCGCTCTAATCAAAAGGCCTTGATCTAAATACTGCAACCGATGGTATCAAGGCAAATGCACAATACAGCGCTAAAACACTTCTCAACGACGCCTGTTAATGGGATAGATTTGGACATGAGTTTGGGCTGAGGAGTAGTAGCGTCAGTGAAGAAGGCTGATGGCGTGTTAGCGACCAATGGTTAGGCTCAACGAATGATCAAGCATTCAGGGCAGAATTTCACTGCTGGTATCTTATTGGTTCAGAAATACGTAGTCATATGGTTGCTGCGTGACATTACTTACGGGAAGATGAGGGGTCTGATTGCACGGAAAGCATATATTCTAGCGGTCAAGGTAAGTCGTTGAGAAACGGTTCAGGAGCGTCATAGTCTAGTGAAATTATGTCTAAACAATTCTTTAAGTCTCATAGCTTCTGTAAGGATCGATATTATAATGTTGATGGAGATCAGGAGTCAGTAGTACCAAGGAGAGCTTGCCGTAACGCCATCATCTATAGTATTGCCAGAACTCTGTCCAAGTAGCCTTCGGGCCTGCTGCTATCGGCCTGGCTTTTGCGAGAGCTTTATCGGTAACCTTGGCGTTATCGGCTCTTTTGCCGGAGAGGTAGGCATCGCTCTCTGCCTTTACCTTCTCCATGTCCATGGTGATATTCATGGTATAACGAGGAGTCTCAGGGATGGTAAGGCGAAAATTTAATGCCCCAATGACGGGTTGCCAGAGCACCAAGACGATGGTAATTCTCTACATCTTATCGGCCGCCCTCTCACGTTTCGTGTCGCACTTGAAGGCCATCACACAGATGAAAGAAAGATGAAGTCGCTTCAAGGTTTTCAAAGTCTTGCTCGATTGCACAGCTAAGCAAGAATACTTCTCAATATCCCTCAAGAATGTACTTACTGTAGATTGCAAAGACAGAATGCATCGAAGCACTGCGTCATTTGACCGTCGAGATTCCGCAGTGATGACAGGGGACAGTGGGCAGCTACCTCTCACACCTACGCCGATCATGACTTGCTAGAAGATTAGGGGACCCAAGATCGCAAGGCCAGGGTCAGAGCCGCTGATGGTTTTTCCGAATGTCTCAATCAGTCGGATGATAAATTCCAGACCGTACGTCTTTTTACGCCCCAACTTGTCGGCTAGTCAGCCAAAGACGACCTGACCCAATATTGCGCCGGCCGTCGTTGAGAGCTCGAGGGCAGTGTTTGCAGATACTAAAATAGAGTGCAAATTTAAGGAGGCCAGTTCAATCCTCGTTGTGATGATAGTCGCGCTGAACAGGTTGTGTGCATCTGTGAAAAATCAGGTCTCGACCGTCATGTCGGCTCGAGCGCGAGAGGGTCTGATATGTGCGTTGTCAATGGCTGCGAAGCAGTCCTTCGAAGTGCATTACTGTCCGTTGCTGGAGGATTCGGGGCTTTTGCATCAATCATCACGGATGTGCAGAGCACGGAGCGAACTGTCTTGATATCTATTGTGAATGGGGGCAACGATTTAGGTGAGGTAAAGATTCTGAAGAAATAAGGTTGCAAGCCGTAGAATACTTGGAAAAATTCCACAGTCTTCTTGAGATAATGAAAACTTCATATAGCGATACAAGCCTGTATTCGAAATGTACGTACTTCTACGGATGAAAACCTCTAGCAAGGCGGCTTCAAATTCAATAAAATCGCAACCTGTCGCGATGCGAAATTCTTTCTGAGTTTTTCCTCGTCGTCTTACCCTTGAGTCTGCTCGATCGAAGAAGCATGAGGGCATAGAAAGCATGTCACATAACCACAGCAACAGGCTACAACTTTCCCAGCTTTATGGGACGATATGGCACAACCGGCATTGGACGAGAACTTAGTTGCGCCTCGCCTTAAATCTGGGTTTTTCATAGTTCAAGATGAGCGTTCCGACATATCTGGTACATGGTAAGAAATTGATATCTTTTGCTGAGTGCTGGGTCTCGGTCAGCCTGAGACATGACACAGGCCTCATACCACTTGACTTGGCGATGATTGTCACCATAGGCTTGTGATTTGCTGTGCCTTGACACAATTTAAGTATCATTGGCATGCCAAGTGATCCCATGTGGTCAAAGCCACTTTTCGCTTCAGCCCTTGTCATTGCAGAAACCTTGTTTCAGCCAAACGGGAGCCCAGAATTGATATTTAACAATGATGCATACTCCTTCTTAAAAGTGCGATTTGGTTCTGCTGTACCCGAACTGCTATCCTTCAGTCACCGGCTTACCTTTTTGCAATGTGGTCGGTTTTCCAGGCTTTCGCAATGTGGCAGGCGCCAAACTTCGACGCGGTTATGTTGCAACAATGAGCAGATGTATGTCCTTTTCAAGTCCCTATAGGTGGTACGGCGTGCTTGCTCACTTCTGACGTGTTTAAACAGGCTTGCGATAGGGCTTGATCCGTCTTAGCTGCGATCAATGTGCGATGAAGACGCCAGCAAGGGCTTAGATGGCGAGTGCGGACTATTTATTGAAAGCGGTTTTCATGGTACTGAGTCTCATGCCATTGAAAGTCCTTTTACTGCATGCGGCTAAAGTGTCTATCCAGCTGACCCGGGCTTCGACTTCAGGGGCCAAGTTGAACTTGTCTTTGCCTATCGATACCATGGTCAAATTACGGGCTTGAAGGACCAATGATTCTCTGCATAATCAAGCACGAATAATTTACGACTCATTGGCCGTTTAGGGCCCGGAAGCCATAGCTCAATCCGGGCCGACATTATCATGGTTAGCCAACGAAGACCCTTGCACACCAACCACTGAGACTTTCAATCATGGATTTGTCGACTTGAAGTGGGAATTGAAGGTGATCAGCCTGTTAGACGCTACAGAAAGGGTTTGCGAAGAATGGCAACCCCGAGCGTATTGAAAGCCGGATTTGATAAGTCTGAAAATCTCCCTAGTCAGCTTCAAAGGATGAAAATACCGTTGACGTCTGGAAACGCTTACTTCAACACCCTTACTGCGCACGCCATCGATATTCGTAATATTCAACGGGCACAGGTCCACAAGATGGACGAGACGATACGAGCCTTGGCCGTGGCCTTGGCGAAGTGACGACACCAATAAAGCTTTCCGGCCAAAAGTCCGACCTTGATCTGTGGAGGAGAATCCTTACAGCACTTCCTGGATGCGAACATTCTGAAAACCCATGGCGAGTCTGATCATGGTCCTAAACAGCAATGCGGTCCAATACAGCGGCTGTTGAAGCTGCAGACGCAGGTTTTGGAGATCAAAAAGTTTAGCTCATCCTTGACTCTCGGTCACTCAACCCTCCCCCAAGCCAGCAAAGGTACGTGCAACGCTGAGACTGACATTGAAATTACAATGCAGTCGCAAAGGTTCCATTGCGCGAAAAGCACCAAACTCCTTGGGGAATTGCTTTCGTCATTTAGGGATTGTCTGGACTTCCAACGTTTCGTGAACCACAGTCAGCTAGCTGTTGTGCAGGCTGTGAACCTATTAATATCTGGAACCTGCATTGAGTGAGTATCTGATTTTGCTCCTGAGAAGCTTCTAATTACACGCCAGCTGAAACAATGTTGTCTGTGCTAGAGTCTGTCCAAGTTTCTTACATTTCCTCAAATTAGATGACACTTTCGATGAGTTGCGACCCTTTCTTGATGCCACCGGACCTATCTTTATGCTTGAAATTATCCGAATCGTTCCTCACATGGAGGACTAAAGTTGCCCGATATGCTTAGATCTAGCATTCAAGCCCAGTAAGAAGCAACCCTCTTCGTACTTAATAGCGACATTTTTGAACGTCGCAGCTAAGAAAGATATGCAGCCCGTCTAAGTTGTGGTCATATTCTCTGGTTTTGTTGTGCTATAACTCTTAAGCGTCGTCTGAATCCTCAGTGTCCATTGTGTCGGCAGACGACGGTGATGGCAGCGGACTCTTACAGTCTCGATCACGAGCGCATGAGATTCTTGGAAAGGTTCTTCCCTACCGGGGCAAAGCGGAAGCAACGGAACAACGAGAAGCAGGTGGCAAAGGATTGGTTTGGACGAGCAATTGTGCAACCAATTTAGAGTCGGCGCGTAGATGTAGAACCGTAGACCGTGTTTCTTAAGCGTAGTACTGATGTTTTGGAGTTGTCCTTGCTGTTGTCCAGGCTTCCAATCACAAAAACATTCTCGATATCATTGGTAAGGTAAGCTAAGGTAGCCTTGAGGTTGTCACGAGACTGGAGATGTCCGCGGACCTTGAATTTCAGTTAACGGGTTTGTTTCATGGAAAGACATTCGTCTACAATGAGATTATATTATAGGTCATTTGAAATCTTCAGCAAGATCCCCGACCAGTGGTTTTCGCTCGCCTCTGGTTTGCTGGAATGATGGTACCGGCCAAACATGTTTCATAACTCGATTCCGACATGAAAATCTTTTGTACACAAAGAGGGTTCAAAGGCCGAAAGTGCTCCTCAGCTGATCGGTCATACATTTGGGCAGATTTTTCTTGGTCGTAAATCGGGTTTCATATATGTTTCTTGTTCAAACCCAAAGCCGGAGGCTCGAGGGGCTGCCCAGAGCAAAACGTGACGCGTGTATTCTTGACGACTTTTACCATCGAGCTCGATGGGAAGTTGCACAGAAGACGATCGTCCATAGCGGTGGTCTGGTATATTGCGCTTCGCAGCTGAAGTAAGTCGTCAGATTGTTGTAGCCTTGTAGGTTGGCATGTTTGGGTTACTCTAATACGAGCTAGGCTGAAGTGGGCGGCGAGAAAGCACGTGCATCACAAGCGTCGAAGGTAGCTCTTTCATCTGTTCAGAATCGTCGTGCCTCAACATCGTCAATGAAAAAATAACATTTATCTTCATCTGTAATTCTTGTGCTCACTTTCCAGTTGAAGTTCTTTTCATCGATAGAGTGTCTTTCAGGAAATTATGTTGCTTATTATTTTCAGTGCGAACACGAACTACAGCGAAGGAAGTTTCAATCGTTGTTCCGAGAGAGAATGTGGAATTGATAGTCTCTACTGAGACTCAACAAATATGTTGTCGGTCATGTGGTCTCTTCGACGTTTGTGTTAGATGCTGGGTACTTCATACTCTTGTTCATCTAATATTCATGGTATTCTCTAATCTAAATGCTGCTGTACGGGTTTATCTAATCATGTAGTGATCGGAACTAGACCATGGTATTAAACGTTCTGTTCGCCATGATGTCGACATGGTGTAGTATCTGACCTCTCGCAGAGGTCAGAGTATGCGAAGGAACAGTAATGCGGATGGAGCTCAGATGCTATTGATGTTCACCTCATTGACTATATCACTTTTCATCTTTGTTGCGGACTCGGCGATTCTGAAGGGGTCTGGCTCTTGCTGTTTTTGTGCCTGTTGCTTTGCTGCTCTCTCAATTCTTTCGCTGTATCGGTCGCCAAAGAGATCGAAATGCGGCCTCATGACGATTGTATACTTTACGAATTCCTTCATACAGTTCACGAGTCGATCTCGATTACCACTTGGCATGAGCCTGCTGCCGCCTTCAGGGTCTTTTTCCATAGTTGCGTCGGTAAGCGCATTCGTGAATTGTGTGTATGCTTTGGGTATTGAGCTCTGATTGGGTATAGTAAACATGCGCATTCAACGCTCGAGTATTCGCAAGGTATTGACAGTATGGAAAGACTGAGAACCGCCCGACACTTGAGCAATTGCCAGCGTCCGACCTTGTGTTGGTCGAACCGAGCCGGTTGAGAGAGGGATTCAGTCGATTTGGTTTTTGAAGACAGCAGTCTGGGACTTGTTAAGATGCTGGCTACAAATCATATTGGGCAAACAGCCTGGGTAAGATTGACGCAAAACAAGTGACTTACTAACAAGTGACTTACTATGTTGCCATGTTGCTCAGGTGAAACCCAGATATGTTCATCGCTTCACCGACTCAACTGTCGCAGCTCTTGCACCTTCTCGTGCAAATGCTGCTCGTCATCCTTGATCGGTAGACCCATTGGATCATACACCCGAACGTCACAATCAAGTCTGAAGAGGATTCGGGCCGCTTTCAAAGCGAGGAGGCGTGAATATGACCTGATCGCCAATCGCGGAAGTGAGCATGGTGGGGCAATGGTGTCAAAGCCGCGGTGGATTCGTCTGTAAAGACGTAAGGGAAGGGGAGAAATTCACCTCCGTCTCATACTCCCGAAAAGCATCAACACCTTCAATCTGTCGCCACTACTTCTCTTCAATTCTTCCTCCACCATCTTTAACACAGTACTAAGCTTCAGCTCCGATACTCAGTCGTTCTTCGTGACCTCATCATCCAGCAAAAAGGGCCGGTAGGCTTTCCTGACCAGTGCATCATCCTCGAAAATCGGGATCGCGAGCGTCCGTTTTAGGTCGGTCAGGTCCGGGGCGATCACGGCAGACGGACGAGCAGCTGCTGTATTATTCAAATCACCTTGAGAGGTCGTCATTGAAGCCATGGAACGGCGTGTTTCAGACTTGTAGAAATCTCGCACAAGAGTGGGAGAATGAGACCTCCTAACACTACGACGTAGAAAACAACAGCAACCCAGCGAATAATACCGTAAAAGGCGCGGAACGTAAGGACTGCTCATTCGGGCATTATCAAGTGAATAATACGCATAGGAACGTGATAGGAAGAAGCTCAGTACCCACTAGCTGGGGGTACTTCTACTTTGTGATTATGTAGGTACATGTTACCTTGGTTTTAAGTACCCAGATGAAGCAATGAGATTAGCGATTTGGTCGGATCGGCACGATCGGTATCATACACGTCAGGCCCTATTGAGCGGGTGGTCACTGCCCGACTTTGATTGGTCGGGAAATGACCGAGAGGCCGTCCGCAGCCTTGAATGTCCAAACGCAAAACCAAATCGTCTTGTTATGTATGTAATAAAGAGTTAGGTAAGCACCTGTTAGATTGCTGAATCTGGATATTCACCTCAGCTTCCAACAAGTCTATATATCTCAATGATAGAAATGCATTATCCATGCCCGAATTCTCACGACGCAACATCTACCACACCTTTCTTTTCATCTATCGCTATTTTCCTGAAGTCCCCATCTCCACCATGCCTGCCAAAGTTTGCAAGTGATTTGTCGAATTCAAAATATCCAACAACGGAACATCGACCTTGAACACACTCCAGAACCACGATCGGTACTCGGCGCGCAATCATGCTGTCCATTCCGTACGACGCCAGTGCCTTGTTCGTGTCCACTTTGTTCAGCGACATAAGCAGCAATTTTGAAAATCTCCTGCCGTTACGAGCGCCAGGACTGCCTCGTTCAAGGACGTTGCTCCAGCTGCTTCCGTCGTGAGCGCTTTGATCACGGCGGCAGGCGGACCTTTGGACCACGATGCGTCGATGGATGTGAGCGCCGCACCATCATCTTCTGAGCTGGCATTGAGGGACGCGGAAAGTAAAATGGTCCGAGGGTCTTGTATGGTTCCGTTGTTGACGTCGAATCCCTTCTCCACCACCTTGCGGATGTCGTGGGCTCCAAGCCTGTGAGAACATGGGATTTGGCAAGCTTGTCGTACTCCATACCACCTGCTGATAGCGTGCCGGATAGCGATAGGTTAAACATTTGAAGGAACTCTTCTTCATTAAGAGGCTGAATGCTCTTCCGAAGTAGTAATGCTTCAATCTCTGAATTTTCGTGAACTTCAGAGATCATACCGAAACCAATGGAGCTAACTGGTTTGCCCAAACTCTGGCGGTATCGAGCAAATGCATCAAGGAAGCCGTTCGCAGAACAGTAGTTGCTTTCGGTTGCAGTTCCAACACTTCCAGAAACAAAGGAGGTCATGATGAAGAAGTCGACCTGGCCATCTTTGCCTTCCAGCGCCTCGTGTATGTTCCAAGTCCCACGCCGCTTTGGCTGGATACCGGTATGCCACGCTTTGTGGGTCATGGTCTCGAACAGGGCTTCGTGGAGACCCATGACGGCTTGGATTACGCCACCAATTGGTTTTGGAGAAACGGCCATGCACGTAAGAACATCTGCCTTGCTGCTCACATCCCCACGAACAACCTGTACAGCGGCTCCGGCTCTTTCGAGGGTTTGGACTACTTCGCGAGCTGCGGGTTTTTCGGTGGCGGAACGTCCGAGGAACGTGAAATTGCGGGCGTCTCGTTTGAACATCCACTTGCTTAGACTTCGTCCAAGGCCACCTAAACAGCCAATCAAGACGTACGATTTGTTGGAGTCAAACGTTGCGGTGTATTTCGCAGGAACAGCCTACATTCATCAGTCCACTGTCAACTTCAGAGGTGAGAGAGATTTCGTACCGGAACGATGCTTTTCGGATTCTGCATCCATATGACAACTTTGCCTACTCTGTTCTTCTGAGAGAAAAAGCGATACGTTTGCGTAATCTCCGAGACGTCGAAAGTCTTGATAGGAACAGGCTTAACTGCTCCAGCGCGAGATAGTTCTAGAGCTTCCCTGGATTTACTTGTTACTTCATTAGCAAGCCCAGGCTTAATGTGATCTAGGAGGTTTATGCATACTTGATGCAAACGTCCTTGTAAAATTGGTCCTCATGGTAATAGAGCTCCGTTAGATCAAAGGCGGTAAAAGTCACATTACGGAAGAATACATCCATATCAAGCTTTCCTGCATCGACAATATCGCCTTTGCTAACTTCAACGAACCGGCCAAAGTTGGCGCAGCATCTCCAACTGGCATGAACAAGATCACCCGTCAAGGAGTTTAGCACAACGTCCACGCCTTTCCCGTTAGTCGCGGCAAATATTCCATCCACAAATGAAATATCCCAGAACTGAAAGATGTTCTTTCGCGGCATTCCTAATTCGCTCATAAGGAAGTTTTTCTTATCTTCTGTGCTCACAGTCGCGTAGACCGTGGCACCTCGCTGTTGCGTAATGGCTATTGAGATTTGGCCAAAGGCCCCAGCGCCAGAGTGGACGAGAATAGTCTATGGCCATATCGTCAGCTCTGAATTAGCGGTACTCGTGATTGTTATTTACCTCTCCAGCCCTCAAATGTGCGCGATCGTCCAGCGCGTACAAAGCTGTGCCGTATATCACTGGAAGTGTAGGCATAACCTGTATCCAATATGTCAGCGCTTTTCACGAATGTAATCGCAGGAAGGGCATTAGACCTCGAAGCTTTCTTCGGGGAGCATTTTGTGACAAGCCCAGGCTGGTACTCTTTCAATGGTTCTGAATGAGTTTAAGGCCAACACACAGACTCGATCGCGAAGTTGCAGGTCCTGAACATCTTTGGCGACAGCTTTGACGATACCAGCGAATCCAATAGCAGACGTACCTTTTCTGATCTCGACTTTTCAAGAGAGAACGTATATATCCTGTCTATACTTTAATGTCTCGGAGTCCCCCTTTATTCGAATTGATGAATACTTTTGCATTGAGACCAATCGCTTTCACATACATGTCAACCTCGCCGTCCGGAATCTCCGTCTGGGCTTCTGACTCTTGTTGGAAGTAGATGGTGTTCATGACGCCAACCTTTTTGACTAAAAGTCGAGCTGGAGACGCTGCTTCAAGGGTCATCTCGCAGGGTTGCTGATTTCGTCTCTGACTGAAATGCTTATTTAGACCGTCGTCGGGTACAAAGCGACTGATATGTAAAAGATCATTTTTAGACACAAACTCGTTGTTGTCTGGGACATCATCTACGAAAAGCGCTTTTTCTATGTTGCTACGGATGTCATTCCCGATCCGACCGAGACATATGTGTAGGGGTTTCAATATCTAAGATGACAAATCGAAGAGATGGCTGTTCTAGCATCAAGGCTCGAGATAAGCCGCTTGCCAAGGTCAGGTCTGGCGAGGACCCATCCACGTAGGTGGCTCCAGTCATCCAGACCAGATCAGTAGATTTCTCCATGACCCGCTTCAAAAGGTCCATCACGTTTGGCGTCATTACGGGCAATAGTGGCTTCTCCACTTCCAGGAGAGAAATTACAACAGATATCTGAGGCATTTTGATAGCTTCGAGATCCTTTAGCGAATAAGAATTGACGTGCTCAGCTCCAACAGTGCTATAGAAATGGGCTTTGATCTCCCTTGTAAGATCTGAGGGTGTTGAAGATTGTTCGACCTGGATAATGTTGGATGGCCCTAAGGGTTTGTTTTAACTCGGGAAAGACAACATGCGAGAACAATCTCTTTGCCCTCTAATTTACGGGGCTTTTGAGGTGTTAAAGCGAGCATTACGCCGCCTACCAGGTTGAAGACCTTGCATCCGGACTCCTTTAAACATTTTGCTGCGATAGCAGAATTTCTGCCAATCACAATACTCTGCGGGCTAAGGATCTTCGGGAGATAATCTGCTATTTTCGGCCAAAGCTCGCTCATCGTCGCCTTCTGTGCAAAATTAGCTTTGTCCATGGTTATTGCAGCATCTTTGGACTCACCTGAGGCATCAAGACCACGTCATAGGTACTGATCTTGTCAGCATCAAGCTTGATTTTGTCCAA
>JAABUS010003841.1_pt1 | contig 23168 bp, 17 predicted proteins | sample 5560161 | NCBI WGS metagenome assembly JAABUS01 (sample SAMN10711885, study PRJNA513376) | rock metagenome | isolation source: Antarctica rocks | place: Antarctica: Victoria Land, Trio Nunatak nord | collected 2016-01-04
CGGATTGAGCGCACCATCAACCGGCTCAAACAGCATCGCGCCATCGCCACGCGCTACGACAAGCTGGAGGAATCGTTCCATGCCCTGCTCACCCTCGCCGTCATCCTGCTCTGGCTCCCCCTTTGAAAACATGGCCTAGGCGGGGGCGGCGCCAGGGCGCCCATTCTCGACGACGAACGCCGCCGTCGTGGCGATCGGCGCATCGGGGGAGGTCACGGTCGGCAGTCCCCGCAGCTCAGTCAGCCACCGGTCGGCAGTGATCTCGCACCGCGTGTAGCCGTGGCGGGCGTCGAAATGGGTGAGATGCGGATTCTCCGGCAGGAGATAGGGCAGCTGCTGGGCGAACGGGTTGTCGGCCGTGATCGATGTTGTGACAAACTCGGTGGCGATGGTCGCCGAACTGGGATCATCGAAGTCGGCGTTCAGATCGTTGACCCAGCTGGCATGTATATCTCCGCTGAGAACCACCGGGTTCGACGTGCCCGCGTGGAGCAGGTGGGAGAGAATCCGCGCCCGAGCGGCCGGATAGCCGTCCCACATGTCGGAGGAGAAGGTGCGACCGTCGCCGGGCTGCGTGTCGAGCTGGGCCATCATCACTTGCTGAGCGATCACGTTCCAGCGGGCGGAGGAGGCGTCGAGACCGGCGAGCAGCCACGCTTCTTGTTCCGGGCCGGTCAGGGTGACGTTGGGATCGGTCGCGGCCGGACATCGCACCTGAATGCCATCGCCGCAGGGATGATCGGAGCGATATTGCCGGGTGTCGAGCAGGCTGAACTCGACGAGAGCGCCAAAGGTGAACCGGCGATAGAGGGGCAATGTTGGTCCCTGCGGAAGGGACGACGGGCGCAGCGGCAGATGCTCGTAGTAGGCCTGATAGGCGGCGGCGCGGCGCGCGAGAAAGAGATTCGGCGGATCGCCATTCTCCGAGCGGTCGTTGGCATAATTGTTTTCGACCTCATGGTCGTCCCAGGTGGTGATCCAGGCAGATGCGGCATGAGCGGCCTGGAGATCGAGATCGGTCTTGTAGAGCGCGTGTCGGGTTCGATAGTCGGCCAGCGTCTGGGTCTCGCCGCCGGTGTGCAGTCGCACGGGATCGCCCGTGCTGGGAAGAAACTCTTCCCCGGTGGGGTACTCGTAGATGTAGTCGCCCAGGTGGAGAACAACATCGAGGTCCTCTTGAGCGAGATGGCGGTAGGCGGCGAAATAGCCATGGCTCGTAATGGGAGCAGGAGGCAAAGGCGAAGCGCAGGCGGTCGATGGTTGCATCCCGTGCGGGCGCGGTCCTGGTTCGACCGATCGGGCTGATCGCATTGAGCGCCAGAAAGCGGTAGACGTAGCCCCGAACCGGCGCGAGCCCCGTCACGTCGACATGGACACTGTGGGCGAGCTCGGGCGCGGCCAACACGCTGCCAGTCTGCACGACCCGGGCGAAGGCGTCGTCGGCGGCGATCTCCCACCGGACCTCGACTGGACCGGCGCCGTCCATACCCCCGCCGTTCAGGGGATCGGGGGCCAGCCGGGTCCAGAGCACGACGCCGTCCGGAAGGGGATCGCCGGAGGCGACGCCAAGGGTGAACGGCGCGGTCGCGGTCGATGGACTCGCCACCGGGCTGGCCGGGGGCGTCGCCTGGCGAGCGCCAAGGCGTGTCGGACGACCCGCCAGGCTCAGGGCCGTCAAACCGGCGGCGCCAGCTCCGAGAAGCCGTCGCCGGGTCGTGCGTTGAATCAGGCGATGCTCGAACGTCGGGCGATCCATCAGGGGTCGTCTCCATTCTGGCGTATGGCCGTGCGGGGCGTTGCGGACCCCAGGGGAGTGACGACCGATCGGATGGTGCTCCCTTCCGTACCGTACCAGCGAGCGCGAGCAGCCGTGTTAAGGCGCGGTCAAGCAGCGTCGGGCCGCCGCTTGCCCTCAACAGCTGGCCCGACGCCCCAGGGACGGGCCGCCCCCACTGCTCCTGAGCATGTTGTTAATGGCAACTACATGCTGTCCTGACGCCAAGAGCATCGGAGATGGTGCGGGGCGGCTGGTTGCAGGTAACCAGCCGCCCCGCACTGCTAACCCCTCGACCGGTTGTGCCGCGATTACACCCCGACGTAGCCGGCGGGGTCGACCGTCGAGCCGTTGAGCTCGACGATGAAGTGGACGTGGGGACCGGTCGAGTTGCCGGAGCTGCCGAGTGGTCCGATCACCTCACCCTGCGCGACGGCCTGACCGGCGCCAACCCATGGCTGCTCGGCCATGTGACCGTAGACCGTCTTGAAGCCGTTCCCGTGATCGATCTTGACGTAGAAGCCGAGACCGCAGTCGCACCACCCGGCGTACTCGATGACTCCGCCATCAGCGGCGACCAGCGGGGTATAGGCGGGATCGGCCAGGTCGATGCCATTGTGGAAGTTACAGCCGTAGGCTGCCTCGTACGGCTCGAACCAGTAGATGCTGCATCCATAGCCCTGGGTCAATGTCGCGCCGCCGACCGGCGGGATGAGGGAGCCGGTGGCCGTCCCGGAGCGGGGAACGCGCGCCTGATCGGCCGCCGCCACCTCGTTGGCCGCGGGCTCGGCGCCGGTCTCGTCATCAGGGGCGGCCGGTTGGTCGGCGATGGCGAGGAGCGCCGCATCGGCGTAGCCGCTGACCTCGCCGTCGGTGATGAGATACCAGGCGCTCCCACTCGGGTCCCAGAAGGGGCCGTCCATCACCTGGACGACATCCCCTTCGGGGATGAAGCCGACTTCCTCGGCATCGGCGGCGGGGTCGGCGCGCATATTGACCCCTCCCCTCGACTCGGTCGCGGCGCTGACGTAGGCGCCGGCGCCAAAGCCGGGATCGGCGCTTGTCGACGATGCGGACTCACTCGCGGCTCGGCTGCCGGCATCGGGAGCGAGGTAGGACCCTGCGATCCAGCCACGCTGACCGTCGACCGCGACCGGCCACCAGCGGCCCCCGTCCGCCCAGACGGTGTCGACCTCGGTAATCCGGAGGTCAACGACCGCGCCATCTTTGAGGGAGGCGATCGACGCACCGCTGGCGCCAGGCGTCTCGCGGAGATTGACGCCGTCGGCGCTCGTGACAATCGCGGATGTGCCGCCCATCAGGTCGCTCCCGGAGGTTGCGGTCTCCGGTTCGGCGGCGCTGGCCTCGGCCGTGTCGGCGCTGACCAGGTCGACCGCGGGCGTCTCCGGCGTCTCTCCGCCATCGATATCGAGGTAGACCCCCGCGATCCAGCCATCGACGCCATAGACGCTGACGGGCCACCACCTGGTGTCGCCATCGGGGTCGAAGACGGTATCGACATCGGCGGTGCGAAGGTCGACCGCGGTGCCCGCGGCGATCGTGAGGACGCTCTCGGCGTCGAAGGCCGGAGTCGCCCGCAGGTTGACCCCATCGGTGCTGTGGGCCACGCGGGCGCCGCCGTCAGCCTCCTGGGCGGCGACCCCGGCAAGCTGGACCGAGCCGAGCGGCAAGGGTGCCGCGACGGCCAGGATGAGGGTCATCACGACCGCGAGCCGGCGTCGATGCCGCGTGCCGGTCGATCGCCGCGTCGCGGCGAGCCTGAATCGCGCGGTCGTCACCGCCCCTTCCCTCCTGCCCCGGGGCACCGCGTGACCCTGGACCGTGACTCGTTCGTGCAACGGTGCGGAGCGTCTCACCTCGACCGGAACCGTCGAGCGGCGGGGCATCCATCCAGCCCGTGCCGACCCTGTTCTGTCCCGGCAGCTGGCGGTCGCTCCGGACCGTGTGCCCTGTCTTCGTGCCCGATCTCCGATGGTCTGCAAACCATCACGCTCCGCCCAACCACCAGGGTGGTGGGACGGCGCATATCGGAGGGGGTCGAATCCTGATGGCCACCTTAGCATTCACTGTACGGTCATCGCAACGTGAACGTACGGTTTGTTCGGTCAGAAAGCGCCATTCCCGATGGTCGTTTTTTGCCGCGAATGGCATGAAACGACCTCGTGGTTGTCGCGGTGCCTGCTATACTTCAGTGGTGTGACCGATTGGCATCGGTGCCGGGTGATCCCGGCGCCGTCGTCGTGCGCCCCAACGATGGATGGGCGGTACGGCGTCGAGGAGCGGGGGACGCAGAGCGCGTGAAGTTGACCGTAGAACGGCTACCGGAAAGCCAGGTCCGGCTTGAGATCACGGCGGACGACGACGAGTTCAAACAGGCGCTGGACAAGGCTGCCCGCAAAGTCGGAGCCCAGGTGACAGTTCCGGGCTTCCGGCGCGGCAAGGCGCCACGCGGGATCGTCGAGCGGATGTACGGGCGCGGGGTCTTCCTTGAGGAAGCGAACCGCGAGCTGATGGACGATCTCTACCGCCGGGCGATCGAGCAGGAGGACCTGGCGCCGGTTGGGCCGCCGGAGGTCGACATCACGGGGACTGATCCGACGGCGTTCACGGCGGTCGTGCCAGTCTTTCCGGAGGTCGACCCCGGGTCGTACCAGGAGGTCCGGGCCGATCCGATCGACGCGAGCATCGACGAGGCGGCGGTCGACGAGGTGATCGAACGCCTGCGCCGGGCGCGCAGTCCCTGGGTCGATGTCCCTGAGGAAGGGATGGAGCTTGGCGAGGACAAGGTGCTGCGGCCAAAGCTGCGCACGCCACGCGAGGGCGACCAGGTGACCGTCGATTACCAGGTGCGGGAGGGAGACACTCCCTTCCAGGAGCCGGTTGAGGACGCGATCTTCATCCTGGGCGAGAGCAACCTCTTCCCCCGCCTGCGCGAGGAGATCGAGCGGATGCAGGCTGGCGCGACGGCCAGCTTCTCGATCGACTTCGCGGAGGACGATGAGACGGTCAATACCGAGCTGCGGGGCAAGACGCTCGACTACACCGTGACGTTGAAGGAGATCAAGCAGCGGGATCTGCTGCCACTCGACGACGACTTCGCCAAGAGCGTCGCCGACGCCGAGACGGTGGAGGCGTTGCGCCAGGAGGTGCACGCCGATCTGCACCAGGGCCGCACCAGCGAGGGTCGGACCGAGGTGCTGAACCAGATCATCGACCGGATCGCCGAGGGCGCGACGGTCGATCCGCCACCGGCGATGGTCGACGAGGCGGTCGAGGACGACGTCAAGGACTTCCGGAACCAGCTTGCCCAGCGCCGGACCTCGTTCGAGGAGTACCTGCGGGTCAGCGGTCAGACCGAGGAGCAGCTGAAGAGCGAGATGCGGCCGGCGGCGGCGCGGCGACTCCGGACCACCCTGTTGCTGCGGGCGATCGCCGAGCGGGAGCAGATCAGCGTCAGCGATGATGAGGTTGAGGCCGAGATCGCCCGGCTGAGCGGTGGTTCGGGGGGTGGCGGCGCCGATCCGCAGCGTCTCCAGCAGCTGTATCAGAGCGACTATTTCCGCGGTGTGCTGCGCAACGATCTGTTCGAGCGGCGGCTCACCGAGTATCTGATCGAGACCGCGACCGAGGGACGGGGGGCCGTGCTCAATGGCTGGGTTGCCCCGGAGCCGGAACCGGTCCTGGTGACAGAGCAGACGGCTGAGGAAGCGACCGGCGCCGCCGAGGCGGGGGGTGACGGCGAGACCGATGTCGCCGAGGCGACTGTTGACGTGGCGCCGGGTGAGGGCGAGCCTGGCGCTGCCGGGTCGGCGAGTGACGATGGCACCGATGCCACCAAGTTGACGGGTGAAAGCGACGCTGACGCCGCCGGTTCGACGGATGAGGGCGAGACCGATGCCGGCGTGCTGAACGCGCTCGATAATGCGCTGACGACCGGGGCGATGCCGGGTCAGCCCGGCGACATCGCGGCGACGGCGACGACCAGCGACCCGGATGCGGCGGTGAGCGTGGCCGAGGTCGCGGCCGAGCCCGATGCGGCTCAGGCGGCGGCGACCGGTCACGAGGCTGAGGATGCCGAGGTGGCGGCGCAGGCGCCGGATGACGCGATCACCCCGGAGGAGCGCGAGGCCCAGGGCGAGCCGGGCGCTGGCGGCTCGTTGCCGAATCCGACCTATTAGTCGCGACCCCCGGGGATCAACCAGGTTTGGTGAGCGACGGCTGCCGGGAAACCGGCAGCCGTCGCCGCGTCCATCGATGAGGTGCGGCGTGCTGTACCCCGCGCGGGCCGCTGGGCGGGCCAGGCAGTAGGCGAGTCGGGGCGTCAGGGAGTGGCCGTGGCGGCCGGGTAGTGAGCGGATCGGGGCGTCAGGGAGTGGCCGTGGCGGCCAGGCAGTGAGCGGGTCGGGGCGTCAGGGAGCGGGCGGGGGTGGGCCTGCCCGGTTGGGTGGCTACCAGCGGGATCGCCTGACGGCGTATCATTGCCCGTATCGGAGTCTCTGGTCGGCCGGGCTGCCCGTATGGAGCACCCGCGCCGGACCCGTCTACAGAAACAGTCCCGCCCCTGCGGCGGGTGAAGGAGCTATCCCTCGATGGAGATCCCCAGGATCGAGAATCTGATCCCGATGGTGGTCGAGAGCACCAACCGGGGCGAGCGCGCCTACGACATCTATTCCCGGTTGCTGCGCGACCGGATCATCTTTCTGGGCACGCCGGTCGACGATCAGGTCGCCAACGTGATCATCGCCCAGATGCTCTTCCTGGCCCATGAGGACCCGGATCAGGACATCCGGCTCTACATCAACTCGCCGGGTGGGGTCGTGTATTCGGGGCTGGCCATCTATGATACGATGCAGATGATCAAGCCCGATGTTGCCACCCTCTGCATTGGCATGAGTGCCAGCATGGCGGCCGTGCTGTTGGCTGGCGGCACGAAAGGCAAGCGCATGGCGCTGCCAAACGCCCGGGTCATGATTCACCAGGGCTCTGCGGGCTTCCGGGGCGCGGTGCCGGATATCGAGGTCGTGGCGCGTGAGACCCTCTCGCTGACCACCAAGCTGACCGAGATTCTGGCCGGGCACGCGGGTCAAGAGTTCGACAAGGTCAAGCGCGACACCGAGCGCGATTACTACATGACCGCGCAAGAGGCGAAGGAGTACGGTCTGGTCGATGAGATCCTTGAGCCGGCCCACGTCCTCGGCGCCACCGTGACGGTCGATGGGCGGGGCAACGGCAAAGCGAAGATGTAGGCAGCGGCGCAACGTCGCGGGGTGATTTCAACGAGGAGCCGACGGTGGCGGATCGCGGTGTTGGGTGGAGCGGGAATCAGACCGTGGAGCTCAACGCCCGGTTCCTCCCGAGGACGGCATGACCACGACACGAGGTGGACGGGTGCATTATCGGTGTTCCTTCTGTAACAAAGGCCAAGAGGAAGTCCGGCGGCTGATCGCCGGGCCGAACCAGGTCTACATCTGCGACGAGTGCGTGCAGCTTTGTCGCGAGATCATCGACGAGGAGGAGCCCCCCGCGCCTCTGATCGAGCCGAACTTCGCGAAGATCCCGACCCCGCGCAAGCTCTACGATCAGCTGAACCAGTACGTGATCGGTCAGGACCGGGCCAAGAAGATCCTCTCGGTGGCGGTCTACAACCATTACAAGCGGATCAACGCCGGGATCGAGAGCGACGATGACGTCGAACTCCAGAAGAGCAACATCCTGCTGGTCGGGCCGACCGGCTGCGGCAAGACGTTGCTGGCGCAGACGCTGGCGAAGCTGCTCGATGTCCCGTTCTCGATCGCCGATGCGACGGCGCTGACCGAGGCGGGGTATGTCGGGGAAGATGTCGAGAACATCCTGCTGCGGCTGATCCAGGCGGCGGGTGATGTGGCCCGGGCGCAGACCGGGATCATCTACATCGACGAGATCGATAAGATCGCCCGCAAGGCGGACAACCCGAGCATTACCCGTGATGTCTCCGGCGAGGGGGTCCAGCAGGCGCTGCTGAAGATCATCGAGGGAACGGTCGCGAACGTGCCGCCCCAGAGTGGCCGCAAGCACCCGCACCAGGAATATATCCAGATCGACACCCGCAACATCCTCTTCATCTGCGGGGGTGCCTTCGAGGGGCTGGACGAGATCGTCGCCAAGCGGATCGGGCGGCAATCGTCGATCGGCTTTGGCGGCCAGGCCGATGAGCGAGAAGAAGAGCCGAACCCGCTGCAGCACATGAACCACGACGATCTGCTGAAGTACGGGTTGATCCCGGAGTTCGTGGGGCGGCTGCCGGTCTCGGTCTCGCTCGACCAGCTGACGCGGCCGGAGCTGATGCGGATTCTCACAGAGCCGCGCAACGCGGTGGTCAAGCAGTACCAGAAGTTCTTCGCGCTCGACAATGTCGATCTGATCTTCGACGAGGAGGCGCTGCAGGCGACCGCGAAGCAGGCGGAGGTGCGCAAGACCGGCGCCCGGGGACTCCGCACCACGATCGAGGAGATTCTCCTTGATGTGATGTACGAGATCCCGTCGCTGGAGAACGTCCGCAAGTGCGTCGTTACTGCCGACGTGATCAACAACCGCTCGCGACCGCTGCTGATGACGGTTGGCGAGCAGGAGATTACTTACGCCGAGACGGCGTAGGGACGACGATGCCCTCACCCCCTGCCCCCTCTCCCAGACCAAGTTGCCAACAAGGGGCCGGGCGCGGCACACCTGCCAGCGCTGCATCTACGAGACATTATCCTCGCTTGGTGAGCTTGTAGACAGGGTCGTCTTCTTGACGGACCCGCCTCCGTTGCGAGGAGCGTTCGTCACCTTCTAGCCTGGTCTGTCAAGTTTGAGATCTCAGATTCATCGTGGATCGTTTCGGCATCTTCCGACATCGAATGGCTCCTTCGGCCGCGTCGCCTACACATTTCTGATTCCATCTCACTTGCCGACCCGCCTCGATGTCGGTCGGCGGACCGCTCTCGGCGTGACCACCGCACGCCGCGTCGCCACTGCTATCATCCTCGAAAGGTGACGCCCGTACAGGAATCGCCAATTTGCGCCCCGGTCAAAACTAAGAGCTTGCGCTCGCTGGTCGCGGACTACGACGTAAGCCAGGAATCCAGTCGTGCTGCTGCGCGAAATCGGACAGAACGGGGTGCGGGAGTGTAGGAGCACGCCCGCAGTCCTTCAAACACAGGAGGGGATAGGAGAATACTACCCCCGAAACGGCTGGATAGGGGGGAACGAGCCGTTGCACGCGCGTATGCGCCGAATGACGCAATGACGCTCGGGTTCCCTCAAGACGACACGCCGCGACAACCGCCACAATCTCAGCGGGTTCGTAAAGATTGATGGATCACAGTAAGCATGGAGTTGCCCGAACGCCTCCGGAAGGTCGCACTAGCGTTACAGTTCGGCGCCCAGCAACCGCCTCTACGACTGTGGAAGAGGACCGGGGCGTAGGCACTTGCCATGAGACAGTGGAGGTAACAGCAGGGCTCCTCCTGATCTGTGATAGGAACGCCTGAGACGTGGCAGGAAGGGGACGCGCACTGTTCGTAGTGGGCAGCAATGCGTGGATCCGGTTCCTTCGGCCGCACTTGTCTTAGACGGTCGTGGCGACCACAGTGCGCACTCCCGGCAGGGCCAGCATAGCTTCGAGATAGGCGGCGTTGTAGCCAAGCCCGACCAGCGGCGACATCGCGGCGAGCTCGGGATCTCCCGAGACGTGCAGCGCCTTCAAGCGGGCGAAAATCTCGTCCGGTCGGGGATGCTCGACCGGCTCCCACGGCAGGACATCGGTGTACTTTGCGTACGAGTTGACCTTGTCGATCATGGACCGAATGCAATCGTCCAGTTCCTGGGCATAAGACCCTCCGATCAGTGCGTCATTGCCAACGAATGTCACGCCCGTATTAACCCGTTCATTCAGGCCAGAGTCGTTGGTCACTGCGAAGGTCAGAAGGAGCGAGTACGATCCCTCGGACGGCGTGTTATACAACCGGACGAAGCGTCGATCGATCCGGTAGGCGACGCGCACCGGCTGCACAACCTCGATTCCCTCAGGCACGGGGAACGGATAGGTGGAGCGGGTGTCCGCCAGGGTGGCGGTGCCGACGCCGCCGTCTGGTAGGGACGCTGAGGAAAGCAGACGCGGCGTCGAGAATGGGCCGCCTTCGAATGATTCCAGCACCAGCGCGCGGTGGATCGGCCGGGGTATGCGGTAGGTTTCCAGCCAGAACGTCCCCTCCAACCGAGTCAACCGCTCCGTGATCGGGAAATCCCCTTCCACGCAGAACGCGTCGATGTGGGCGATGCCGCGCGGCAGGAGTTGCGGGTTGGGGAGCGCGAAGACGCCGCCCTCGGCGACCAGAAGATCGACGCCGCCGCGAAGGCTGAGATACGGCGGATCCGGCGCGGGGATGCTGAAGCGGGTCGCTCCGCCAAGTGTCAATGCCTCTGCCGTAATCTCGACGCTTGTGAACGACGTGTTGGGCAGCGCCGCGCCGGTCAGTCCGCCAGTGGTGCCCTTCAAGAGCGGACCCAACGCGCTGGCCACGCCGGACTCAACAGCCTGTTTCATAGAGTCCCTTACGACATCCATCAGACCGCTCAAGAACGGCCCGCCGATGGCGAACGCCACCAGCTCGCAGTACCAGTCGTAGTCGACATCGGCCTCGCCGAACATGGGTTCTGGTGTGCCGGCGACCACCACCCCTTGGGGATTGAGACCCATCGGAAACCGGATCTGGAACGCCATCGACGCCTCGTAGCAGGTCCCGGATTTAGCCACCGCACCGGCGACGACGATCGCTCCCAGTTCGAACCGGTCCTCCATCCGAACCAGCGAGCCAGGGCCGAATCCCACCCCCCCGCCGCCGCCGCAGGAGGCGGGCAATGCCGGAACCGGCGCACCGAGTTTAAGGGAGATGGCCGGGCAGAACGCAAGGTTGTGGAATGCCGCAGCGGAAACGCTCATCCGGACATTTTGCCCCGGCGGCAGCGGCAGCACCGTTTTCTGCGCCGGGTCGCCACGGTCGTGGTCGGCCACGCGGCAACTCCCGAAGATGCCGACGGCGTGCGTCCCGAGGTTACGAAGTTCGAGGCGCTCGAACTGGAGGCTCGGGGCAAGTTGGCCCTCGACTCCGGGAAGGACCTTGAATGAGAACCCTTGCAGGCGCGGCGACTGGCGGCCGAGCCGGTCCTTCATTGCCTGGGCGGCTTGCCCCTCGACGAGCTGCCAACCGAGGACGTCAAGGCCCGCGGCCTGGAGGGAGGCGTCAATGGCCGTCCGCGACACGTCGGTAAAGGTCACGGACACCTCTGCGACGGCCGGGTCGAAACCGATTGTCCGCGCTAGTGGACCGTCCTGAACAAGCGCCAACTGCAGGATGATTGAAGCAGTGCCGGCGAGCCCGTACACCGTGAACCCACTGGCCGCGTCGTTCTCAATGCAGGAGTCTGCGAATGCGAGAGTGATCCGCAGTCCGCGCTCCCCTTCGAGGGATACCTCCAGGCCGGTCACGATCGTGTAGGAAACGCCGCTGCCGATCAGCGGAACGTTCTTGAACGGCGTCTGGAGCTCGAACGGGGGATTCAACCTGGCCCCGTCGAGTTGGAGGTTGGCGCGGATCGCGTCCCGGAGCGCGTCCGGGCCGATCTCGAACACGACATCGAACCCGGCCGTGGCGCTCATGGTTGCTCCCACCGGAATAGGCCCGCTAGACGAACGGTTCCCGGCTGGAGGGCGGGGGAGCCCCGGAGGGCGTCGTATGGGGTGTCGGACAGGAAGGACAGCGTGGGGTGTACGCGTAGGAGTTCGGCGGTCGCGGTGTCCTCAAGGACAACCCCAACATCCGCCAGCGCCCGCAACGGGTGGACCAGGAACAGGCGCTCGCCGTTCGGGACTTGGCGGAGACGATCGAGGATGTCCGCTTCGCGTTCCCGCAGATCCGCGAGCGACGCCACCTGCAGCGGTAGTACCGAGCCCATAGAGTCCTCCTGGCGTGGCGCGGGGAAAGCGGAAATTAGGCGGAGGTGTAGCCTGTCGGGGCGTCGGAGAACACCGCGAGCGCTTCGGTCGGTGTGAGCCCGACGAAGCGGGCAGCCTGGTCTCGGAGGTCCGAAAGAGCGGCGATCAGGGTCTCGTCGGAGGTGCGCCGCCGGACGTCCTCGGCGACCCGCTCTCCGAACACGAAGTCTGCTTCGGAGAACCGGCGCTCGAACGGCGCCGTCCCAGGAGAGCGTCGCTCTCGGTCCATCGCCCTCGCGAAGGAAAGGGCACGCATCATCGTGTCGAAAATCCGCGCGCTCAGGTCGGGGTCCTCCTGAGCAATGCGGTTGGTCTCATCGGACACCACCTTCCCGTAATCGAGCACACGCCGGCCGAGATCCGAGGTGGCCAGCAGGTCACGGACGTCGTACATGGTCTCGTAGGTATCCGCTACAGCGGACAGCATCTCTGGCCGGTCCTCGAACGGGGTGACGAGGTTGGTATTGGCCATCCGAGCCGCTGTGCAAACGCCATTCAGGGGCCCGGACTCCTGATAGGCACAGTCCACCGACACCGGACACTGGTCGGGCGAGCTGACGGTCCAGCAGCGCGCTTGACCGAGCGGATCGCGTTCGTTGATGCAGCAGCATTGACCGGCCACCGTTTTCTCCTCTCAGCGACGGCCACCGATGCGGTAGCCGTTTGTCTGCGATCGGAATCACCACGTGACTGCAACCGTGAAGGCCGATACGGAGCCACCCTCTCTGTTATCAAACTGCCCATGAATGGGCGATGTCGAGATGGACCGGGCTCTGTATCCCCGGCCTCTACAAGGCGCCTCGGTACCACTCGACCTCATCACGTCAACCCGCGTGCGTAACCGACGCTGTCCCCGGCTTGGCCGTCGTCACCGCCTTTCCCCACCGTCGTTGGATGGTTACGTGACCGCCACCTGACCGATCATTCCCTGCAACCCGTGATTAATTCACGGGTGCTGATCACTCCCCGACGTGTCGAAGCGCTCCGCGAAGCTCTGGCCGGGCGCCACCGAGTCCGACTCGAAGCTGCCGTCGACGTGGGACTGAAGCCTCTCGCCGCCAGCGCCGAAAGGCTACCGAGGCGGACGAGCGCTGCCCGACGCGTGAGCGGGCCGAGGTGCACATCCCTGGCGAGTCCTATCCTCTCGGCCTCCGCTGGCTCCACAGGGACATGACGCTGCGCCCGCGCGCCGAGCTTCGCGCTGTGCCGAGTGTCGAGCTGGTTTCAGCGGAAACCGTACCTCCAGCATGCGCCTGGCGGAGCATCGTGCGCATCGGTAAGGGATACGTAGTTATGGAGGGTGATGGCGGCTAGGTATATGGAGACGACGCGTCGGCCACCGGGAGCCATCCCTGCTCTCGTGCCCGCGCGACGGCGGCTCGACGGGTCGAAACGCCAAGCTTGGCGAGGATATTGGCGACATGGGTGTTCACGGTGCGCCGGCTGAGGAAGAGCTCGTCGGCGATCTCCCGATCCGTGCGCCAAGCGGCCACAAGGTGGAGCACGTTCTGCTCGCGAGCGGTCAGCGGCGGGCCATTGTGCGGCGGTGTGTATGGACCGGACGCCGCTGCCGGTTGCAGAGCCGGCCATTCTCCGCCGATGGCCAGCGCGTCGGCGATCGCGTCGTCGAGGGGCAACGCTCGCCCGGCCGCAATCAGTGCGGCAACCGGTCCATCACCGAGCCTGGTGCGGAAGGCAGCGGCGAGGCGTCCGTGCTCGGCTCGCTCATCCGGGAGCAGAGGAGCGCCGAGCGTCTCGCGCAGCGCTTCGGCTGCTCCGAGCAACGGCACTCCTCGCTCAGAATGGCCCGCCCCGTGAGCCAGATGAGCGAACCACTCCAGCGAGGCGGCAACGGCAACTCGGTCTTCGAGGTCCCGGGCTAACTGCAGGCTCTCATCCAGGAGCGCCAGAGCATGTGCCAGGTCTCCCCGATCCATGGCGAGGACGCCCAGCCCAAGGAGGGACATCGCCACGCACCGCTTCTCCTCCCGCTCGCGGGCGAGCGCCAGGCTCTCTTCGAATAGCCCCGCCGCCTGGAGCGGGTGTCCCTCCGCTCGCGATAGCCACCCTAGGCGGCCAAGCACGATCGTGATCCCCTCCGGGTCACCGACCTCGCGGAAGAGCGCCAGGCTCTCTCGGAGAAGCGCCCGTGCCACCATCCAGTCACCACGTCGGCGCGCAGCGTCCCCGAGGCTGCCGAGCGTATCGGCGATGCCCCACCGATCTCCCGCCGCCCGGTACAGGGCAAGACTCTCCATCCACAGCGTTGCCGCCCGCGCGGGGTCGTCTCGCGTCGCCGCCGCAATCCCGAGATTGTGGAGCAGCCCCGCGACATCCAACTGGCTGCCTGTCGTTCGGACCAGAGCTACGCCCTCTTCCGCTAGCATCGCCGCCCGTGCAATGTCACCCCGGCGATACGCGAGGCTAGACAGATGACGAAGCGACCAGGCGCCCGCACGCGCGTCGCCAACCTCTCGGAACCGGGCCAGGCTTCCCTCCAGGTACGCCGCCGCCCGCGAGGGGTCGCCACGCACCAGGGCGGTGAGGCCGAGGGTCGTGAGTGCGGTGGCTTCGCCACGGCAGTCCCCGAGGTCGCGGAACGCGGTGAGCGCCTCCTCGCCCAGGCCAACCGCCGCGTCGTGATCTCCCTGTGCCTGGGCGAGTGCTCCGGCCACTCCGGTGGCTTTCGCCCGCGCCGCCCGGTGGTCTGCGGCGCCTGGCAGCGCGAGGAGGGCGGCGAGGTGCATCCTGCCCTCCGTCAGCGCGCCTCGTTCCAACCAGAGAGGCCAAAGGGCGCCGGCCAGCCGTAACCCTTGCTCGACCTCGCCGCGCTCCTTCAGCCAGTCCAGCGCCGCCCGTACGTTGTCGCGCTCGGCTCCGAGTCGATCCGTTCCGCTCTTGGGGACCAGTCCGATGCGGTTCCCCTCCGTCCGCTCCGCCAACTCCAGGCACCAGGTGGCGTGCGCACCTCGGACCGTCGCCTCTTCGTCAACGTCGGCAAGTCGTTCGAGACCAAACTCCCGGATCGTCTCCAGCATCGAGAACCGGGGGGTGGCCACGTCCCCGCCGTCTGGCCCGTCATCGATTCGCAACAGGCTGTGGTCAACGAGCGCCTCCAGACCCACCGCGACATCGATCCCCGATTCGCCCGCCGCGTTCGCCACCGCGTCGGCCGCCTCAATCGCCCACCCATTAACAAAGACGGCGAGCCGGCGGAAGAGCGTCCGCTCCTCCGGCGAGAGAAGGTCGTGGCTCCAGGCGATGGCATCGTGCAGCGTGCGCTGGCGAATCGGCAGGTCGCGCGCCCCGCCGGTTAACAGCGGCAGCCTCCGCCCGAGGCGCGCCAGGAGGGCGGCTGGTGGAAAGAGCCGAATCTGGGCTGCTGCTAGCTCGATGGCGAGCGGCAGTCCGTCCAACCGGCGACAGATAGCGGCCATGGTTGCCGCGTTCTCGTTGGTGAGGATGAATCCTGGCTTGACGGCCTGGGCGCGAGCGACGAAGAGGCGGACCGCCGGGACGGCCGCGAGGTCGGACAGGGGCGGGAGGCGATTGGGGTCTGGAACCGCCAGCGGTGATACTGGGAAGAGGTGCTCGCCAGAAACACGAAGCCGGATCCGGCTAGCGGATAGGATCTTCACGCTTTGAGACCATGTGAGGATATCCGCGACGAGGGTCGCCGCAGCGACCACCTGCTCGACGTTGTCGAGCACCAGCAGCAAGTGCTTATCGCGCAGGTACGTCATGAGCCGGTCGACGACGGGCAGGTCGCCACCCTCACGGAGGTCGAGGGCTTGAGCGACGACTGAGGCAACGAGGTCAGGATCGGTAACGGGAGCGAGATTGACGAACCACACGCCATCCGGGAACGCGTCCGCTACCTCTGTGGCAATCTGCAGCGCCAGGCGAGTCTTCCCGACTCCGCCGGGGCCGGTCAGGGTCAAGAGCCGGACGTCTTCCCGGCGAAGCAGGGCACGGACTGCAGCACGCTCGCGCTCGCGGCCGACGAGAGCAGTGAGCGGGATCGGCAGATGGGAGACGGCGTCGCTTGGCACGGCAGGCCTCACCAGGTCCGTCTTGCATGTAGCTGAGCAGACCTTGTCATGATAGAGTCGCTGCCACTGGCGTCAACCGGCAAGTGACCAGGCGACCAGGTTCCAGGCCGACTGGCCTAACCACGGGAGGACGCCATGGTCAGCCCCATGGACCCGGACCAGGTCGCACCCCGTCGAGGTTCTCTCCCCCAGCGCCGGGCCACCGACTCCGACCACGACGCGAGCGAGCGGCGAGCGGAGGAGTTCCGGCGCTTCCTGGTCGGCGTGGCACTCCCAGCCCTGGAGGCGTTGCGATCCGCTTGGCGCAAGGACGGGCGCAACGCCCAGATCGTCGCGGCCACCAGCCTCGGCCGGGACGCCGAGGCGACGATCATCGTCTCCCACGATGGTCGCCCCGAGTTCTCCTGCACCCTCCGAGCCTGCATCACGCTGGAGCGGGCCGTGGTGCTGAAGCGCCGCCTGGTGCCTGATCCGACCCAGCGCGCACCCGCGGTCCGGGAAGAGGAAGTGCCGCTGCTGGGCATCGGTGGACCGGCGAGTGATGCGCGCACGCTCACCGGACGCGACGTGATGACGAGTATCGGCGCCGACTACCAGGAACTGCGACGCGCCCAGGAGCGCGAGTAAACCTCGGTCGCAGAGACGGAGACGAGCGTGGCTGAACCTCTGCCATCGTCTGGGGTGCGGGATGCCGTGGGTCAGTCGGCAGCGGTGGGGAGGGCATCATCAACCTACGCCTCCGCTGCCGCGATGAGTCCTTCCCAGACGCCCTGCTCGGCCGCGTCCAGTTCGTCTGGTGCAGCGGCCGCTCGCACCCAGCCATAGCGGACAGTCCCGGCGAGTAAGCCATCCAGGGCCGTGTGGCGCGGGGTGCGCCGCCAGTCCTTGACCGCAATCGCCAGCGCCCGCGGCTGCCCGACGATGACTACCAGCCGTTTGGCCCGGGTGACCGCCGTGTAGAGCAGCGTCCGTCCCAGCATCGCGACGTGGCTGGTCAGCAACGGGATCACCACCACCGGGAACTCCGCCCCCTGCGCTTTGTGGACGCTGATCGCGTAGGCATGGGTGAGTTGGTGCAGGCTCGCAAACGGATACGGCACCTCCCGCCCATCGTCGAGGGCGATCACCACCTCCTGCTCCGTCATGTCGATGGCCGTCACCGTCCCGAGATCGCCATTGAAGACCTCCAGCGTGTAGTCGTTCTTCAATTGCAGCACCCGATCGCCGGGCCGGTAGACGCGTCCCCCGCCCCGCGCCTCCGGCGCCCCCTCCTGTCCCGGATTCAGTCGCTCCTGCAGCAGGAGATTGAGATTGCCCACCCCAACCTGACTCCGATGCATGGGGGAGAGCACCTGGACGTCCCCCGGTCCAAAGCCATACCGAGCAGGCAATCGCCGAGCGACGAGGTCGACCACGAGATCAGCGGCCCCTTCGGGATCGTCGGCTGGCAGGAAGAAGCAATCCTCGACCTCACCCCCGAAGCGAGGCAGCTGCCCATCATTGATCCGTTTCGCATTGAGGGCGATGCCAGACCCGGCCCCTTGACGGAAGATGTGGGTGAGCCGCGTGATCGGGAACTGCTCCGCACGGATGAGGTCAGCGAGGACATCCCCCGCCCCGACGCTGGGCAACTGGTCCGGATCTCCCACCAGGAGCAGGTGGGTCCCCGGCGCGATGGCTTTCACCAACTGGTTGGCCAGCAGGGCATCGAGCATGCTGACCTCGTCGACGACGACGAGATCGGCCGGGAGTGGATTGTCCGGCCCGTGCCCCGCCTGCCCACCAGGGCGCAGCTGGAGCACCCGGTGCAGGGTGCTGGCGGAGCGCCCGGTGGCCTCCTCCATCCGCTTGGCCGCTCGTCCGGTCGGCGCGGCCAGCAGGCAGCGGCATCCCTTCGCGGCTGCCAACGTCAGCACGGCGCGGAGCGTGTGCGTCTTCCCGGTGCCCGGTCCGCCGGTGAGCACGGAGACGGGGTGGGCAAGGACCATCCGCACGCCCGCTTCCTGCCCCGGAGCGAGCGTCAGGCCGTGCTTCTCGGCCAGCCAGTCAAAGGCGATCACCCAATCGGTGGCGGCGAAGATCGCGGCCAGGCGGGTGCGACCCGTCGCGGCATGCAGCACCTGCAGGCGAGAGGCGAGACCCGACTCGGCGCGGGCCAGCGGTGCCAGGGCCATGAGCCGCTCCTCCTGCCCGGCCACCGTCGCGGCGACCAACTCCCCCGTCCCGACGAGGGCGGAGGTGGCGGCCGTAATCCCTCCGGGTTCAGCCGCCAGCAATTCCGTTGCGGATGTTGTCAGCTGCGACTCGGGCAGCAGCGTGTGCCCCTCGTCACCGGCCTGGCCCAGCGCGTGGAGTACCCCGGCCTCCAGCCGCTCCGGGGCGTCGGGGGCGATGCCGACGGCCTGGGCAATCTTGTCGGCCGTCTTGAAGCCGATCCCCCAGACCTCGCGGGCCAGCCGGTACGGCTCGTGAGCAATGACCCGTGCCGAGTCATTGCCGAACTTCTTGTAGATCCGCACCGCGAGTGACGTGGAGACGCCGTAGCCTTGCAGCGCGGTCATGACCTCCCGGATGTGGCGCTGCTCGTCCCAGGTGGCGGCGATGCGCTCGGCCCGGATCGGGCCGATCCCCGCCACCTCGGTCAAGCGGTCGACCCGCTCGTCGATGACGTCGAAGGTGGACTCGCCGAAGGCGTCGACGATCCGGCCCGCCATCACCGAACCGATCCCCTTCACCAGGCCCGAGCCGAGGTAGCGCTTCATGCCCTGGAGCGTCGCTGGGAGCGTGGTGCGGTACTCAATGGCCTGGAACTGCCAGCCGTGCTTGGGGTCGTTCTTCCACCAGCCGTTGGCGACGATCGCCTCGCCCGGCTGGAGATCGGGCAGGGTGCCGACGAGGCTGACCAGGCGGTCATCGTCGGCATGGGCAGCGTGTGCGTCCCGCCGCTCGGCGGCCAGGCGAGCGACGGTGAAGCCAGTCTCCGGATTCTGGTACGTGATGCGCTCGACCACCCCCCGCAGCTCGCGCCAGACCGTTTCTTTGCTGGCCCGGTCCGGGTGGGTGGGGTGCTCGGCGACCATGATTCCAACTACCTCAGGTTTCACGCGGCGACCCATTCTGGCCTGGATGGTAGCACCGGACGGCGGGGATCTTGATGAATCCAGTGGGCTTGTCGCCGAGATCAGCATGCACCTGATGGACGGAATGCACGTTGGAGCGGTGGGGAACGAGGGCACTGAGGTCAATCAAACCCGCGGTCGTCAGATCACGCCCGATTCGGGCGCTCTCCCGCACATCAGATCACCACCAGACCGGGTCGCCTCGTGAAGCATCATGGCTACGCGGCAACCGGAGACACGTCGACCTCGGACGCAGCGGCGCGTACCGCCCGCAGCGCATCACCGAGCGGTGTCCACGTCGTCTCGACCTGGTACGTCCCGTGCCCAACCCGGACGGGGACCACGCGATCAACCAGCGCCGCCACCACCTCGCGTTGGGCGGCGACCTCGCCTCCGCTCATCGCCGTCGCCCACCCCCCGGCCTCGGCCAGCACCGTCTCTAGCGGTGGCAGCGCGGGAACCACCTTGACGCTCCGCAGCCGCTCCGCCTCAGCCTCGATCGCCTCCAGGTCGCCCCGCGCTCGGTCGCGCAGCAGTTCGTACCCGGTCTTATCGAGCTCGCCATCGGTGAAGAGGACCGCCGCGGTCGTCAGGCGCTTGCGCGCCCGCTCCCCCTCCACCTCCAGTTGCCGCAGGCGTCGCGCCTCGAGATCAGCCCCAGCCGATGCCGGTTGCCGAATTGCCTCCCACGCCCGCTCCAGCGCCGTCCGGAGCTCGGGCACCGTGGACGTTGCTGCTTCGATCAGCGGCAGCAGCTCGCCCAGGACCGCCGTCTCCAGCACATCGCGTCGGACCTCAAAATAGCAGGCCCGTCCGCCGCCGCTTGCTCCGAGGAGGTCGGAGGTGCAGCGATACCGAGGAGGGTGGCCGGTTGAGACGTGCCCGCTCATGCGTGCGCCGCAGGTTGGGCAGCGCAGGAGGCCCGTCAGGAGGTACCGCTGGCTTGCCTGCCGTGGCAGCCGCTGGTGGCTGGCGACCTGCTCCCGCACCCGGCGCCAGGTCGTATCGTCGACCAGAGCGGGCCACTTGCCTTGGGGCTGAGCAAGGACGTCGGCATCGCGGTGAGGCAGGCGCGCCACATAGACCGGCGAGGCGAGGATTTTGCGCACGGCCTGGAAGCGCAGTTCGCGCCCACCCCGGGCGGGACACGGCAGCCCGGCAATCCACCGGTGAACGGCATGCAGTGTCTGACCGGCCGCTGCCCGGGCGAACGCCTCACGTACCCAGGGCGCCGTGGCCGGGTCGGGCTCGAGGACGCTGGTTGGGGATCCCTGCTGTCGCTCCTCGGGAGTCGCCGGACGAAGTCGATAACCCCAGGGAGCGCGACCGGGGATGTGCCAGCCGTTGGCGGCAATGTGGCGCTTGGCCCCGGCGACCCGTTCTCCGAGCGCGCGGCTTTCCTCCTCAGCCACGCTGGCCAGGATGTTGGCCACCAGGTCGGAAACTTCTCCGCCCTCGCGCACCGTGTGGACCGGCACCCCGAGGGCTTTGAGTTCCTCACGGCAACGCACCCGCTCCAGGATGCGCCGCCCCAGTCGGTCGAGACGGAGCACGATGACGACGACTTCATGCCCCTCAATCCGACGCCGCCGGACCGCGGCCAGCAGGGCCTGGTAGCGGGGGCGGTCGTCCCGCTTGCCGGAGAGGATGTCCTGGAACTCCTCCCCCAGCATCCAGCCGTGCTGAGCGGCGTAACGGCGACACTCCGCGAGCTGGGCATCGAGACTCACGCCCTCCCGAGCCTGCTCCTCGCTGCTCACGCGGGTGTACAGCAGGGCGGTCGGAATCGATGCATGGGTGTCCCGACCCGGTCTCGTCATCATGGACCTTTCTCCCCGTGGTATGTGCGCCGCTTGGCTGCGGAACGCAGCGCCTCACGGAACTCGTCCACCTCGTCGGCCGTGACCCCGAGCGCCTGACAGAGCTTCTGGATCGTCAGATATTGCGGGCCGCGCCGCCCGTTCTCGATCAGGTGGACCGTGGTCGGCGCGACTCCCGCCCGTGTGGCGAGGGCCCGAACGCTGAAAAGCCGCTCAACCCGCAGTTCCCGCAACGAGGACATTCACGGTCTCCCTGATCATGCGTCAGACTGTAGTCGTATTGTACCATACTGTATCACACTTGCGGTGCAAATCGGGAGGGAGGCACATGATGATCGACGGACGGACGATGCCGTTGTGGTGTCGGATTTGGGGGTGCGCGCTGGTCAGCCAGCGGATCAAACGTCGATGCCTCGCCCAGCGGCTCGCGGTCGGACGTCGTTGGTTGTCGGGCGCTGACACCGATCTCCGGAATGCCTTCCAGTGGTGGAGATCCTTATTCGCGCCACTGGCGGCCATACATTTCGCGATGCGCCACCCCGGTGACAGCTCCTTGGCCATCCAGGCTGATGTCTTATTCAGCGACCGTGTCCACCACGCCAGCCCCGCCAGTGTTGTCAGTACCGCACCCGTGAGTCGGGAGACGTTGACGTGCTTCCCTCCCGAAGCCGCTTCGTTATTGTCCGTCGCTATCCCGATCGCTTCCGTGGACCTTCGCCCATTCAGCTACAGTCGGTCGAGATCCATGCCGACTACCATCACGAGCCGCTGCATCGGCACCACCCGCCCGCAGTCTGGACAGACCTCCGGTCGACTCCGCTTGCCCGTCTCGTCCCCCACCACCGATCCATCCCACCGTCGACAAACCGCACACCCAGGCAGTGGTCGCAGCACCGCCTCCGCCTGGACCAGCCGCTTCCTCAGTGCCTTCATGCTGGGTTATCCTGACGGACCCGAATGGCGATGATCCGGGTGGCCGGTCCCGGCCGCACCCCGACCTGGCGCTCCATCACCTCCGCCCGCACGTGGGGATCGTCACTGTCAAACGCGGCCAGCTCCCCTGATGGCCAGGCATCGGGATCGACCACAAGCAGCGCTGGTCCACTCAGCCGCTCGGCAATCCGAACCCGTGCCGTGGCTTCCATTCGTGGCAGGGGTGATCCCAGCCGCCTTACCACGGCCGCTCGGCCGCGTGCTTGGCCCCAAGACGGTCGAGGACGAGCATCTCCTCCACGGTCCAGGCCACCGGCTGTCCCGCCGCGTTGGCTTTCTCCACCTTGTGCGCGAGCTCGCTGAGCTCCTCGATCTCGTCATCGGTGAAGCGGGCAAGGTCAGAGCGACCTCCCCGAGCACGCTGCCGACGGTGCTGCTCCGCCGTCACCCGCTCCAGTCGTCGCCCCAGCGCCGTGGTCGGCATCGCGTCTCCCCAGCCCTGTTACCGAGACCCCTGCTCGACGATCCGCATCCGCGCCACCAGCACCTCCAGCCGCTCCTGCTCATCGGGGGTGAGGGGAACCTGAGCCCACGCTTGGCGTGAGAAGGCCGGTCCCACCCGGTCGAGTAGCATGTCGAGCTCGTACTGCTCCTGCGGCGTCAGGTCAGACACGTCATACCGGCGGAGCGCCGCTGTCTGTGCTCGACGGTGGGAGACGGCTTCAACCTGCCCCTGGCGCCGGTCGAGCCCCCTCACTGCGCCGTCATCGCCGCGACCCGCTCCCTCTCCGCCTGCAACTCGCTCGGGTCAATGCCCAGCTCCTCGGCGGCGAAGGCGTTGATCTCCTCCCACGTCCGAGCCCCGGCGGCCCGCGCCCGGGCGACCAGCGCCTCGGCTTCGCGGATCAATGCCTCGGGGTCGGCGCCGGTGGCCAGGGCAATCCGCGTGGCATTCCGGTCCAGCGTCGCCCGTTCCAGCCGCGCCTCGACCCGGTCGGTCCGCGCCCAGACATTCACCCGCCCCTTCACCGAGATGCCTCCTCCAGTCCACTGAACCGTTCCAGCTCGGTGACCCGCGCTTCCAGCGTGGCCAGCTCCCGCAACTGCAACAATCGTCCGAGAGAGGCGTCGGCGGCGCGGACGCGGGTGCTCCAGGGCACGGCTGGATCGCTCATCGCCTTGGCGAGGGTGGCCGCGGCGGTGCGACCGAGTCTGACGAGCAAGCGCGAGAGCTCATCGAGGGCCGCTGCCTCTGCCTCTCGCACGGCTTGGAGGAAGGCAGGTTCCTTCAGCCAACGATGGAGGGTGTCGCGATGAATCCCGGCCTCCCGCGCCGCGGCACTGACCTCCCCAGTTGAGAGCAGCGCCTCAACGGCGCGTCGCCGCTTGCCAGTGATCTCTCCAGGTGTCGGATTGTGCGGCATTCTGTCGGAT
>JAABUS010003842.1_pt1 | contig 23165 bp, 17 predicted proteins | sample 5560161 | NCBI WGS metagenome assembly JAABUS01 (sample SAMN10711885, study PRJNA513376) | rock metagenome | isolation source: Antarctica rocks | place: Antarctica: Victoria Land, Trio Nunatak nord | collected 2016-01-04
CGATTATAAACCCCAATTATAAACGTCATCCGAAAAGCTTCCCTTCCCATTTCTTCGTGCCAACCCCCTTCCACTATGACTCCCTCGTTCCGTTTTTCGCAATAAGAGTCATAATGCCAAGGGATATTAGAATCCCTACCTTGGGAATCTTATCGGACCGTTTTCGTACGCATTAATAAACCGAGTGTATTTACTTTCTATTGGGTTTGGTTTGCGTTTGTATTTGTGCCCAAAGGTGCCGCTTTCCCGTTGCTCTACCTTGGCGTGTTGGGAGACGGATTTACGGGAGTTAAGGTACATACTCTCTATGACTCGCGTCAAATGCGGGTGTGATTATTCTACAACCTTTTTCCACATCGGGCCTTCTAGCCGGAAGGTTGAGCCTGTTCCGACTATAGAAGGACAATAGGCTATCTGTGTTAGAAAGTAGTAGTAGTATTATCGCAGAGAGAACATATGATCCTGTATGGAACAATCATGCCCAATGCAGTAATGTGCAAGTGGAACCTCAGACGCGTTTCCGTGGCTAAGCCCCTTCGGGTTAACCACTTCCTCTAAGCCCCTTTGGGTTAGCGACCCTCTGAATGACTTCGCAGCCTACTTGATCTACCAGAGAGTTAAACTCTAGCGTGCGAGAGCAAATCGCTAATTTCTTCACGTCACTCTAACAATTTACTATGACAGCTCTGAAGATATCTAGTATTTTGTTTGCTTTTCATCTGCTACAATAACTGCTTTATATCTTGCAAACATTGAATCTATTAAATGATTCAATTGATTCTTTCTAATTGCAAGTCAACTTCGATGAACAGTTTCTTGTATCATCTTATATTTCTTTAAATTCTTTATTATATAATTGTTTACAATTCAATTCTTCAAGAAATTTCATAATGATTTAATTGAATTCAAATCAAATGAAAAGACAGATTAAAATATAATAAAAACATTTACTTCATGTAAAATCTGCTTAATATATTTAATAACATAAAGAAAAGCATTATTTTGCATCAATTGTAACTTGAAATAATCTTTAATTTTACATAGTAATTAGCAAAATACTCTTTTTATCTTTAACAAAATATATATATTTGATTCAAGTAATAATTTGTAATATTATGTTATAAACATATCAAGATTGATAAAACTGAACAAGATTAAAGCTTTAATCAATTTGCAATGCACATTAATGAGTACTCTGCATAATAATTAAAGCTAGTTAATGATCTGATTGAGATCTGACTCAGATTTGACTTAAATATGACTTAACATCTTTTTTCTTTCTTAATACTTTTTTCTTTCATTAACATTTTATTTATCTACATCATTTTCTTTTTATATCACAAATACATTTTTTTCAAGTTTAACACAGTCTTTGAACATTATATAAATAAAAGCTTTTGTATCAATCTTTTTTTATATTCTTAATATTTAGTTATAGTTATTTCTAAAGATCAAGCACTATCAACTCTGATCTTCATTGATTGTATCATTTAAACATGATTCTGACATTATATTAAGAATTTGTTAATCACATGATACTGATCTCATTACTCATTCAATTAACTTATACAGATGAATTAAGTTTAAAGAAATTTGTTTATTTAATCATTCAATCTTGAAAGATAAGAACAACATCAGAGAATTCATAAAATTAATGAGAATATACAATTATTGAATTGCTAAAAGATTTATTACTCATTCAGTATGCATTCATTCAAAATTGATTAATAGAATTTATGATAAAAAATCTTCATGAATTGCTAGAAAATCAAATCAATTAATAAAATCTATGATAAAGAATTTTCATGAATTGCTTCAAGATTAATCACTTTCACAAACATTTTCTTTATTGAATAAACATTCATCTTTCTTCATAAAATCACTGAGCTTCATTCTTTATTCAGTTCAAATCAACTTTCATTTTCTTCACTATAATATTTAAAAACACATCTGATAAAGATAAAGCTTTTGTTGATTTCTTATAATAAACATGTTCACAAGCTTTTTCTTTTATCATTGACTCACAACATGCTTCTTCATTCATTGCTTTCAATGAATCAAACGCTGAAATCATCATACTCAATGATATGAAAGTATGAAAGAAATGTATCTATGTTCTTAATAAAGAAACAGATCATCTCATTAAGATGAAACAATGAGATAAGAGCGAAATTCAACAGTTGAAAGCAAAACTACAAGCTTTCATCATTATCACAGTTAATGTAATCATCACTGCTTTCTTGATTGTCATTTACTTTAAACAATTTAAATATCATAAAATACTTGACTCTTCAATGTTTGTCATGATTCTAGTCTTGTCAGACTCAGTCTTCTAGTCTTGTCAGATTTATTCTAGCTTCGTCATCTTGACTAGTTTCTATTGAGTCTAGCGTCGACTGAGAAACATACATATGTAGTCAGCTTCTTTTCTGTAGCTATCTTTCTTTCTTAGCATTTATCTTCTAGTTAAATGACATTTCTATCTGACTCGCTCTAGACAGATTTCTAACATTAGATAAATGCTCATCAACTACTCTGCTATCGATGAATAGATGATACGAAACAATCTATTCAGTAAGAAAAATTTGCAAGAAATTCTTCAAATTTGCATCATCATTTTAGATTGCAAGAAATTCTTTGATTCTACACTCATTTTCATCATTCTATTCGCAAGAAATTCTTTGAATAAAGCACTCAATTATTATCTGAAATTCACAAGAAATTCTTTGAATTTTCACTCATCAAAAAACATCAATTCAAAACATTAATCTCTCATCTACTTTTATCTCAACAACTTCTATCTTCTTTCATCATGACACGTAACATTGAGCTAGTTGAGTTTTAAACAACTTGTCTGCTTAAAAGCACTGTCAGTAGAAGAGTTTCACTTCTATTCATCGATGCTTCAGTCGAAGCTGAGAAAGCTGTCATTGCATGAAACATAAACATTGAAGAACAATTGTTTCATTGAGTCAGCAATCAATTCAACAAAGTCATCAATATGCTGAACAAGCTTCGAAGTCAGCGAGACTTGACTTTACAACTCAATGAACACTGACTTCTTGTACAAGATGATTACAAAAAGAGAGCAAAACAACTAGAAGTCGCTTTTGATAAAAATGATGAACTAGAGAAAAAGATCAGTCAGCTACAAGGCGAGCGATTGAACTTCAGAGCGAAACAACGTCAAGTCGATCGATCTATGTCTCGTCAAGATACTCAGTCAGCTGAACAATAAATCAATCAGAAAGAAGCTCACTTTCAACGAGAATCTTCTACTCTATCTGATAACGAGAATGATCATCACAAGTTCATCAAGCTTTCGAATTCACTCATCTTCATTGAAACAGATGATTCTATCTGAGAGACATGAAACATCAAAATAGCTGACAAGCTCAATGTCAACGCGAATCATTACTTTACTGAAAAGATTCATATTATTTATGTGATTTTCAGACTAGAAGACGATGCTGATCAGCAAATCTATGCAAAGCATCATGTTGATGCTTTCTCATTCTATCAGTTACTATCAGAGTTACTGAAACATCTGAAAGAAATTTACGAAGATCAGAATCTGATTTGAAAGTATCGTTGCAAATACGTTGCTCTGAAGCAGCTCAAAAAGCTCTTCAGCTCTTTCTATTCAGAATTCACTAGAATATTCAGCTTTCTGAACTACGATGATATCATTCTGATGAACGACATTCAGAATAAAATCAACAATCGTCTTCAGAATGCGTTGTCAGTTTGCCTCATAAAGTTTAGCTCGCTGAATAAGCTCAAGATCTTTCTTCAAGATATGAATAACAAATAACGAGTCAATTATCAGCTACGTGACGAGCAATGAACAGTCAAATCAATAGCAGCTTCGAAAAAACGTTTTGTTTCTTCGTTGACTTCAGTCTTGACTACTAGCTATGTTCAACTCACTACTTTTTTCATTCTTGAATCTGAACAATCAAGAATGTCAATCATCTGCTTCAACTGCAAAGTATCGAGTCATCTTTCAAAGAACTGCTCTCAGCTGAAGACTAGTACTTCGACATCTCATGCATTCATTTCTCGTCTCAATGAGATCATCATGTCAAAAGAAGAGAAGAAATTATTTACAGAGAAATCAAAGAATGAGACAAAAAACTAGTGACTTTCATCAAAGACGTGATGAAAGATGTGTTAATTTCTTCAACAATGAGCAGCTCAGATGATCTCTTTGCTTCGAAATCTTTAACTACTGAATGTATACTATCTAGCAATGAAATTAGTTACTCATTAAAGTCATTGATTGACACTAAAGCAGCTGACTATTCGTTCATTAATGAATTAATCGCGCAGAATGTTTGTGATCATTTGCAAATTGAATCATTATCTTTAATCAAGCTCAAGTCAATAAGAAGATTCAATGATCATTATGCAAAAAAGCTCATTATTCATGCAATTTATTTGAATCTGACTGTTTAAGATCATATGAAACATTTCGTCTTTATGCTGATTACTCGATTGAGTCAGCATCAGATAATTCTTGAAAAAACATGAATGAATAAGATCGAGATAACGATTGATATGAGAAACGATCGTCTTCAATTTTCTGATTCAAAGACTCATATTGATGCTAGTTTGATTTCTCTTTCTGTTCTCAAGAAAATCGTGATAGAACAGAAAAGTTCGACTTCTACTCAAATATTAAAGAGATCTATCTCTTCTGTTGTCATTCAACTTAGCGAGAAGTCATCTTCATTCAGTCAAATCGTGAAATCATTTAATTCAGTCAAGTCTTCATCTTTTGATTCAATGAACATAGCAATGATAGAGACTGCAGCATATAAATCACTAGTCAAATGATTGAATGTGACTACTTTTGCGATCATCGTCACGAAAATCGATCGACTTCTAAAAACAGCTAGAAATAAACTCAAAGATGTAAATATACAAGAGCTTTCACACGAAGAGATCTTGAAAGAAGTCAAAGCTAAGCTTTCTTTGAAATATCATGACTATCTAGACGTGTTTGATCGAGCGATGACTGATCAACTATCTTCTCATCATTTCTATGATCATAAAATTGAGTTGATCGACGAGAGAATATCTTCTCGAAGTCGTCTCTATCATATGTCTGATTACAAGCTTCAAAAGATGAAGAACTATCTGATCGAGCATCTGAATAAAGACTTTATATCGTTTAGCTCAGCTTCATACGCTTCGCTCATACTATTCGTTGAAAAGAAAGATGATAGCTTGCGTTTCTGCGTTGATTACAGAAAGCTCAATGCTTTGATCAAACGAAATCGCTATTCTTTGTCATTAATAGACGAGTCTCTTGCTTGTATACAAGAAAGCAAATATCTGACTCGATTGAACATCATTGTCGCGTTTAATAAACTGCGAATGCACTCAGATAGCGAAGATTTGACTATCTTTATCACTTCTTTTAATTTCTACAAATATCACGTGATGTCTTTCAAATTAATCAACGATTCGACTTTCTATCAACACTATATGAACGACGTGCTATTTGACTATCTTCATCAGTTTTGTCAGATCTATCTAGATGACATTATCATCTACAGCAAAACACTGAAGAAACATAAGCAACACGTACGATTAATTCTACATAGACTACAAGAGACTGATCTTCAGATGAATATAAACAAGTGCAAGTTTCATGTTCAGAAGATCTTCTTTCTGAGACTATTGCTATTTATTGAAGAACTAAAGATGAATCTCAGAAAAGTACAAGCAGTAGTCGAATGATCTACTTCTACAAATCTCACTCAGATGCAGTTCTTCATCAACTTCTGCAACTTCTATCGACGTTTTATAAAGAACTTTTCAAAGATTGTTCATTCTCTGATTCAACTCACTCAAAAAGAGATGATATTTGAATGAGATCACGCTTGTCAAACAATCTTTGATCATATGAAGAAATGAATGACTGAAGCATCTATTCTTCGTCATTTTGATCAGAATAGAAAAACTATTCTTGAAACAGACTCATTCAACTACGTCAATGATGACATACTTTCTCAGTATGATGACGAAGAAACATTGCATTCAATGATCTACTACAGCAAGAATCTGAGTCTCGCTGAGTGCAATTATGAGATTTATGACAAGAAGCTACTAGCGATCATTCGAGCATTTAAGCATTGACAATCTGAGCTGAAATTGACTGAGCTATCAATCAAGATGTTCATCGATCATCAAGCTCTGACATCATTAATGAAGAATAAAGAGCTGAGTAGACATTAGATGCGCTGAGTTCAGAAGCTAGCTGACTTCAACTTCAAGATAATGTATCGATCTGACAAACAGAACATTAAGATCAATGCATTAACTCGTCGAGCTGACTTCGTGCTCAGAGATTTCGATGATGAACGCGTTTGCTATCAACGAATCATTATTCTGACGTCAAATCGAATGAAGATTGCTGATCTAAAGAAGAACGTCAGCGAGTCAATCTATAAACAAGTTCTTGACGCGAATGAAATTGACGAGAATTGTACTCTACTTCGCGAAGCAATAGAAAGAGACGAAGCACAATGCAAAGATATCAAGCTGAAGAATTGTCAAGTTCAGAATGAAATCTTATACAAAGACAGTCAGCTATGAGTCTCGTTTAATGAACTTCTGCAAATGAATCTGATTCGTGAGATGCACGATCAATTCTCAATAGATCATCTCGATATTCTTAGAACAATGAAGATCATCAAACGAAACTACTATTGATTGTTCATGCGAAAGACAGTAGATTGATATATTCGAAACTGCTATGTTTGTCAACGATCAAAGACATCTAGAGATAAATCAAATGACTTGCTTCAATCTCTATCGATATCTGAACAGTGATGACAGAACATAGTCATGAATTTCATTATTGATCTATCTGATTCGTACAACTACAACGCTATTCTGACTGTCATCTGCAGATTGTTGAAAGAAAGGCAATATATTTCTTGCATCACTGATGATGAAGATATCACAGTCGAAAAGACAGCTGAAATGTTGCTTCAATGAATATATTGAACTCACGATTTATCAAGCTTCATTGTATTCGATCAAGATTCTCAGTTCATCTTCATTCTTTGAAAGTCTCTTTGCAAACGACTGAGCATTTCTCTTCAATTGTTTATCGTCTATCACTTTCAGATCGACGATCAAAGCGAACGAGTCAATCAGAATGTCGAGCGATATCTTCGTTTCTTCTGTTCGTACATGCAGAACGACTGATTCAAGTGACTACTTATGATCGAGTTTGTTGACAATAACATCTTATCTTCAGTCATCTTCTTGACTCTCTTCTTCATGAACAAGAACTTTCACTCTTGTATGAGCTTCGACTCTGACATCATCGAGTATGAAAGCATTCGCGAACGTCTGCAGATTGCTCGAGTCAAAGATATATTTGATCACATGAATAGAACACTGATCTTCGCTCGCGAAGCTCTGATCAAAACACGAGAGCAAATGATGAATCAGACTAACAAGCATAGAAAGAAGATCAATTACAAGATCGAATCAAAGATGTTTCTGAATGAAAGAAACATTGTTACAGTGAGATCTTTCAAGAAGCTGAATGACAAAATGCTCGATTCTTTCACCAATCTAGATTTCGTTGACTCTTCATATAAACTGAAATTATCAGAGTCTATGCATGTTCATGATGTATTTCATTCTGATCTGCTTCGCTCTGTCGTTGATGACTCTCTGTCTGATCAAAAGAATGAATCTTCGAGATCAATAGTGATAAAAGATGAAGACGAATGAAAAATCGATGATATACTGAACTTTCAATGCTATAGAAGACGACTTCAATATCGAGTCAAATGAAAGAGCTATGACAACGATCTTAACTGATGTAACGCTGACGACGACGAATTTATGAACGCTCAAGAGATGATTGATGACTTTCATATCAAATATTCAAGAAAAGCGCACTAAGAAACAACATTCATGCGAACATGAATAGTCAAGAAGAGAGAGTAATGTCACGATTCTAGCCTTGTCAGACTCAATCTTCTAGTCTTGTCAGATTTATTCTAGCTTTGTCATCTTGACTAGTTTCTATTGAGTCTAGCGTTGACTGAGAAATACACATATGTAATCAGCTTCTTTTCTGTAGCTATCTTTCTTTCTTAGCATTTATCTTCTAGTTAAATGACATCTCTATCTGACTCGCTTTAGACAGATCTCTAACAATGTTCATTGATGAAAAAAACTCTACTTGAAAGAACTGATCTCTTGATATACAAGAGAAACTAGCAATGAACATCAACATCTTTTCAAATAAACTTTACAAGCTGAGCTATATTCACTCTTGACTAGCAGATTACGTCATTAAAGTCACTCAAGTCAGATGTAATCTCAACTGTAACAATCTTTATCTGACTGTCAATGAACTTCTAAAGAAACTAGCTTAATCATTTCATGATTCTGATAAAAAAGACAATTATCATAAAGAATATATTAATTTGATTCAAGAATCAAAGAAATTCAGCGATTTCTTTAATCAGTTTCAATGACTATACATTTATCTGAAGTATCAGAAGAACGTACTAGTCATTGATTTAAAGAATAAAATAAACTTTCATCTTTGAATCTTTTGAACAATTCAGATGAAGTCACTCATCAAGCTATTAAATATTCAAAACTATTTGATTCACTTAAACAATGAACATAAAGCAGTTCAAGAAATCAAGAACAAACTACTTAAATATGATGATTCAAAGATCATCATTTTTAAAGCAATTATTGTTGTTCAGTCTTTGACTTCAAAGTCTGACTGATCAAAGTCACGCAGCGCAGTTTTGACTAACATCAAGAATGCAAACATTTTAGTTGAAATCTGTTTTGTATGTTACAAATCAGATCATAGTTTCAAAGAATGCTTGAATCAATTTATCAAAGTTAATGCAGTTAATGAAAACTGTTAGAGATCAGCATAGAGCGAGTCAATATGAATGTCATTTAACTAGAAGATAAATGCTAAGAAAGAAAGATAGCTACAGAAAAGAAGCTGACTACATATGTGTATTTCTCAGTTCACGCTAGACTCAATAGAAACTAGTCAAGATGATGAAGTGAGAATAAATCTGACAAGACTAGAAGACTGAGTCTGACAAGGCTAGAATCATGACATTACTTTCTCTTCTTCGACGATTCATGTTTGCATGAATGTATTTTCTGCTCGATTCAATTGATTGCTCAATCATGATTTCACAGACTCAGACTCATTAAATTCTGATTGACTGAATAGTCGAAAGCACTTCTAGCGCGATTTGTTCGAATATTGAATATGAAAATCATCAACTATCTTCTGAGTGTTCATAAATTCGTCGTCATCAGCGTTGTATCAATTGAGATTATTGTCATAGTCATTTCATTTGACTCTATACTGAAGTCGTCTTCGATATCAACGAAAATTCAATATATCGTTGATTTCTCATTCGTCTTCGTCGTTTATCACTATTGACTCGAAGAGCTCATTCTTTTGACCAGGCAAGAAATCGTCGACGACGAAACGAAGCAGATCAGAATGAAATACATCATGAACATGCATAGTCTCTGATAATTTCAGCTTATATGATGAGTCAATGAGATCTAGATTGATGAAGAAATCGAGCATTTTGTCGTTTAGCTTCTTGAAAGATCTCGCTGTAATGATGTTTCGTTTGTTCAGAAACATCTTTGATTCAATCTCATAATCAACTTCTTTTCTATGCTTATTAGCTTGTTGAATCATTTGTTTTCTTGTTTTGACTAGAGATTCGCGAGCAAACGTCAAGATCTTGTTCATATGTTCAGATATATTCTTGACTTTAGTCGCTTGCAAGCGTTCACGAGAGCTTTCATATTCAATTGTATCGAGTTCGAAGCTCATATGAGAATGAAAGTCTTTGTTTAAAAAGAAAGAGATCAAGAAAATTGTTACAATTCTAGCTACGCATCTATGTTGATAGCTATGTTGATGACTATGTTGATGACTATGTTTCTGACTATCATCGATCGCTCGTCACTAGACTATCGAGTTGTTTCGAAGTCAACTCTATTCAAAGTTAGCTTATGTTCTTCTGAGTCATATAGATAGTCGATTCTTCCCTTCTAGATACTTTTCTTTCTTAGCATTTATATACTCGTTACATTACACTCATATGACTCGCTCTATGCTGATCTCTAACAAAGATGACTGAGAACAGAGCATTATTGTTGACAAACTCGATCATGAGTAGTAGCTTAGCTCAGTCATTCTGCATGTATGAACAGAAGAATCGAAGATATCTTTCGACGTTCTGATTGACTCATTCACTTTGATCGTTGATTTGAGAGTGATAGACAGTGAATAGTCAAAGATTAATGCTCAGTCTTTTGCAAAGAAACTTTCATAGAATGAAGATAAATTGAAGATCTTGATTTGAAACAATGAAATCGAGTAAATTATGTATTTGATATATTCACTGAAGCATTAGCTCAGCTGTTTTTTCTGCTGTAATTTCTTCGTCATCAGTAGAACAAGAGATATAGTGTCGTTTCTTTGATAATCTACATATCACTGTTAGTATGATGTTTTTGCCTTCAAAAGAGAGTAGATCGATGATGAAATTCATGACTATGTTCTTTCATCACTGTTTGAGTATGAGTAAAGAATGTAGTAATTCATTGAATTTATCTTGAAAAGCTTTTGATCGCTGATAAATGTAGCAGTTTTGAATATATTTATTTATTGTCTTTTGCATTAAGAATCAATAGTAGTATCTTCTTATTGCTTTCATCGTTCTAAGAATTTCGAAATGATCAATAGAAGATTGATCATGAACTTTTCGAATCAGCTTCATTTGAAGATGCTCATCGAAGAAAACTCATAGAAGATCATCTCGATATAGTATTTCGTTCTGAACTCGACAATTTCTTAATTTAATATCTTCGTATTGAGCTTTATCTTTTGACATGACTTCACGAAGTAGAACACAATTCTCATTGATTCTATTAGTTTCTAGAATCAATTGATAAATTGATTCATCATTCTCTTTCTTCTTCAGATCAGCGATTTTCATTCGATTCGACATCAGAATCGTAGTTCGCTGATAGCAACATCATTCATTCTCAAGACTTCTAGAAACTGAATTGACTTGACGAGTCAATGCATCGACTTTGATATTTTGTTTATCTGAGCGATACATGATTTTAAAGTTGAAGTCAATGAGCTTTTGAACTCAGCGCATCTGATGTCTACTCAGCTCTTTATTCTTCATTAATGACGTCAGAGCTTGATGATCGATGAACATCTTGATTGATAGCTCAGTCAATTTCAGCTCAGATCATTAATGCTTAAATGCTTGAATAATTGCTAGTAGCTTCTTGTCATAAATCTTGTAATTGCACTCAGCGAGACTCAGATTCTTGCTGTAGTAAATCATTGAATGCAATGTTTCTTCGTCATCATACTGAGAAAGTATGTCATCGTTGACGTAGTTGAATGAGTCTATTTCAAGAATAGTCTTTCTATTCTGATCAAAATGACGAAGAATAAAGACTTCAGTCATTCGTTTCTTCATATGATCACAGATCGTTTGACAAGCTTGATCTCATTCAAATAACATCTCTTTTTGAGTTAGTTGAATCAGAGAATGAACAATCTTCGAAAAGTTTTTTATAAAACGTCGATAGAAATTGCAGAAGTCAACGAAGAACTGCATCTGAGTGAGATTTGTAGAAATAGATCATTCAACTACTGCTTGTACTTTTCTGAGATTCATCTTTAGTTCTTCAATGAATAGCAATAGTCTCAGAAAGAAGATCTTCTGAACATGAAACTTGCATTTGTTTATATTCATCTGAAGATCAGTCTCTTGTAGTCTATGTAGAACTAATCATACGTGTCACTTATGTTTCTTCAATGTTTTGCTGTAGATGATAATGTCATCTAGATAGATCTGACAAAACTGATGAAGATAGTCAAATAGCATGTCGTTCATATAGTGTTGATAGAAAGTCGAGTCATTGATTAATTTGAAAGACATCACGTGATATTTGTAGAAATCAAAAGAGATGATAAAGATAGTCAAATCTTCGCTATCTGAATGCATGTGTAGCTTGTTGAACGCAGCAATGATGTTCAATCGAGTCAGATATTTGCTTTCTTGTATATGAGCGAAAGTCTCGTCTATTAATGACAAAGAGTAGCAATCTCGTTTGATCAAAGCATTGAGCTTTCTGTAATCAACGCAGAAACGCAAGCTATCATCTTTCTTTTTGACGAATAGTATGAGCGAAGCGTATGAAGCTGAGCTAGAAGATATGAAATCTTTATTCAGATGCTTGATCAGATAATTCTTCATCTTTTGAAGCTTGTGATCAGACATATGATAGAGACGACTTCAAGAAGATGTTTTCTCGTCAATCAACTCAATTTTATGATCATAGAAATGATGAGAGAATAGTTGATCAGTCATCGCTCAATCAAACACATCTAGATAGTCATGATATTTCAAAGAAAGCTTAGCTTTGACTTCTTTCAAGATCTCTTCATGTGAAAGCTTTTGTAGATTTACGTCTTCTGATTTATTTCTAGCTGTTTTTAGAAGTTGATCAATTTTCGTGACAATGATCGCGAAAGTAGTCACATTCAATCGTTTGACTAGTGATTTATATGCTGCAGTCTCTATCATTGCTATGTTCATTGAATCGAAGAGCGAAGCGAAGTTGACTGAATTAGATAATTTCACGATTTTACTGAATGAAGATGACTGCTCGCTGAGTTGAACGATGACAGAAAAGATAGATCTCTTTAGTATTTGAGTAGAAGTTAAGCTTTTCTGTTTCGTGATTGTTTTATTGCTTGAGAATAGAACAATCAATTTCTGACTAGAGATGAAATTCGAAAATCGAAGAAAATCAATTTGCATATCAATCACTAGATCAATTTTGTTCATTCATGTTTTTTCAAAAATCATTTGATGTTAATCTAATTAAGTGATCAGCATAAAAGCTGTGTCAATTGTATGATCTTGAACAGTCAGATTCAAATAAATTGCATGAGTAATGAGCTTTTTTGCATAATAATCATTGAATTCTCTTATTGATTTGAACTTGATCAAAGATAAAGATTCAATTTGCAAATGATCACAAACATTCTGCGCGATTAGTTCATCAATGAATGAATAGTCAGCTGCTTCAGTGTCAATCAATGACTTTAATGAGTAACTAATTTCATTGTTAGATAGTACACATTCAGTAGTCAAAGATTTTGAAGCAAAGAAATCATCTGAGCTGCTCATTGTTGAAGAAATTAACACATCTTTCATCACGTCTTTGATGAAAGTCACTAGTTTTTTGTCTCATTCTTTAATTTCTCTGTAAATAATTTCTTCTCTTCTTTCGACATGATGATCTCATTGAGACAAGAAATGAATGCATAAGATGTTGAAGTACTAGTCTTCAGCTGAAAGCAGTTCTTTGAAAGATGATTCGATACTTTGCAGTTGAAGCAGATGATTGACATTCTTGATCATTCAGATTCAAGAATGAAAAAAGTAGTGAGTCAAACATAGCTAGTAGTTGAGACTGATGTCGACGAAGAAACAAAACGTTTTTTCAAAGCTGCTATTGATTTGACTGTTCATTGCTCATCACGTAGCTGATAATTGACTTGTTGTTTGTTATTCACATCTTGAAGAAAGATCTTGAGCTTATCAAGTGAGCTAAACTTTATGAGACAAACTGACAACGCATTCTGAAGATGATTGTTGATTTTATTCTGAATGTCATTCATCAGAATGATATCATCGTAGTTCAGAAAGCTGAATATTCTAGTGAATTCTGAATAGAAAGAGCTGAAAGACTTGTTGAGCTGCTTCAGAACAACATATTTGCAATGATACTTTCGAATCAGATTCTGATCTTCATAAATTTCTTTCAGATGTTTCAGTAACTCTGATAGTAACTGATAGAATGAGAAAGCATCAACATGATGCTTTGCATAGATTTGCTGATCAGCATCGTCTTCTAGTCTGAAAATCACATAAATAATATGAATCTTTTCAGTAGAGTAATGATTCGCGTTGACATCGAGCTTGTCAGCTATTTTGATGTTTCATGTCTTTCAGATAGAGTCATCTGTTTTGATGAAGATGAGTGAATTCAAAAGCTTGACAAACTTGTGATGATCATTTTTATTATCAGATAGAGTAGAAGATTCTCGTTGAGAGCGAGCTTCGAAAGTTGAGCTTCATTCAACTTCAGAGCGACGAATCGAAACTGAGATTGTAAAAGCTTCTTTCTGATTGACTTGTTGTTCAGCTGACTGAGTATCTTGACGAGACATAGATCAATCGACTTGACGTTGTTTCGCTCTGAAGTTCAATCGCTCATCTTGTAGCTGACTGATCTTTTTCTCTAGCTCATCATTCTTATCAAAAGCGACTTTTAGTTGTTTCGCTCTCTTTTTGTGATCTTCTTGTACAAGAAGTCAGTGTTCATTGAGTTGTAGAATCAAGTTTCGCTGACTTCAAAGCTTGTTCAGCATATTGATGACTTCGTCAAGTTGATTGCTGACTCAATGAAGCAGTTGTTCTTCAATGTTTATGTTTCATGTGATGACAGCTTTCTCAGCTTCGACTGAAGCATTGATGAGTAGAAGTGAAACTCTTCTACTGACAGTGCTTCTAAGCAGATGAGTTGTTCAAGACTCAACTGACTTGACGTCGTGTATCATGATGAGAGAAGATAGAAGTTGTTGAGATAAGAATAGTGTTAGAATCATGTCTAGAGCAAGTCATAGAAATACAGATAAACGAAGGGTAAATCAGGTAAACGAGAATTCAAAGCTAAAGAGCAAGATCTACGAGATGCGAAAACTATATGTACAGAGAAAAGAAAAGCGCTAAGTTCGATAGAGTCTTAGACTCGCTCAAAGAACATGTGTTTCAGTAGAAGGCTGAGCACGCTCGTAACATTACTTTCTTTCTCTTCAGTCAAGCAATGATCTCATTGCTTCAATCAGCTTCTTTCTTTCTTGTTCGTTTCGTTACCGTTCTATTTGAGCGTTTCAAGCTCATTTCATCGAGCGTTTCAAGCTCATTTCATCAGACATTTCAAGTCTATTTCTTCTTGACATAGAGTGTTTCAAGCTCATCAGACGTTTCAAGCCTATTTCTTCTTGTCGAATGTCATTGAAGCAGACTCACTTCTGATTCATGTCTTTCAAGCAGACTCACTATCGAGTGACGAGCTCAGTCGATGAGATCAATCGTTGTCTTTTTGTTCGTGTCTGCAACGCTCGCACTCGCAGAACTTGTTTCGTTCGTGTTTATTGCATTCGATAGAGCTTGTTTTCTGTTCGATGACTGACTCAATTAAGAGATCAACTATCGACTTGTCATTGTAGCAGACTCACTTCGAGTGATGAGCTTGACGACGAGATCAATCGTTATCTATCTTTGTAGCAGATTCACTTCTGATCAATCGAATCTGATCAATCGAGAGTCAATTTGTGCCTTTGTAGCATACTCACTATCGAACGTGTCATTGAAGCAGACTCACTATTCTTGTCATTCAAGCAGACTCTTTCTATTCAGCTTCAAATATTCAACGATGAACGAGTTTCAGCTCATATCTTCGTGATTTCAGACATATAGTATATGTTTCATTCTCTGTCTTGAGACATATAGTGTATGTTTCATTCTGTTCTCAGTACATATCATCTTGCTGTTGTCGTCAATGTCGTGAATAGAGGTAAATCGTAGAAGATGTGAATAAAGAAAGATTCGTGACTGAATTCGATTTCGAATGTCGTTCAAGCAGACTCACTATCGAGTGACGAACTCGATGACGAGATCAATCGTTCTCTTGTCATTGTAGCAGGCTCACTATTTCGGTTTCTGCCTACTACACACGTTGCATTGCTTGTTCCGTTCATTGATCATCTCAATGACGAGATCAATATCGAACACGTCTTTGTAGCAGACTCACTGTCTGATCAATCGAGTCTGATTAATTCAGAGTCGATTTAAGTCTGCAACGCTCGCACTCGCAGAGCTTGTTCTAATCGCGTCTATTGCATTCGATAGCGCTCTTTATTCTGCCTACTACACGCGTAGCAGAACTTCTCTGATCACTTCTATCGCATTTGATAAAGCTCTCTGTTCATGTCTATCGCGTTCGATAGAGCTTGTTTCGTTCGATGACGAGCTCAGTCAAGAGCTCAGTCGAGAGGTCGATTCGTCTGCTTCGTGTCAACTACACGCGAGTAGCAGAGCTTCTGCTTTCGATCGTAGAGCTGCAAAAATCGACTCAACTAGAAAGTGAAAGCGAATCACTATCGTGTGATATGTACGAAGCTTTGAATAATGTTAGAATCATGTCTAGAGCAAGTCATAGAGATACAGATAAACGAAGAATAAATCAGGTAAACGAGAATTCAAAGCTAAAGAGCAAGGTCTACGAGGTGCGAAGACTATATGTACAGAGAAAAGAAAAGCGTTAAGCTTGATAGAGTCTTAGACTCACTCAAAGAACATGTGTTTCAGTAGAAGACTGAGCACGCTCGTAACAAATAGATGAGAGATTGACGTTTTTTGATGAGTGAAAATTCAAAGAATTTCTTGTGAATTTTAAATAATAATTAAATGCTTTATTCAAAGAATTTCTTGCGAATAGAATGATGAAAATGAGTGTAGAATCAAAGAATTTCTTGCAATCTAAAATGATGATGCAAATTTGAAGAATTTCTTGCAAATTTTTCTTACTGAATAGATTGTTTCATATCATCTATTCATTGATAGCAGAGTAGTTGATGAGCATTTATCTAATGTTAGAAATCAGCATAGAGCGAGTCAATATGAGTGTCATTTAACTAGAAGATAAATGCTAAGAAAGAAAGATAGCTACAGAAAAGAAGCTGACTACATATGTGTGTTTCTCAGTCAACGCTAGACTCAATAAAGACTAGTCAAGATGACAAAGCGAGAATAAATCTGACAAGACTAGAAGATTGAGTCTGACAAGACTAGAATCATGACAAAAACTACAATCATTTTGAATTCAATACTAAATCAAAGTTCAAGTTAAAAAACTAGTTCTTTTTTCAACAATCATTGAAATGAAGATTATATCTTTGTGCAATCTAAATGAAATTCTATTGAAAGAGAATTACTTTGATAAGTCATTTTTAGTCAATGCTCTTTTCATCTTGCAGAACAAATCATTCAGTCTTCGCTCTTTGATAGACAGTGATTCAGTCATTTATATGATCATACATATCAATCTAGTTGATAAAGTATTTAAAGAGCTGAAAATTCAATCTATATCACTGACAAAAGAGAAGTTAATAAAAGAATATGATGAAAAGATATTTAAAAAAACTATCACTCATAAAATTCTATTGAATCTCATCATTGAAAGTCATAAGAAATTGACTGTTTCTATGTTGATAGCTGACATCAATCATCACAAAGTCATATTAGAAAAATCATGAATGAATAAAAATGAAATATTACTGAATATGCAAATTAATGTCATCATTTTTTCAAATCAATTAAATACTTTCATTTCAATTTTTTCAATCTTTTTCAATTCAAAGCACTTAAGTTGATCATGATCAACTTTATTTACTTTTATCTCTCAGTCAAAGATTTCTAGAATGCTCAAATGATCTGTTTCAACTACAATTCAGAAAGAGTCATTCTCAATTCAAAGCATAAACATTGCTTCGTTCAAAACATTGTTGAATTGCTCAAAGAAGAATCAGACTGAAGTATTTGCTTTATTCATAAAGAATATCGATAGAAAAATTACGTATAACACTCAGTGCAATTTGAATGCTCTGAACATTTTTTTCATCAAGAAAATTACTCAGAATTTGAAAGTTATTAAAGTTAAGCTGTCTTCAGAATATCATGATTTTCTAGATGTTTTTGATTGAGCTCAATTAAATAAACTATCTTTTCATTGCTTCTATGATCATAAAATTGAACTCATCAATGAGTTAACATCTTCTTGCTGTTGAGTTTATTAAATGTTCTTTGTCAAACTTCTGAAAGTAAAAAAGTATTTAAATGAGAATTTGTTGAAGAAATTCATCACTCTCAGTCAAACTCTTTATTTCTTCTTCGTTCTATTTGCTCTTAAAGCAAATAAAGATCTTCAATTCTGCGTGAACTATTGAAAGCTAAATATCATTTTCAAAAGAAATAAATATTCTCTATCATTAATAAATGAAATCATTGATAAAATAGTGAATTGCAAGCATCTGACTAGATTGAACATCATATCAACATTCAACAAACTTTGAATGCATCTTAATAGCAAGAATTACATCATTTTTATCATTACTTTAAAAGCATATAAATATAAGATGCTATCATTCAAACTGACTAATGAATCAATCTTCTTTCAGCAATATATGAATGACATTTTATGAGACTTTCTGAACGACTTTTGTTAAGTCTATCTAGATGACATTCTCATTTATAGCAAAATGAGAAAAAAACATAAAGATCACGTCAAACTAGTATTGAGTCAACTATGCAAAGCTGAACTGCAGATGAATATTCAAAAGTGCAAATTCAATGTAGAAGAGACTGTCTTTCTAGAAGTCATTGTATCAGAACTAGATTTTCGTATAAATTTCAGCAAGATGACAGTCATAGTCAGCTGAATCACTTCAATCAATCTAAAAGAAATTCAGAGCTTCGTAAGATTTGTTAACTTCTATTATTGTTTCATTAAGAACTTCTTGAAGCTAGTCAAATCATTCACTCAGTTGACTAGAAAGAATATATCTTTTGTATAAAATGAAATCTGTGTTCAAGTCTTTGACAATCTAAAGAAACAAGTCAGTTTAATCTTAGTACTTTGTCATTTCAATCTTAAATGACAAGCTATTCTGAAGATTGATGCTTTGAACTATGTAAAAGATAAAATACTATCTCAGTATGATGACAAGAAAGTTCTTCATTCAATGATCTTCTACAGCAAAAGCATGATTTTCACTGAAATCAATTATCACATTTATGATAAGAAATTGCTAGTCATTATTTGATGCTTCAAACACTGATGACTTGAGCTGAAATGCATTAAACTACTCATTCAGATGTTCATTGATCATCAGACTTTGAAAATCTTCATGAAAAATAAACAGTTAAGTTGATAATAAGTCAACTATCTGAACATTTTATTGAAGTTCAACTTTCAGATCATCTTTAAATCAGACAAAATAAACATTAAAGTTGATGCTTTAATCAGAATGTTTCTAGCAAATATCTTTGAATCAGCTCAGTGTCTTGAAGATCATTTTCAGACTATTCTGATCTTTGATAAAGTTAATGTTCTATCTGTTGAATCAAAAGCAAATCTCTATCAATGAGTATATATGATTAATCAAACAGATGAGTTTTGCAGCAAATATAAACAAGCTATGAATGATAACAAGCTCAAATTTTATATCACTAAACTGAAGAACTGCAAAATCATTAATGACATTGTATTTAGAAAAGATTTACTGTGAATCTTTGAGAACATGTACACAAAATTACTACAAGAAGTGCATGATCAATCTTCAATCTTTCATCTTGACAATAAATAAATCATTGATCTAGTTCAGCATTTCTACTATTGATCAGATCATTGAACTACTATTCAATGATACATTCAAAACTGTCATGCTTATCAGCGAAGCAAAGTTTCTAGAAATAGCATCAATGAACTTCATCATTCTTTCTTAATTTCACAGAAATGCTGAAAAGATATAACTATGAACTTCATCACTGAACTACTTCTGTCAGAAGACTATAATGTCATTTGCATAATCATATGTCATTTCATCAAAGAATGTCACTATGTTTTCTGTCATTAAGAAGACAATGACATTTCAGTCAAAGAAATGATTTGAATTATGCTATGAAACGTTTATTGACTGCATGATTTACTCAGTTCTATTGTTTTGAACAGAAACTCTCAATTCATATCAACTATGTGAAAAAGTCTTTGCAAATGACTGAGAATCACAGTTAGTTTATTCACAGTCTATCATTCTGAGATTGATGATTAATCAAAATGAGTCAATCAAGATGTTGAATGCAAACTTAAAATTTACTGCAATTATATGCAGAATGACTGAGTCAAATGAATATTTATGATGAAATTCAATGATAATTTCAATATCTTCTTAATCACTTCAATGATTCTCTTTTACTTTAATAAAGAATTTCACTCTTGAATGAGTTTTAATTCAAATACAACTGACTACAAAACAACTTGTGAACAACTTAAAGCTAGAAAAGCAAATGATATTATCATTTGAATGAAAGAGTTACTGAGCTTTGATCATCAACAATTGAAAAAGATGAAGCTGATCATTGAAGTTCAGATCAATAAACATAGACGAAACATCACATATGAAGTAAATGACTGAGTTTGACTATTTTTCAGAAACATCAAGACAATAAGACTCTGCAAAGATTTGAAAGATAAACAGTTAAATCTTTATCAAATCACTGTTAAAGTGAATATCTTCTATCATTTTCATCTATCAATCAGCATGAAGCATCTACATTCAATGTTCAGCTCAAAGTTACTACAATCATATTCAGAAAACTCTCTATCAAAACAACATTCAAAATCACTCAGATTAATCACTATTGAAAACAATAAACATTAAAAAATAAATGATATATTGAACTTCAGATGTTATTAAGATTAAATACAGTACAAAGTCAAATGAAAAGATCTAGATAGAAATGACAAGTGATACTATGTTGATAAAGAAAAATTCAATGATTCAGAGAAAGTTTTGAATGAATTTCATAAGTTATATTCAAACAAATTACGTTAAATATTGAAATAACTATTAACAAAAGTGAGCAAATGAACTACATTCATGCAAACATGAATTTTTAAAGAAAGAGATAATGTTACAAGTGTATCAAGACTGATAAGACTGAACAATACTGAAGCTTTAATCAATTTGCAATGCATACTAGCGAGTATTTTGCATAATGATTAAAGCTAGTCAATGATCTGATCGAGATCTGACTCAGATTTGACTCAGATATGACTCAACATCTTTTTTCTTTCTTAACATTCTTTTCTTTCATCAACATCTTGTTCATTTACATCATTTTCTTTTCATGTCACAAACACATTTCTTTTAAGTTTAGCACAGTCTTTGAACATTACATAAATAAAAGCTTTTGTATCAATCTTCTTCTGTATTCTTAATATTTAATTATAGTTATTTCTAAAGATCAAGCACTATCAACTCTGATTTTCATTGATGATATCATCTAAACATGATTCTGATATATTATATGTTCAATGTAAAAAGTTTGATTAATGAAATTTCAACTTTTCTTTCAGAAAAGTTCTGATTTTAAGCTTAATTCATCAGAGAAACAACTTCAAAATAATCATTTATAAGATTTTATTTTCTTATTTATGACATATACATCATTATATTCTTCTTCTGCACATTTTGTAATTCAGATCTTAATGTGTTTATTTATAATTCATGTTTCATTTGCTTAAAATATTTAATTTCATTGTTTTCATGTTTAAATTAAATGTTCATAAGTTTAAGCAAAATGTGTTAAATGATTATGCTTTGATATGTAAGATTTTCTTTAAGTTTCATGTCAACAAAAATCATGTAATTTAAGAAAATATTATATAATGTATTTAAAAATATTTCAATTGAACTTATAAACAATAAGAAAGTAAAACATTTAATGATGAAAATATAATATACAGATAAAATCAATTAATATTTTTGTAACATCATCATTAATTATTAAGTTAGAATTTGAAAGTTTATTTTAAGATGTAAAACAATGATTTAAAGTATATTAAATCTGATTTTATAATATTTTGAGTAAAAATGCAATTCTGATGTATTGAAAGTTAATATCATGTAAAGTACATATTTATAAATGTAAATTTTATATCAATTGCTTGCATATAAATGTAAAAGATGAAAAAGATGAAAGAAGTTTCATATTAATAAAAAGAATCATGTTGATTGATTAATTAAGTAAATAGTAAAGAAAATGTTTTCAAAACTATCATAGTAAATTATTAAAATGACATGAAGAAACTAGTGATTTGCTTTTGCATGTTAAAGTTTAACTTTTTGAAGAATAAGTAAAATATGAATGTATTTATAAATGAATATACTCATTCTTCAAAAAGTTAAACTTTAATGTGCAAAAGCAAATCACTAGTTTCTTTATATTACTTTAACAATTTACTATGACAGTTTTGAAAATATTTTCTTTACTATTTACTTAATTAGTCAATCAATATGATTCTTTCTATTAACATGAAGTTTCTTTCATCTTTTTCATCTTTTATATTTATATACAAGCAATTAACATAAAATTTACATTTATAAATATGTATTTTACATGATGTTAATTTTTAATACATCAGAATTGCATTTTTACTCAAAATATTATAAAATCAGATTCAATATGCTTTAAATTATCATTTTACATTTTAAAATAAGCTTTCAAATTTTAACTTAATAATTAATGATGACATTGTAAAAATATTGATTGATTTTATCTGTACATCATATTTTTATCATTGAATGTTTTACTTTTTTGTTGTTTACAAACTCAATTAAAACATTTTTAAACATGTTATACAATATTTTTTTAAATTATATAATTTTCATTAATATGAAACTTAAAAAAAATCTTACATATTAAAGCATAATTGTTTAACATATTTTGCTTAAACTTATAAACATTTATTTTAAATATAAAAGCAATGAAATTAAATACTTTAAATAAATGAAACATAAATTATAAATAAACACATTAAAATCTGAATTATAAGATGTGCAAAAGAAGAATATGATGATACATGAATTATAAATAAAAAGATAAAATTTCATGAATGATTATTCTGAAATTGTTTCTCTGATGAATTAAACTTAAAATCAGAGTTTTTCTGAAAGAAAAGTTGAAATTTCATTAATCAAACTTTTTACATTAAACATATAATATCACAAATTATTGTTTGAATCAAATATATATACTTTGTCAAAGATAAAGATGTTAGGACTCTCCCGCGTGTGATTACATAACAGCAATGATTAGGTAATCATTAGGTAATCAGGGTCTCGGAATGATCGCTCTGATCGCTCGGATCAGGAGTGATCGCAGTGAGCATGGCGA
>JAABUS010003843.1_pt1 | contig 23163 bp, 20 predicted proteins | sample 5560161 | NCBI WGS metagenome assembly JAABUS01 (sample SAMN10711885, study PRJNA513376) | rock metagenome | isolation source: Antarctica rocks | place: Antarctica: Victoria Land, Trio Nunatak nord | collected 2016-01-04
TGCCGACCGCCTGGAGGTGGTCGATCTGGTCGATATCGATCCCGCGACGCTCCAGCGCGCGGGTGATGCGCTCGGCGTGAGCCCGTCGCGTCGCTTTACCGAGATGGAGGATGCCTTCGCGGCGACGAACGCGGACCTGTGCCTCATCGTCGTCCAGCCATTCCTCCGCTGGCGCGCGGTGAACCTCGCCGTCGCTCGTGGTCTGCCGATCCTGACCGAGAAGCCGATCGCCGATACCTGGCAGAGGAGTCTCGACATCCTCCACCTGACGCAGGACGCCGGGGTCAAGATCGCGATCATGCAGAACTACCCCTTCACGAACCGGATTCGGACCGTGAAGCGGGTCCTCGACGAGGGGACGCTCGGCCGGACCAACTACATCGTCGCGCGCTTCGCCGCGGACTACACCATTCACTCCGCCGGGGGCGCCTTTCGTCACCAGATTCCCTACGCGATGCTCTTCGAAGGGGCCGTGCACCACTTCGATCAGCTCCGCAACCTCGCCGGGGCCGATGGCGGGACGATCAGCGGTCACCAGTGGAACCCACCCTGGAGCACCTTCGAGAACGCGCCAACGGCGCTCTTTCTGATCGAGATGACGAATGGGGTCGTCTGCCAGTTCGAGCTGAACCACCTCGCGCGGGGCGCTCAGAATGGCTGGCATCATGAGGGCTACCGGGTCGAATGCGAGCATGGCGTCGTCACCGTCGATGCCGACGATGTGGTCCGGATCACCGAGCACCTCGGCGACGGGCGGCTCCGCGTCACCGAGGTCGAGCCGGTGACGGATGAGCCGGAGGGGCACCTCCGCGTGATCGATGACGTTCTCGGGTGGCTGGATGGCGGACCCGCGCCGATGACGACGATCGACGACAACATCTACACCGCCGCGCTCGCCTTCGCCGCCGTTGAGGCGGTGCAAAGCAAGCAGGCGATCGACGTGCGAGCGAAGGTCGCGGCGGCCGGGCTGGCGCCGTCGTCACCGCGCTTCGCGATGGGCGAGGGACTGATCGGCCAGCCGTGAGCGACAGGGCGACGATCGCCCGGGAGGAGTGCTGCCGTATGCCGGTGATCCGGAGCGCCGCCGAAAAGCCCGACTGGCTCCCGTGGAGCGGCTGTGGCGTAGGGGTGATCGACGACGCCGAGTCTTTTGACCGCCATTTCCACGATGCCCACGAGTACTGGTTCGTCTTTCAAGGACGCGCTCGCGTGCTGAGCGAGGGACAGGAGTACGAGATCGGGCCGGGTGACATCCTCGTCACCAAGATGGGCGACGAGCACGACATCCTGGAGATCCTGGAAGCGCCGCTGAAATCGTTCTGGGTCGAGGACGGGCTCGCTGGCCGGCAGCGCCCCGGTCACCTCCACCACCCCCAGGACAGCTGAGAGGCTTCGGGTCCACCCGGTGAGGTTCATCCTCGTCCGGTGACGAGCCGGACGAACGGGTCCTCGCAACGGCCACGATGCAGGCCCTGGCGCAGGCGCGTCAGGGGAATCGCAGGAGAGGAGACGCGTGATGACGTCTGGTGACCGACACGACCCTTCACCGCTGGCTGCTTCGCTGATCGATCGTGGGCTGTCCCGGCGGCGGCTCCTCGGCACCTCCGCGGCTGCCGCCGGGGCCGCCTTGTTGAGCGCGCGTGGAATCCCGGCGGAGGCACAGGACAAGGTGGAGCTGGTCTTCACCTACTGGGGATCGCCCCAGGAGCAGGAAGCCGTCGCCCAGATGTGCGAGTCGTTCAACAAGGAGCACCCGACCATCGAGGTCCGGCCGCAGTACGTGCCGAACGAGGGCTACACCGAGAAGATGACGACGATGCTGGCCGGGGGAACCCCGCCGGACATTGCCTACATGGACGCCGAGCAGGCCTTCGACTGGACGCTCCAGGGCAAAACCCTCGACCTGGCGCCGTTTGTCGCCGCCGACCCCGAGTCGGCGACGCTGCTGCCGAATACCAACTACACCTACGATGGTGGCAAGAAGATCATGAGCACCAGCCTCGCGATCGGGATCATGCTGACCTATTACAACAAGAAGATGTTCGCCGAGGCGGGGGTCAACATGCCGCCGTCCAAGGCTGCCGAGGCCTGGCAGTGGAACGACTTCGTCGAGATCGCAAAGCGGCTGACCAAAGACCGCAGTGGGAAGGACGCTACCGATCCGGCGTTCGACCCCGACGACATCGACGTCTACGGCGTCAGCTACCAGACCTGGTGGGGCGGCTACATGCCGTTCGTCCTCAGCAACGGCGGCGATTTTGCCAGCCCGGACGGCATGGAGTTCGGGTTGAACAAACCCGAGGCCGTCGAAGCGATCCAGGCGATGCAGGACCTGACCTACAAGCACCACGTGGCCCCGACCCCCGAGCAGTCGTCGTCGATGCCGTCGACCGACATCCTGCTGCGGACTGGCAAGTTGGCGATCGATCTCAACGGCATGTGGAAGGTGCTCGATTACAGCCAGTACAAGGATCTGGACTGGAGCGTCGGCGTCCTGCCCTACCATAAGAAACCCGCCACGCTGCGCTGGGGAATCCCGATCGTCGTGTCGTCCACGGTGAAGGATCCGGCCGCAGCCTACGAGTTCTACCGCTGGCGCTACAGTCCGGAGCGGATCGACCTCTACAAGCGGGGTCTCTGGATGCCGATCCAGGGCGATTACTACACCGATCCGGCCAAGATCGACTCCTGGATCAATGGGATCCCCGGGACCTTCCCCGCGGAGTCGAAGGATGTCTTCATCGACTACACCCTGAACAATGCCTCGCCGCCGCCGATCTACTCGCTGAAGAACTTTGGTCAGATCCAGAACGAGGCGGTCGTTCCTGGTCTGCAGGCTGTCTTCGCCGGTGAGAAGTCGGCCCAGGAGGCGATGGACGAAGCCGCGAAGATCGCCGTCATGCAGGGACGCTACTAGACCCGGCGTCCCGGCGCCCCTCCCCTCCTGGCCTGGCCGTTGGGGGGGAGGGGTGTGGGGCCGATCCGGGCGGGACTGGCGAGGGGGGCATGGGATGGCGATCGCGGTGGAGCGAGCCGCAAAGAAACGCCGATCGGTGCGGTGGTTCGCGGGGCCAGGTCAGCGGGAAGCCCTGTGGGGCATGCTCTGTGTCGCGCCCGCGGTGCTCGGCTTCGTCCTCTGGTACCTGGGTCCAATGGTCGCCAGCCTGGTGCTGTCGTTCACCGACTATCAGGTCGCCGGCGGCGCCCACTGGATCGGGTTCGATAACTTCCAGACGATGTTCGGGTCGGACCAGCTGTTCGTCAAAGCGCTCAAGGTGACGATCACCTACTCGCTGCTCAGCGTTCCCTGCCGGGTCATCGTGGCGTTTCTGCTGGCACTCCTGCTCAATCAGAAACTCCGTGCGCTTCCCCTGTTTCGCGCGATCTTCTACCTGCCGTCGATCGTCCCGCTCATTGCCAGCAGCGTCGTCTGGCTCTGGATGTTCAATCCCGATTTCGGTCTCCTCAACAGCTTTTTGCGCGATGCCGGTCTCGACAAGCAACGCTGGACCTATAGCTCCGACACGGTCCTGCCGTCGCTGGTGATGATGAGCCTGTGGGACATCGGCCCGATGATGATCATCTTTCTGGCCGGGTTGCAGGGGGTGCCGGCGCATCTCTACGACGCTGTCTCGGTCGATGGCGGCAATGCCTGGAACCGCTTCATCACGGTGACCGTGCCGATGACGACCCCGACGATCCTCTTCAATCTGGTCCTGAGCGTGATCGCCGCCTTCCAGACCTTCGTCCAGGCGTTCATCATGACCAGTGGCGGCCCGAACAACAGCAGTCTCTTCTATGGATACTATCTCTATCGAAAAGCCTTCCAGGACGGTGATATGGGGTATGCCTCGGCCCTCGGCTGGGTCCTCTTCATGATTATCGCGGCGTTGAGTGTGATCATCTTCCGCTCGTCCAACCGCTGGGTCTACTACGAAGGAGGCTCGTGACGATGGCGGCAGCCTCGTACTCCCAGCCGGGCGGTGCGCTCCAGCGGAAAACCGGGCGGATTGTCGGCCGGGTCATGCTCTACCTGCTCGCCATCGCCGGCAGCGTGATCATGTTGATGCCGCAAGTCTGGATGCTCCGCAGCTCGCTGATGGACATCAATCAGATATTCGTCTATCCGCCAACCTGGATCCCGAAACCGTGGGAGTTCCGGAACTTCCCCGAAGTCTTCGACACCGTTCCGTTCTTCCGGTACTTCCAGAACACGCTGACGATTCTCGTCCCATCGGTGGTCGGAACGGTCGTCACCGCCAGCCTGGCGGCTTTTGGGTTCTCGCGGCTGCGCTGGCCGGGTCGCGATCTCGTCTTCGGTATCCTGATGACGACCTTGATGCTGCCCTACGCGGTGACGTTGATCCCCACCTTTCTGATCTGGTCGCATCTGGGACTCATTAACACGTTCTGGCCGCTGATCGTGCCGTCATGGTTCGGCGGACACATCTTTTTTATCTTTCTGCTGCGCCAGTTCTTCCGGACGATCCCGCGTGACCTCGACGAGGCGGCCTTGATCGACGGCGCCAACCCGCTCCAGATTCTCTGGGACATCGTCCTGCCCCTGAGCCGTCCCGCCCTGATCAGCGTCGTCATCTTTGCGTCGCTCAATAGCTGGAACGACTTTCTGCAGCCGCTGATCTACCTGAACGATGATCGCAAGTTCACGCTGGCGCTGGGACTGGCCCAGTTCCGGGGACTCTACAACTCGGAGTGGCACCTCCTGATGGCGGCCTCCGTGCTGGTCGTGGCGCCGGTGCTGCTGCTCTTCGTCGTCGCCCAACGCTACTTCGTTGAAGGGATCGCTCTGACCGGGATCAAGGGATAAGGATCGATCCGATCGCACTGAAAGGAACCTGACCGATGCCGACTGTTGTCCTGGTCGGGACACTCGATACCAAGGGGCACGAATATGCCTTTGTCCGCGATCGCGTCGCCGTCCAGGGAGTAGACGTCCTGCTCGTCGATGCGGGTGTCCTCGGCGAGCCGCTGGCGACCCCCGACATCAGCCGCCAGGAGGTGGCGCGGGCGGGCGGTAGCGACATCAAGACGCTGGTCGCCGCGAACGACCGGGGGGCGGCGATCGAGACGATGGCGACCGGAGCGGGCGAGATCGTCGCCCGCCTCCACGCGGAGGGACGCCTCAATGGCGTGCTTGGGCTCGGTGGCTCGGGCGGTTCGACACTGGTCAGCCGGGCGGTGCAACGACTCCCCGTCGGGGTGCCGAAGCTGCTCGTCTCCACCGTCGCTTCTGGCGACACCCGGCCCTACATCGGGGCGACCGATCTGACGATGATGTACTCGGTGGTCGATATCGCCGGGATCAACCGGCTCTCGGAGCGGGTGCTGACGAATGCGGCGGCGGCCATCGCCGGGATGGCCCGGGCCGCGGCGGATTTCGTGCCGACCGCGGGGGAAAAACCGCTCGTCGGGGCGACGATGTTCGGCGTGACGACGCCGAGTGTGACCGTGGCCCGCGAGCGGCTGGAGGAGCTGGGCTACGAGGTGCTCGTCTTCCACGCCACCGGCACCGGGGGCGATACGATGGAGTCGCTGGTCCGGAGCGGCTTTATTGACGCCGTCCTGGATGTCACCACGACCGAGCTGGCCGACGAGTTGGCGGGCGGCATCTGTGCGGCCGGTCCGCACCGGCTGGAGGCGGCGGGTGAGCTCGGCGTGCCGCAGGTCGTCTCCCTGGGGGCGCTCGACATGGTCAACTTCGGCCCGCGCGAGAGCGTTCCCGCTCGCTACGCCGACCGCATCCTCTACGTTCACAACGCCACGATTACCCTGATGCGCACGAGTGTCGAGGAAAACGCCGAGCTGGGCCGGCGGATCGCTCGAAAGCTGAACGCCGCCCGCGGTCCGCTGACCCTCTTCGTGCCGCTTGGAGGTGTCTCCGCGATCTCGACTCGGGGGCAGGTCTTCGACGACCCGGCGGCCGACGCCGCGCTGATCGAGGCACTGCGCGAGCATCTCGATCCGGGGATCGATGTTCGCTACATCGATGCCGACGTCAATGACCCGGCGTTTGCGCGGGCGATGGCGGACCGGTTACACGAGCAGATCGTTGCGGCGCAGGCAGTGGAGGCAGGGGCATGAGCCGACCAACGCGCGGAGAAGTCCTCGAACGATTGCGACAGCAGATCGCCGCCGGGGAGACGATCGTCGGCGCCGGGGCGGGCACGGGGCTCTCGGCCAAGTGCGAGGAGGCGGGTGGGATCGATCTGATCGTCATCTACAACTCCGGCCGCTTCCGGATGGCCGGTCGGGGATCGATGGCGGGGTTGATGCCGTACGGCGACGCCAACGCGATCGTCGTCGAGATGGCCGCCGAGGTGTTGCCGGTGGTGAAGCGGACGCCGGTGCTGGCCGGGGTCTGCGGGACCGATCCGTTCCGGATCATGCCGGTCTTTCTACGGCAGATCAAGGAGCTTGGCTTCACCGGTGTCCAGAACTTCCCGACCGTCTGTCTCTTTGACGGCACGATTCGCACCAACCTGGAAGAGACCGGGATGGGCTATGGCCTCGAGGTCGACATGATCCGGGCGGCACGCGAGCTCGATCTGCTGACGACGCCCTACGCCGCGTCGGAGGAGGAGGCGCGGCAGATGGCGGCGGCGGGGGCCGATGTCCTGGTCGCCCACATGGGATTGACGACATCGGGGATGATTGGCGCCGAGACCGCGATGACGCTCGACCAGGCGGTCGAGCGGGTGCAGGTGATCGGCGACGCGGCGAAGGAGGCGAACCCCGAGATCATTGTCCTCTGCCACGGCGGGCCGATCGCCGAGCCGGAGGATGCGACGTACGTGCTGGCGCGAACGCGCGGGATCGCCGGCTTCTACGGAGCGTCCAGCATGGAGCGTCTGCCCGCCGAGCGGGCGATTACCGAGACCGCGCGCCGATTCAAGGCGATCACGATAGGAGAGACAGGGTCATGAGCAGCAACGGCACCACCCGGCAGATCGATCCCGACTCGGTCCCTACCCAGACCTTTGACTGGGGGGCGATCAAATGGTTCGTGACGCCAACCGCGACGCCGGGGGCGAACATGACCTTCGGTGAGGTCATCATGATGCCGGGTGGAGGACACGGGCGCCACAACCATCCGGACGCCGAGGAGCTGCTCTATGTCCTTTCCGGTGACGGGGAGCAGATGCTCGATGATGGCGAGCCGTTCGTGATCGGCGCTGGCGACACGGTCTACGTCCCAATCGCCGTTTTTCACTCAACGCGCAACACCGGGTGGGAGCCGCTGCGGGTGCTGGCGATGTACAACCCGGGCGGGCCGGAGCAGGCGCTGGCCGGATTGCCCGATTTCCGCGAGGTGTCGCCCGGCGAGACGCTGGCCTGGACACGCGGCTAGACCCAAACGATCGCGGTCCAGTTGAACATTGCTGCGCCGGGAGGCGAGTGGACGCGTTCGCGGCGAGCGGGCCGTGGACGGACCAATCGCCCTGGCGCTCGATCTTCTGTGGGGATTCACCGTCCTCGCCATCGCCTTGGGGGTGCGCCATGCCGGGGCACCGGCGACGAACGACCAGAGAGAGCGATCGAAGGAGCCCGGCTCGCGCCCGACCGGCAGGACAGCGGCGGCGTCGGAGATCGTCGTGGCCCTCGAGCGGAGCGGTGACGGGACGGTTCGTGCTCGCGGCACCGTGCCGCTCGCGAAGAATAGGCCGACCGACCTCGCGGCACTCCGGGCGCCCTCTTGATAATTCGCGTAGCTCCGGATACGATGCGCATACGTCTGATATATCACATGCATACCGAGGCGAGGCGTGAGCATCGAGGTGGCTGACACGTCCGCACTGGCAACGTCGTCGGAGACGGCGGCAGCTATTGCGTATGAGCGCATCCAGCGAATGATCGTGACCCTGGAGCTCCCTCCCGGGACGGTCCTGACGGAGTCGGCGCTTGGCGCGCGCATCGGGCTGGGGCGCACGCCGATCCGGGAAGCATTGCACCGTTTGGCCGGTGAACGACTCGTGACGATCTTTCCGCGGCGCGGCCTCGTCGTGGCCCATCTGGACTTTCCCGATATTCAGCAGTTGTTCGAGACCAGGATTCTCGTTGAGGGGGCGAACGCCAAACGGGCGGCGCAGCGGGGATCAGCGAGCGATGACGTCGAGATCAGCCGCCTGAGTGAGGCGGTCCAGGCCGCCGAGGGGGAGGGGTCGTTCGCGGCCTTCCTCGATGCCGACCGGATGCTTCACCTCGGCGTCGCCCGCGTCGCACGCAATACGTTCACCGAGGAGGTCACCAGACGGCTGCTCACCCTCAGCGCCTGGCTCTGGCACGCGCATATGGCCCGGGACGGCATCGAGCCATCCGACTACGCCTCCCACGACCAGATCGTGGCCGCGATTACCCACCGCGATCCCCTGGCGGCCGAGCAGGCCATGGTCGACCACATCGAGCGTTCGCGGCACCTGCTGCGAATTGCGCTGTAGCACGAGAGGACCACTCATGGTGACACGACCGCTCGCTCTCGTGGTGGTCCCACGAGGGATCACCGTTCCAACCCGGCCGGGATGCCCGCATGGCCGGTCGCGCCAAGGCCGTTGCGGGCTGCCTGTCAAGAAAGGACGGAGCTATGAGGTGAGGTTCGTTGCGCCGGGGACGTTTCGCAGCACCGTCGCATGATCAGGCACGGTCGAGCCAGTTGCTCGACTGTCCCACCCTGGAGGGAGTACAACCAGATGCACGACGAAACCACGCTGATCGACGAGTTTGTCGCTGGCCGCCTCACACGCCGGGATTTCGTTCGTGGCGCGACCGCCATTGGCCTCGCCGCCCCATTCATCTCCGCGGTGCTCGGCATCGGCCCAGGGGCGGCCGCCGCACCCCTGGCCTCCACCGCGCCGTCACTCGCCGGAGCGCAGGCGAAGTCCGGCGGGGTCCTCGTCTTTGGCGCCTGGCAGACGCCTGACACGATGGATCCGCAGAAGACGGGATTGGCCGCGACCAGCCGGATTCTGGTGAACACGTTGGACCCGCTGGTCTGGCGGTTCCCTGGCGATGACACCGTCTATCCCGGTCTCGCCGAGAAGTGGGAGATCTCCCCCGACGGTAAGGAGTACACCTTCTCCCTCCGCAAGGATGTCAAGTTCCACAATGGCGAGCTTTTCAACGCGGAGTCGGTCAAATACACCTTTGACCGGCTGGCTGATCCGAAGAATGAAACGCTCGCGACCGCGCCGCGCGGTTTCGATCGCGTTGACATCGTTGATGAGTACACGGCCAAGGTGGTCTTCAAGGAGCCCTACGCGCCATTTCTGACGCTGCTCGCGTTCGTCTCCTACCGGCCATTGCCACCGAAGTACAGTGCCGAGAACCCGGAAGGGATGGGTCTGACCCCACCGGGCACCGGGCCGTTCATCATCAAGGAATACCAGCACGGGAGTCAGGCCGTGCTGGAGCGCAATCCCGACTACAACTGGGCGCCCGAGGCCCACTTCGGTCGCCAGGGACCGGCGCTGCTGGACCGCATCGAATGGCGGATCATCGAGGAGTCAGGAACCCGGGCGTCAACCCTTGAGAGCGGGGAGACGCAGCTGATCGAGGAGATCGTGCCAGCCCAGTTCGAAACGTTCAGCGCGGACCCGAATCTCCAGGTGATCGCGCATGATACGGTCGGCTGCCCGCGGACCGTTCATCTCAACTGCACCAAGGCGCCGACCGACGACAAACTCGTGCGGCAGGCGATGAACTACGCCGTCGACAAGCGCATCATCACGGACGTGATCTTTAAAAAGACGGTTGAGCCGGCCTACGGTCCGCTGGAGAAGCTGACCCCAGGGTATAACCCAGAGGTCGAGAGCTACTACGCCTACGACCCCGACAAGGCCAAGCAACTGCTGGATGAGGCTGGTTGGGTGATGGACGGCGACTACCGCAAGAAGGATGGCCAGGAGCTGAAGGCGCTCTTCATCGTGATCGCCAAGGACAACTTCGACGAGCCAGCCCAGGTGATTCAGTCGCAGTTCAAAGATATCGGGATCAACCTTGAGCTGACGACCGAGGCTGAGCCGACCGTCTTCAATACCTACAACCGCGGCGATCAGAACCTCGCCAACATCTTCTGGTGGGGGGTCGATCCCGAGTCGCTCTACTCGCTCTATCACTCCAGTCAGATCGAGAAGGGCTTCAACTGGGCGCACTACACCAACCCGGAGGTCGACAAACTGCTCGACCAGGGCTATGTCGAGAACGACGAGACCAAGCGCATGGAGCTCTATAAGCAGGCTCAGGTCCTGATCATGGAGGACGCTCCGCTGATCCCGGTCTGGGGCAAGCGAGCGCTCCTTGCCGGGAAGAAGTCGATCACCGGGATCGACTGGAACCTCAACGTCTACCCGCTCTACTACAACACGTCGCTCGGGGAGTAAACGGACGGAGTTCGCGCGAGGAGATGGGGCCGAAGCCGTTGCCTGCCCGAAGGCACGAGCTTCGGTCGCCTCTCCGGCCGGCAGTGGGAGGTCGCGATGTCTCAATATCTTGTCCGCCGTCTCCTCCTGGCCGGTCCGGTCTTGCTGGGGGTGTCCATCGCCGTATTCCTGATGATGCACCTCATCCCCGGCGACCCTGCCCTGGCGATGCTGCGCGGGCAGCCCACGGTGACCGAGGCGGACATCGACCGGGTGCGGCACCAGCTCGGCCTCGACGACCCATTGCCGGTTCAGTACCTCAAGTACATCGGCCGGGCGGTTGGTGGCGATTTCGGCGAGTCGGTTCACAGTCATCGACCGGTGCTGGAGATGATCGGCGAGCAGGCCTGGTCCACGGTTCAGCTCGCACTCGCGGCGATGATCGTCGCCGTGACGATGGGGGTGATCCTCGGAACGATCTCGGCCCTGCGTCAGAACTCCTGGGTCGACACGCTGAGCATGCTGGTCGCGCTCTTCGGGGTATCGATGCCGAGTTTCTGGTTCGGATTGATCCTGATCTACATTTTCTCCCTGCGGCTTGGCTGGCTGCCGATTACGGGTCATGGCGGTATTGAGCGATTAATCCTTCCCGCCATTGCCCTGGGCATGGACTTCTCGGCGATCACCGCCCGTCTGGTCCGGTCGAGTCTCCTGGAGGTGCTGCGCCAGGACTACATTCTCAGCGCGCGCGCCAAGGGGCTGCGTGATCGGACGGTGGTCTCCCGTCACGCGCTGCGGAACGCCATGATTCCCGTGCTGACGATCATCGGCTTGCAGTTCGGCAACCTGCTTGGGGGGGCGGTCGTGATCGAGACCGTCTTCGCCCGCGAGGGAATCGGCCGCCTGGCCGTCACCGCCATTCTTTCCAAGGATTTCCCGCTGGTGCAGGGGATCGTCCTGCTGGCGTCGGTCGTCTACGTCGCCGTCAATCTGCTCGTCGATCTGACCTACGCCAGCTTCGACCCTCGCATTCACTACCAGTAAGCATGGTGATCGACATCAAGAATCGGGGTCGTGGTCCGCGAATCATGAACCACCCATCGGTGGTCGGAGACTCCCAGCGAGCGGTCCGCACCACGAAGGAGCAAGGCTGACAGATGGTGGAGCAGGCACAGGCGACGGTTGTCACGGCGCCGGCTCTGAGAAGCCGGCGACCGCAGAGCGAGCTGGTCAAAACGCTGCGACGGCTTTCAAAGAACCACGGGGCGGTCGCGGGAGCTGTCGTTCTGGCGTTGATCGTGCTGATGGCGATCTTTGCCCCGGCTCTGGCGCCGTATGACCCACTTGATCAGGATTATGTGCGGGTGCTCGCCGCACCCAGTGGGACGAACCTGCTCGGCACGGACCAGTTTGGTCGCGACATCCTCAGCCGGATCATCGTCGGCTCCCGCCAATCGCTTCAGGTGGCGATCATCGCGATCGCCATCGCGGGCTCGATCGGGACAATCCTTGGTCTAGCCACCGGCTACTACGGCGGCTGGATTGATATGGTCATCCAGCGGCTGATCGACATGCAGCTGGCGTTTCCCGGGATCCTTTTCGCGCTGGCGGTCGTTGCGGTGCTGGGGCCGGGGCTCCGAAACGCGATGATCGCGGTCGGCATCTCGCTCGTCCCGGCATTCGCCCGGATGGTGCGCGGCTCGGTCCTGTCGGCTCGCGAGAACGCCTACGTCGAAGCCGCCCGGGTTATCGGCGCAAGCGATCATCGCATCGTGCTGCGACACATTCTGCCGAATGTGCTGGCGCCGATCATGGTGCTTGCCACCGTCGCGATGGCATGGGCGATCCTGATCGGCGCCTCGCTGAGTTTCCTGGGGCTCGGCGCGCAGCTCCCAAAACCGGAATGGGGGCTCGACCTGGCGACGAGTCGCGATTACCTGCGTGAGGCCTGGTGGATGAGCAGTTTCCCGGGCCTGGCGATCATGCTCACGGTCGTCTCGGTCAATCTGCTCGGGGAAGGTCTGCGCGACGCCCTCGATCCCCGCCTTCGAAGCCGGTAGCACGTTCCAGGGAACAACAGACGACACGTTTGCGTGGATAGTGGAGGATCAGTCCGGTGGGCAAACTCGAAAGGAAGATCGCGCTCGCCATGGCGACAGTGCCGGTGACTATCAGCCGTTGCCGCCTGGCCGGGATGTCGTCATGGTCAGACCGTCGGGCCAGCAGACGAGAAAGGTGGAGCTGATGATCTGACGATTACCGCTTCAGGACGAGACGCGCCGGAGTGCCGTCGTGGGACCGGGCTCAATCGAGCCCGGAACTCACGTGACTCACCGTTGGAGGGAGCAAAAAGATGCACGACAAAGCACAGCTCATCGACGAGTTCGTCGCCGGTCGACTGAGTCGCCGAGAGTTTGTTATTCGGGCGACGCTCTTCGGTTTAGGGGCGCCGTTGATCTCATCCGTTCTCGCGGCCAACAGCACCGGTGTGGCGGCGGCCTCTCCTGTCCGGGCGCTGCCTCAACGGCAAACCAGGGGAGGAAGCCTGGTGTTCGGCGCCTGGCAGGATCCCGACACGCTTGATCCGCACACGACAGGCCTGGCGGCCACCAGCCGAATCTTGATCCACATCTACGATCCTCTCGTCTGGCGTAACCCGGCCGACGGCAAGTTCTACCCGGGTCTCGCCGAGAAGTGGGAGATCTCTCCCGATGGCATGGAGTACACCTTCCACCTCCGCAAGGACGTGACGTTCCACAACGGAGAGCCCTTCACGGCCGATGCGGTGAAATTTTCCTTCGATCGCATCGCTGACCCCGCGACGAAATCACTGGGACGAAGCGCGCTCGGTCCCTACGAGTGCACCGATGTCGTTGATCCATACACCGCCAAAGTGGTCTTCACCGAACCGTTCTCGCCGTTCCTGACCTACGTCGGCGTGGTCGTCGTCCTCCGGCCCGTCTCACCAAAGGCGGTGAGCGAACTCGGCGATGAGATCAATAATCAGCCGATCGGGACCGGCCCGTTCATGTACAAGGAGTACGTGAAGCAGGACCACTTCACGATGGTGCGAAACCCTGACTACGCCTGGGGCGCGTCGTTCCACGCCCATCAGGACGCCGCCTATCTCGATGAGATTCTGTGGCGCATCATCCCCGAGCCCTCGACGCGTGCCTCGGCGCTTGAGAACGGGGAGGTGATGGCGATTGAGGAAGTCCGGCCGCAGGATGTCGTCCGCTTCCAGGATGACGACAACTTCCAGGTGATCTCGTCCGGGACCCCAGGTCAGCCGCGGACGATCCTCATCAACACTACGAAGCCGCCGACCGACGACCTGGCAGTGCGGAAAGCGTGCATCCTGGCGACCGATCAGGACACGATCATCACGACGCTCTACAAGGGGGTCAACACCCCGTCCCATTCGATGCTCGACCCCCTCACGCCGTGCTACGCCGAAGACCTCGACGGCTACATGACGTTCGATCTGGCGAAGGCCAATCAAACGCTGGACGATGCCGGCTGGGTGAAGAACGGGGACATCCGCGAGAAGAACGGTCAGAAGCTCGAGATTCTGTTCATCTCAAACTCCTCGAACGACTTCAAGAACATCGCCGAGTTGATGCAGGCGTCCTACAAAGAGGTCGGCATGGATCTGAAGATCCAGTTCGAGAGTCAGCCGAGTGTCTTCAATACGTACCAAAAGGGTCCTCAGAACTTCGCCGACTTCTTCTTCTGGGATCCGGACCCGCATCAGCTGTCGAGCACCTATCACTCTCGTAACATCGAGTCGGGGTTCAACTGGTCGCACTTCAATAACCCGGACTTCGACGCCCTGGTCGACCAGGCCGCCAAGGAAACCGATCAGACCAAGCGTTGTGATCTGTACCATCAGGCGCAACAGATCCTCTGGGACCAGGCCGCATCCCTGCCGATCCAGCAGAAGATCGCCCTGATCGTGGCACAGAAGAAGCTGACGGGTGTTGTCTACGACGCGAATGCTTACCCGTACTACTACAACGCAACCATCGAGTAGACCTAGCTGGCAAACCACCGTGGCCGAGGATATCGGCCACGGTGGTCTAGCAACGCGGTGACCTATGCTGTCATTTCTCGCCCGGCGCCTGATCGACGCCGTTCCGGTCTTGATCGGTGTCTCGATCCTCGTCTTCCTGATGGTCCATCTGCTGCCGGGAGATCCCGCGACCATCATGCTCCAGGGTGCCCCGGCGTCCGCCGAGGATATTGAGAACCTACGGCATGAGCTGGGCCTCGATAAACCGATTCAGGTGCAGTACGCGACCTACGTCGGACGGGCGCTCCGCGGCGACTTTGGGAAATCGATCCACACGCGACGCGCGGTCTCGAAAGAGATCAGCTCGGTCTTTCCCGCCACGCTCCGGCTGGCACTGGCCGCGATGGTGCTGGCGATCACGCTCGGGACCGTCCTGGGGGCGATCGCCGCGATGCGCCAGAACTCGTGGATCGATACCTTCAGCATGGGAACGGCGCTGTTCGGGGTGTCGATGCCGGACTTCTGGGTCGGGTTGCTCCTGATCTTGATCTTCTCGGTGCAGCTCCACTGGTTCCCCGCCACCGGAGTCGGCGGTGTGGACCACATCGTGCTGCCGGCGCTCGCCCTCGGGGCGAACTTTGCCGCGATCATCGCGCGGCTGGTTCGGTCGAGCCTGCTTGAGGTGCTTCGCCAGGATTACATGGTAACCGCGCGGGCGAAAGGATTGAGCAACCGGATCGTCATCCTGCGCCATGCCCTTCGCAACGCCCTCATCCCGGTCGTCACGATCATCGGCCTGCAGTTCGGGAATCTGCTGGGCGGCGCGGTGGTGATCGAAACGGTCTTCGCCCGGCAGGGTATTGGACGACTGGCGATCACCGCGATCCTCGCCAAAGATTTCCCGTTGATCCAGGGTCTCGTGCTGTTCAGCGCCAGCATCTACGTCGTGCTCAATATCCTCGTCGATGCTTCCTATGCGTTGCTTGATCCACGCATCAAGTACGGAGCGACCACGTGATGGGGGTAACCCGAGGAAGAAACCCGCTGACGGGACGCCGGGTGCTGAGCAATGAAGCCAGGTCGGCCTCGCTGCCCGAGATCCGGCATCGAACCTGGTTCCGGGAGACGATCGCTCGCCTGCTGATGAATAAGGGGGCGACCGCGGCCCTGATTGTCCTCGCGGTGATCGCGATCGTCGTCATCTTCGCGCCGGTCTTCGCCCCGTACGATCCGACCGCGGTCGACACGGCCAACACCGATGGTCCACCGTCGCTCAGCCACCCGCTGGGGACCGACACGATCGGTCGCGACATTCTGAGCCGCATTATCTTTGGCGGGCGGCTGACTGTGCTCGTCGGCGTGGTTGCGATAGTCATTGCGGTGGCGTGCGGGATGCCGCTCGGGATGATCGCTGGCTACTACGGCTCGTGGGCCGATCGGACCATCTCGCGGTTCATGGATGTGATGCTCGCCTTCCCCGGAATCCTCCTCGCCCTCGTCGTCGTCGCGGTCCTTGGGAGTAGCGTGCTCAATGTCACGATCGCCGTCGGTATCTCACTGATCCCCGGTTTCGTGCGCCTGGTGCGCAGCTCGTTCCTCACCGCCAGAGATCAGATGTACGTTGACGCGGCGCGCGTGATTGGGGTCAGCGACTCGCGCATCATCGTGCGCCATATCCTGCCAAACGTGCTCGCGCCCGTCATGGTGCTCGCCACGGTCGCGATGGGCTGGGCGATCATCATTGGTGCCGCGTTGAGCTTTCTTGGGTTGGGCGCCCAGGCGCCAACCCCGGAGTGGGGAACCGATCTGGCATCCGGGCGTGAATGGATCCGCACCGCCTGGTGGATGAGCACCTTCCCCGGCGTCGCCATCACTATCGTCGTGATCGCGGTCAATCTCGTCGGTGATGGTCTCCGGGACGCCCTCGATCCCCGCCTCCGGAATCGCTAAGGACGCTTCGTCGGTCCGCGGGAATGGTCCGCGGCACCAGCCAGTAAAGGAGCGAGCAGACGCTAATGGGCAAACTCGATGGAAAAATCGCGCTGGTGACGGGCGCCAGCCGGGGTATTGGGCATGAGATCGCCCTGGCCTTCGCACGCGAAGGCGCCGATGTCGCCTGCAACTACCACCACAGCCGCGAGCAGGCCGAGGGACTGGTGACCGAGATCGAGGGCCTGGGTCGCGGCGCGATCGCGATCGGGGCTGATGTCGCCAACGCCGCGGATGTGGAGCGGATGGTCGAAGCGACGATGGAGCGCTTCGGACGGATCGATATCCTGGTCAACAATGCCGGCTTTGCCACACTTCACCCGATCGCGGAGATGCCGATCGAGGCCTGGGACGACATGATCGCGGCCCACCTGCGCGGCACCTTTCTGACGACGCGCCTGGTGGTGCCGGGGATGATCGAGCGGCGCTCTGGCAAGATCATCAACGTTGCCTCTCAGCTCGCCTACAAGGGACGCGAGAGCATGGCGCACTACTGTGCCGCCAAGGCGGGCATCATCGCCTTCACCCGCGTGCTGGCGCTGGAAGTGAGCCGGAGCGGGGTCTACGCCAACTGTATCGCCCCTGGCCCAATCGCCACCGGCATCATCCCGCAAAGTGGTCCACCCGATCCCGAGGCCGAGGCCCGCTTTGCCGACTCCCTGCCGATCGGTCGCGTGGGCGAGGTTGGGGAGGTGGCGCCAACCGCCGTCTTTCTGGCGTCGGACGACTCTACCTACTACGTCGGACAAACCCTCGGCCCGAACGGTGGCGACGTGATGCTCTGATCCGCCGCGGCACCGCTGGACCGTGACGGAGCGGATCGACCGGGCAGCGCCAGACAGGGGGAAGGGATACGTGATCGATAACGAGATGGCTGCCATCACGCCAGAGCTGGTCGAGCGCCTGCGGCGCGGCGCGCATGACCTGGAAGGAGCGACGATCGGCTTCCTCCAGCAGTTGATCCGGATTCCGACCGAGAATCCCAAGCTTGCCCTCATCGAAGCGGGCGCGGAGGCCGACTGTCAGGACATCATCGAGCGGCGTCTGCGGGCGCTGGGCGCATCGGTCGACCGCTGGGACGTCTATCCCGGCAGGCCGGATGTTGTCGGAACCTTCGCGGGGCGCGGGGGAGGGGCCGCGCGTTCGTTGATCCTCAACGGCCACATCGATGTCGTGCCAGGTGGGGACCCCGCCGCCTGGTCCCATCCGCCCTTCGCCGCCGAGATTGCCGACGGCAAGGTCTGGGGTCGCGGGGCCGTCGATATGAAGGGTGGCATCGCCGCCATGCTCGCGGCCGTCGAGGCGATCCAGCTCGCCGGCATTCAGCTGCAGGGCGATCTGCTGATCGAGAGCGTCGTGGACGAGGAAACGGGCGGTCCGGGCACTGCTCAGACGGTCGAGCATGGGCACCGCGCCGACGCGGCCATCGTCGTCGAGCCGACGAATTTGGTGATTCAACCGGTCGAGGGCGGGCTCGAATGGCTACGAGTGGTCATCCGGGGGCAGGCGGGGCACTCGGCCTATCGCTTTCGAACGGTGCACGCGGGCGGCCAGGGCACCGCGGTCAATGCGATCGAGAAAGCGGCGAAGCTTCTGGCAGCCATCCAGGAACTCGAGCGCGAATGGGGGAATCGGAAGCAGCACCCGCTCCTCCCGGCCGGGATCACGACGATCAACCCTGGCGTCATCCTGGGGGGTACCGGCGGCGGGTATGATGGCGTGCCGAATGTGCTCACCGCCGTCTCGACCTTTCCGGACTACTGTGCGCTGGAGCTGAGCCTGAAGTACCTGCCCAGCGAACGGACCGAGGACGTGCGCGCCGCGTTCGAGGAGTACATCGCCCGCGTCGCGGCCGCCGACCCATGGCTGCGTGAGCACCCGCCGGAGATTGAGTGGGGCATCCGCGGTGTCTCGTTCCCCCCGGCCGAGACGCCACCCGATCATCCATTGCTCCGCGTTCTCGAGCGGACGGTGGAGCTGGCAACGGGCAGACCCGCCCGCCAGGAGGGTATGGTCGCGGTCACCGACCTGGCATGGCTCGCCGGGGCGGGTATCCCCGGCGCGATCTTCGGGCCCGGCGCGATTGGCAATGCTCACCGGGAGGACGAGCAGATCGCGATCGCCGATGTCACCGAAGGGGTCTTTGTGCTGGCGTTGGCGATCTGCGGGTGGTGCGGCGTCGCGGCAGAGGGGTAGCCCTGGTTCGTTCGACTCATGAGGAGGCCTCCGCTATGCAGACCAAGAGCCCGACCGACATGACCCGGATGACGTCGCCGGATATCGCCGGGGCGCTGACGCGTGGCATGACGACCGCCATCGTCGTCCTTGGCGCCCAGGAACAGCATGGCGCTCATCTGCCGCTCGCGACCGATTCGCTGTGGGGCGAGCGGCTAGCGGGTGTGGTCGCCGAGCGACTCGGCAACGCCCTGGTCGCTCCGGTGATGCCGGTCGGGGTGTCGCCGGAGCACATGAGCTTCGCCGGAACCGTCACGTTGCGCCCGGAAACCTTTGCGGCGGTGGTCGACGACTATGTGACGAGCCTGGCGCACCACGGCTTCAAGCGGATCGTTCTGCTGCCGTCCCATGGTGGGAACTTCGGTCCGCTGGATGCGGAGCTTCCCCGGCTGCGGGCGCGGCATCCTGATATCACGGTGATCGCCTACACCGATCTGCTCGGCCTGGTGGATGCGGCCGCGGCCGTGGCGGGGGCCGCCGGGGTTAGCCCGGAAGAGGCGGGCGCGCACGCGGGCGAGTGGGAGACATCGATGGTGCTCGCGCTGGAGCCGGACCTGGTTCACCGGGAACGGGGAGAGGCCGGCTATCTTGGGCCGCTCGCCCCGGTCTTCGACCAGATCAACCGGGAGGGCATGGAATCGGTCACGCCCAATGGGGTGCTGGGAGACCCCGCGAAGGCGAGCGCCAGCCATGGCGACGCGTATCTGGCGCGCATGGCTGAGTTGCTGGTGGAGCATATCCGATCGGTGGTCGACGACCGTTCCTCAGCCGTCGTCGCCGATACGTAGACGGTACAGCCGCCGGATGTTGCCGTGGCCGAGCGCCGCTTTGGCCTCGTCGTCAAGGTGGGCGAGGCGAATGCGCGCCGCTTCGAACCCCTGATCCATATATGGGGCATTGGAGCCGAAGACCGCGCGCCCGGCTCCCAGCTCGCCCACCGTGTCCTCGATGAAGTCCTCACGGTAGATCCCCGAGGTCTCCATGATGACGTTCGGATTGACCCGCAGCATGCGCCCCGCATCAGCGAGGAGCAGACCGCTGATATTGAGTTGACCGCCGTGGGTGGCGATGATCGTCACGTTGGGAAACTGGCGGGCGAGGTCGCCGATCTGCGACGGGTGCGAGAAGCCCGGGTATCCGCCTGCCAGCAGCAGCGGCAAGCCGCGTTCCTGGAGCAGCTCAAGCAGCGGAAAGACCATCTCGTCGTTGGCCGCGAACTGCTCCTCGAAGGGGTGCAGATAGAGTCCGATCAGCTCCAACTCGTCGAGGCAGCGGCGCAACTCCTCCAGCGCCGCGGCGCCCTGCCAGGGATCGACCCGGGCGACGCCGTGCAGGCGCTCAGGGTGCATGCGCACGGCCGCCGCGATCCGATCGTTCTCCGGGCCGAGGTGATAGCCGGGCGGTTTCAAGGGCACCACGATCGCGTGGCTGATGCCGTTCTCGGCCATCGACGCCAGCAGGTCGTCGACCGGCTGCTCGACGCCGAAGAGCGAGCGACCAAGATGGGCGTGGGCGTCGATCAGCATCAGCCGGTCCCCGGTCTCGGTCATTGGACACCCAGCCCGAGCATCCGCTCGATATTGCCATGCAGCACCAATGCCTCGTCCGCGGGGTCGAGGTTGGCTCGACGCAGCTTCTCCAGTTCGAGTGTCGGGTCGCACCCCGGGCCGTCGCTGGCGAAGAGGACCCGCTCGGCACCGACGGCCGCGACCGCCTCCTTGATCATCCGGGGATAGGGCATGGCCGATGTCTCAAGGATCAGGTTGGGATGACGCTTTGCCACCCGGATCGCATCCCGGACGTGGAAGTAGCCACCCATGTGGCCGAGGATGATCGTCGCGTCGGGAACCGCCGCGGCCGCCTCGGCGACCTGAAGCGGCAGGGTGAACTCCTCATCCCCGCAGTGGAAGAGCGTCGGCACCCCGAGCGCGGCGGCATGACGGATCAGCGCCAGGGTCGGCTCGCTGGCCGGGTGCATCACGTAGCTGACGGGGTGCAGCTTGAGACCGCGCATCTTGTAATCGCGGATCGCCCGATCGAAGAGATCGACCGCCTGGTCGCCATAGCGCGGGTTCATGCGGGCGTAACCGATGAGGCGGTCCGGGAAGCGTTGGACCGCCTCCGCGACATACTCCAGCACCCGTTCTTCCGGTCCCGGCGCGTCACGATAGGTCATCACGATCGCCCGATCGATCTCCGCCTCATCGAGGAGCCGGATGATCGTCTCCGGCGGGTCATACCACCCAAAGCTCGGTGCTTCGTCGACATGGGTGTGAGAGTCGATGATCATCGTTCCCTCCCCGGTTGGCCCACCATTGCCGCGACGTGCCGCGTCGATCGGTGCTGCACATGCCAGGGGAGCCGCCTGCCGGCGGACGGATGGGTCCGTGGACTGGTCAGACCCGGCCGTGCGCTTCCCCTGAAGATCATTGGGCCGTCAGCCCCCCGTCGACGACGAGACAGGTGCCAGTGACGAACGAGCTGTGTGGTGAGGCGAGAAAGAGAATGGCGTCCGCGATCTCCTCCGGGGTGCCCACCCGACCGAGGGGGTGGATCGCCGAGGTCTCTCGCCAGGCCTGCTCGGCGTCGGGCAGGCGGCGTAGGTTGTTCTCGACCATTGGGGTCCGAATCGACCCCGGACAGACCGCGTTGACCCGGATCCCGTGCGGGGCCAGCTCGATCGCCAGAAATTTGGTCAGTGCGATCACGGCACCTTTCGACGCCGAGTAGACACTGGAGCCGCCCCAGCCAATCATCCCGGAGACCGAGGCGAGATTCACGATCGTGCCGGACCGCCTGTCGATCATGGCGGCGGCCGCCTGTTGCGCGCAGAAAAAGATCCCCTTGACGTTGACGCCCATGATCTGGTCGTACAACGTCTCGTCGACCGCCAGCGTCGAGGCCGCGGGCGGATTGATCCCCGCGTTGTTGACCAGCACATCAATCGGGCCAAGCTCATGCGCCAGGGTGGCGAAGGTGGCGGTGACCGAACTGACGTCGCTCACATCGCAGGGGATGGCCACGTGCCCGGAGCCGGTCAGCAGCTGTTTCGTGTCATCGAGACCCGAAGTCGCGATATCGAGCATCGCGACACTGGCGCCACGTTGAGCGAAAGCGATCGCACACGCGCGGCCAATCCCCGACGCCGCCCCGGTGATGACGACCCGCGCCCCGGCGAACGGTGACGCCTCATCCGCGCGCCCGCGGTCCGTCTGCTCCCCAGCCACCCCGGGCTCACTCACGTCCGCGCTCCCTGTTCCGCTCACGGTCACCACTCCGTCCTCGCGCGGACCCCACGATCGTCCAGCAGCGCATGGTGTTCCCAGTCCCTCGTCGCTCCGGTAGCCTACCGTACGTTCCTGCCATCCGGGAAGAGAGCATCCGACGATCGCCCCCATGCGCGGCGATGGCGCTGCGGCGATCCAACGCGGTGACCTCAGGCTGGCCAAACCGGGCCATCGCCCGACCGGTGAGGCCTCCGGTGGCCGACCGTCGCGTCTCTGCTCGATGTCCGTCCAGGGAATCCGACATGATGCGACGTGTCGCGGAACGGGCAGGGCTAACGCGAGTGAACCGTCTCCTGTGCCATCGCCGTCCGGGGTGCTCACGCGGAGCGTTGGAGATGGACCCGTTGTGATCGAGGTTGTCCAGAATCCCCCGTCGCCCTCGACACCAGTTCCGGCGGCGCACGGCAGCATCACGACGACACGGTCGCTAAAATAGCTTCGACTATCTTGAAGAATAGTGATGTATAAAATAAACTGTAGCAGCACGGTTATCCCGGTCCCAGTGAGAGGTTACGCACGATGCTCCCAGCCCGGCTCAACCCTGGCCGACTCAATCGCCGCATGCTGCTGCACCTCGGCGGAGGGGCCGGCCTGGTCGGAGCGTCGACATTAGCGACCTTGCCAGGCATGTTGCGCGGCGCGCGCGCCGACGACGCGCAGCCAGCACACGATCACTCGGGTGACGTGATGGTGATGCCAGGAGTGAACGGCGAGGTGGACCACGCCGCGAACGGGTTCGACCCGACCGATATCCTGACTGATTTCGACGCCGGCGAGGTGAGCACCCTGCCCAACGGCCAGACCCTGCACGACTACACCATCGTGGCCGTGAACAAGGAGATCGAGATCGTGCCAGGCATCGTCTATCCGGCCTGGACCTACAACGGACGCATCCCCGGCCCGACCATCCGCGTGCGCGAGGGCGACCGTGTCCGCATCAAGTTCTCCAATGCCGGCAATCACCCGCACAGCATGCACTTCCACGGCATTCACCCAGCGACCATGGACGGGGTGTTCGATGCGGCGTCTGGTCAGATTCCACCGGGGGCAGAGTTCATCTACGAGTTCGATGCCGAACCGTTCGGGTTGCACCTCTACCACTGCCACACGGCACCGCTGGCCGCCCACATCTCGAAGGGACTCTACGGCGCGTTCATCGTCGACCCCAAAGACGGCTGGCCGAAGGCCGACCACGAGTTCGTGATGGTGATGAGCGGCTTCGATATCGACTTCGACGGTGGGAACGACTTCTATGTGGTCAATGCCA
>JAABUS010003844.1_pt1 | contig 23159 bp, 13 predicted proteins | sample 5560161 | NCBI WGS metagenome assembly JAABUS01 (sample SAMN10711885, study PRJNA513376) | rock metagenome | isolation source: Antarctica rocks | place: Antarctica: Victoria Land, Trio Nunatak nord | collected 2016-01-04
TAATTTTTTATTTAAATTTATTAAATCTATAAATTAGTTTCTAATTATAAATTTATCGAATTTTAAAATTTCTAAAATTTTTATTAATATAAAAAATATTAATTTTAATTAATTAAATAATAAGCTATTAATTCTAAAAATAATTATTAATTAAAAAATTTAAATAATTCTTGTTTTTTTAGTATTAACAATATTAATAAAATTAGACAATTAATAGTATTTTAATTAGATATTTTATTTTATAATAAAATCTATTAAATATATACAAAAAAAAATTAAAAAATAGTTAAAAGTAAAATTGCAAAAATAAAGAATTATATTTGCAAAGAAAAAGATAAAAATAAAATAAATAATAATAATATTAAAAAAGAAAACAAAACAAATAATAAAAAAAACAAAAAATATATTATAATTAATAAATAATTTTAAGAAACTATTATTGTTATTAATATAATTAATAGTCTTTAATTTCTTTATCTTTATATTTTATTATATTTAATTTATTATTAAATCTTTTTGCTAAAGATACTAAATTATATTAAAAATATTATAATAGATTAACTATTTAATATTATTATAAAACTAACAAAACTAACTAATATTAATAGAGCTAAAAATATAAATATAGAAAATAAAAAAATAATAGATATAGAAATTAATAAATAGATAAAAGTTACGCTAGTATTTTCTTTAAAGATATTAGAATAAATTATGTTATTAAAGAGATTTATAGACGTCTTTAAACAATGTAAGCAATCATTTAATAACAAAGATTGCAACTATAGACAATTTCTATATTTAATAAATCTTGAGACAAGTTCTATAAACTAGAGTAATAATAAATAAAAATCTATAATAAGTTAAACACAATTTATAAAAGAGTTGTATTTTAATTTTTATATATTAAGAAAATACAAGTTGTTTATTTTGTTCGTTTGTTAAACATAGCGAACATAATTGTTCGCAATGTTCGTTCGTCAAATATGTCAAACATTATATTTAAGATGTTCGCTTCTTAAGTATATCGAACATAATAATAAATTCGTTTCAAAGACGTAGAATCTAAATCACTAATATAGCTTTAATAAGCTCGTAACATTATCTTTTTTCTTTAAAGTTTTTGTCTCGAAACTTAATGTCTTCTTATTATGTCTTCAAAAAAGATTAATATTAGAAATTTCTTCTTTCGAAAGAAAGATTTTTTTAACGCTTTAAATTTAATATTTTTAGCGATGCGTTCTTGTTATAATTGTACAATGTTTAGTAAAATCTATTGTGTAAATAATGATTCTAAAAAGTGTATAAAGTGTGTGCGATCTAGTTGTAATTATGATTTAGCAATTTCTTTTGCATCGATTAAACGAATTTATAAGAAACGAATGCGCTTAAAAAAAGAAGTGCGCAATGCGCGTACAAAGCTAAATTAACTAGAAAAACAACTAGATTTTCTAGAGAATAAAAAGAAAAAAATGATCGTAACGAAATGAAAGAACATTAACAATTTAAAGATAAATGAAGCACATTTTGTTAAATCTATTACAAAGACTTCTAAGTTACTATTTGACGTATCGTTTGAACAATTCTAATTTCTAATTAATTAAAATTAAAATGTTGTTTCTATGTCTTGTTTTAATGAAATTTCTTTAAAAAATTCTAACAACAATTAAGATTCTTTTTTGATTTCTAAATGTTTTTCGAAATAAAATATTCTTTTCATTTGATAAGATACTTTTGATTTTCTTGTCGTAGAATTTTTTCGATTTCGAATTGATTCTCTTTTTGCGAATAAAAATAAAATGTGTTCTATAAAGACGTAATTAGATTTACTAGCTTCAACAATAAAATATAAAATACTAGAAATATTTTGGCGTTCTTAGATAAGTCGAGTTTGTAATTAATTAATTTCTTAGTTTTCTTAATAAGAAACGATTCAACTTTGACATAATTTAACTTCTTGTTTAACTTTCTTGTTCTAAGATTTTTTATTAAAAGATATATTTTATTTCTCTCTTTTAATTAAGATATCGTTTTTCGTTTTTTGTTTTAATACTTGATTAATCTTTCTTGCATTCTTAAGATGTTGTTGTATATCTTTTTTAACGTCGTTATCTTTTCGATAACTAATTGCGCTAACAAATGCGTACGCTTTTCTTTAAAGAGATTTGATTTCTTGTTATAATTAACGAAGAATAAAGTTATCTTAATAATATTTAAAACCTTAGCATTAAGTGTTAATTATATCATAGATAAAAGTAATATTTAATTATTGTAAGTATTGTTAATATAGTATCTCAAATATTGCTTAAGACTTTAATTCGTTCTTTTTGTTTAATTATTTATAATTAAATGATAGACAATAAACATTTGAAGTTTTATATCTAACATTAAAAGAAGCATCTTCTAATAGTTAAACGTGAAGAGCTTATTCTTGTTACTAATTAATCTCTTAAATATATTGTGATATTATATAAGTCGATTTAATATAATGTATCTTAATTGTTTTGCGATAAATCTCTCTTTGCATGCGATAATATATAAGTACTTAATAAGTTTATTAATTATTACTAATATTAAATTATATTTGTTTTCAATTGCTAGATTTGTTAACTTCGACAACTTAATAATAAAGTTTATCGTAACTTTATTTTATAACGATTTAAATAATTCTTAATATTAAATTTCGTCATAGCTCGCATATGTATTATGTTTGTTCTATTAATAGCTAAGACATCGTTTAATGTATATTTTAATAGCTTGTTTTATTTATAAGAACTAACAATGTTAACATAAAAGCTAAAGAATTTTTGTTATTTTTAAATACTTTTGCAATGATTCGTTATAATGCTCTTTTATACATTCGTTAATCTTATTAATAAATATCTAAAGTTTTTCTTTCTTTACTAGAAACTCTTTTGTATTATCTTGAAATATTTGTAATATAACATTTAGCTCGTATTTGTTTGTTAATAATGATTCGTTTTTATTAATTTTAAGTATGTTATAGTTAAACGATTTCTTCGTTTCTATATAATTATTTCTTTTGCTAAGTGCGTCTACTTTGTCATTCTCTTTATCTAAAATATATTGTATTTTAAACTTGTATTGTTCGAGTTTTTCTAATTATCGCATTTGTTTTTTGTTAAGTTGCTTAATAATAATGAAATACATAAGATTCTTGTAATTCGTAAAAATTGTAAGTTTTAATAATTTTTTTATATATACTTTTTATAACTTTAAGAAGATTACTATAGCGAGTAGTTTTTTATTGTAAATATTATAGTTTTGTTCAATTAATAAGAATTTTCTTAAAAGATATGTTATTAAATGTTATATATTTTTATGTCTTTAACTAAAGCATGCATTAATAATTAAATTTAATGCGTTAATTTTAATATTATTTAACAATCGTAAATTATACATTTTTAATATTAAATTTTTTAAACATTCTAGCTTAAGATTCTAAAATAATTTTTCTTTTGCGAGTTCTTATAATTATGACGTATTTTTTTTTGTAAAATTCGTTAATAATATCGCATTTATTAAGTAGTTTTTAATAAACTTCTTGTTATAATTTATAAAATCTAGAAAGAATTATACTTTCTTAATATTTATTAATGATTTTTATTCTTTAATTGCTTGTAATTTTTTAAGATTTATGCGTATTTTAAGTTGTTTAACGACAAATTTAAGAAAATTAATTTTCTTTTAATGAAATTCGCATTTCTTTAACTTAAAATGTAAGTTTTTTATGTTTAAACATTCTAATACTTTGAAGATATAACTAACATGTTTTTTTAAGATTTTCGAATAAATTATGATATTGTTCAAGTATGTTATAATAAATCGATTCAAATATTGTTATAATATATTATTAATTATTTCTTAATACGTTGTTAAGACGTTCGTAAACTTAAACGACATTATCGTAAATTTATATAATTTATATCGTATACAAAAAGCTATTTTTTACTCTTTCTCTATTTTTATTCTAATTTAATTGTACGTTCTTCGTAAATCTAATTTAATAAAATACTTTACTTCAAATAATCAATTCTAAAGTTCGTTAATATTAGATAGTAAATATCGATTTTTAATTGTAATATTGTTTAGCTTTTAATAATTAACACATAAACGAAGAGTTTTATTCTTCTTTAATACAAAGAGAATTAAGTATCTTGTCTATAATTAGAATTTCTTAATAAATTTTTTTTTTTCGTTTTTTATTAAGTATTTACGAAGTACTTCGAGCTTTTTTTTAAATAAAATATATATAAGTTTAAACGTAAACTATTTGCTTAATTTAAGTTTAATTTCGTGATTTTACAATTAATGTTTAAGAAAAGTCTTTATTGTTTTTTTTTTTTGAAATAAATGCTCTTAATTGTTATATATTCGTAATATGTGCTTTAACGATTTCTTCGTTATATTAAATAATTCAAAATTTTTAAAAGATTCGTAATTTTTTTTATTTACTTTAACTTTATAACTTAATTAATTTTTGTTAATATTTATTAAATTAAACTTTATTAAATTATTCTTTTACAAAAATGCAAATTCGCTACTTGCGATCGATTTTTAACTTAATCTTTTATTTATTATTAAACGTTATTAATACGTAAATTAAATGTGAATTACGTGATCACATTGTACGAATCTAAGTACTTGTATATTTTAATTAACTTCTAGATTGTGCTACTTTAATCAAAGCATTTTTAGAACAATATTATAAATAATCATTTTTATTATATTAAAAATTAGTTTTTCGTAATGTTGCTAAATAGCTACTAGTAGTAACTTCGTTTCTTTATTTACTTTTTTATTTTCGTCGAATAATGAGTTTTTATCTATAATTACTAGATTATATACGTTAAACTTCTTTTAAATAAAGTATTCTTTCCTTTTAATAAAAGCTTTAATCATAAAATTATTTATCGCATTAAAATTAATCATTACGATAAATTATTATTTATTAACTTTAATTAATATAATAAAACATTGTGCGTATGTTGTTAAGTTTAATTGCTATTATTAGACTAACATATTACATTTCTTTAATATGCTCTTTACTAAAGAATTTAAACTTTTCTTTATTTTTGTGTTGCGACTTCTACTTTAAACGCTTGCTTGCGTTAAGCTTCTTTTCTATGCTAAATTAATAACTTTAACTTTCTAGAAAATTAATTAACTTTTTCTTTGTCTTTTAAATAAGTTTAACATAAGTCGTTATAGCATTTTGTTTAATTAAGTGTCGCATATTTCTTTGCTTTCTTTATTGTTTATTTAGATAAACTAACATTGCTTAATTATTATTTAATTTTCTTAAAAATATTTTTTTTATAGTGACGTCGCTTTTTAGCGCTTTCTCGCATTTATTTACGATCTAATTTATTTGTTGTTTCTTTAATAAACTAGTTAAAGTCTTAAAGTGTTTCGTGATGTTATTTAAACATTTGTAAAAGTTTTTTTAATTATATTTGTCGTCTAAGTTTGTTATTAAATAAGAATATAACGTTTTTAATCGTTTCGTTCTTATAGTTTTATTAAGTATTTAATTGACTTTTTGCGTAAATGCGAATATCTTATTTAATAATGTTTTATCTAGAATTTTTTGTAACTAATTTAGATTTTTTATTAAATAGTAGTCGTCGTTCGATCTAGTTTTAAGAGCGTTCGTCTTTGTGTTAATTTGCTTCTTAATGTTGTTTTAACTATTAAATATTTCTCTTAATATAACATTAATTTGTCGACGATTTATTAAGTTTTATAATTAATAATCTCTTGCGAAATGATTTAATTTGTCACATAAATAGTACGTTTTTTAGAATTTCTTATTTTGCTTTTCTCTAAAGTTTTTTCTTTTACGTTGTTAAGTAAAATCTAGTTTTATAGATATAAATTTATAATAATCGAGATTACTATACTTTTAATTAGAACGAAATCTTTTTTATTAATATTTAATTACTAGTTTAAAGAAGATTCTTGTTTTTTCTTAAAATTAATTGTATTTTTTTTATAACTTTTTTATACAATTTGTCGTTAAAATTAATAATTACTTCGATAAAATTAAATATATCGTTAAGAATTTTCTCATTACGTATAATTTCGTCTTTTAGATTGTTCTTTAAATTTCGTCGAAACATTGTTATAAGTGCGACATCGTTTTATTTAATTAAATTAACATACTTTTAGAATCTAGCGACGTAATCTATTGCAAAGATTCGTTAAATTAAATGTTAAATTACTCTTTTTGCGATTTGTTTTTCGTTAAATGTTTTAAAGATTCTTCGAAGCTCTTTTTTAAAATTATTGAAATTTGTGAACATTGTACGAAGATTTTCGCTATTATTTTTTAAGTATTTTCGTAAGTTTAACTTAAGTTAATGTTAGATTCTTTCTCTAAGAAATATTGATGCAAAAATCGTTTTTTGATTCGCTAGAACAAAATAGAAGATAAAATAAATATTTATTTATATAAGTTAATTCTTTAAATCAATACAATCTTTATAATAGATATCAAGTTTATTAATTCTAATTTTATCGTCTTTTATAATTAATAATTAATGTAATGTTAATAAGCTAATGCTTAGAATAGAGACGCATTAATTTAATATAAACATTCTTAAAGTTGTTACGACCTTAGCTCGTTATAGCTAGTATATATTCTACAAAGTAGTTTGTAGCATATATCACAATTATTTGCATGTTTAACGACTTAATAGACGAACATTGTTTAATACGTTAATGAGCGAGTTCGACATATTTAACAACGAATAAAACGAACAAAGTTTAATATGTTTAACAACGAACAAAGCGAACAAAGCTTAACATGTTTGACAACGAACATAACGAACAAAAAGAATTTTCTTTAATATATAAATCTTCTAAATACGACTTCTTTATAAATTGTATTTAACTTAAAATAAGTTTTTATTTATTGTTATTATTACATCTAGTTGCAACTCTTATTATTAAATAATTGTTTACATTGTTTAAAGACGTTTACAATTCTCTTTAATAATACAATTCTCTTTAATACTTTTAAGATTTCTTAAAAAGTAGTAACGTAACACTTTAAACATTCTAAGAATGTTTATATTAAATTAATGCATCTTTATTTTAAACATTAGCTTATTAGCATTACGTTAATTATCGATCATAAGAAACGACAAAATTAGAATTAATAAATCTAATATTTATTATGAAGATTGTATTAATCTAAAGAACTAGCTTATATAAATAAATATCTATTTTATCTTTTATTTTATTTTAGTAAATTAGAAGACGATTTTCGCATTAACATTTCTTAGAGAAAGAGCTTAACATTAGTTTAAACTAAACTTACGAAAGTATTTAAAAAATAATAATAAAAACTCTCGTATAATGTTTACGAACTTCGACAACTTTAAAAGAGAACTTCGAAGAATTTTTAAAACATTTAACGAAAAATAAATTGCAAAAAAAGTGATTTAGCACTTAATTTAACGAATCTTTGTAGCAAACTACGTAGCTAAATTTTAAAAATATGCTAATTTAATTAAGTAAAACGATGTCGCACTTATAACAATGTTTTGACAAAATTTTAAAAACAATTTAAAGAACGAAATTATGTGTGATAAAAAAACTTTTAACGACATATTTGATTTCATCGAAGTAATTATCGATTTTAACGACAAACTATATAAAAGAATTATAAAAAAAAAATACAATTAATTTTAAAAAAGAGCAAGAATCTTCTTTGAATTAACGATCAAATATTAGCAAAAAGAATTTCGTTTTAATTAGAAGTATAGTAATTTTAATTATCGTAAATCTACATTTATAAAACTAGATTTTACTTAACAATGTAAAGAGAAAAACTTTAAAAAAAAGCAAAATAATAAATTTTAAAAAACGTGCTATTTATGTGACAAATTAAATCACTTTATAAGAGATTATTAATTACGAAACTTAATAAATCGTTAACAAATCAATGTTATATTAAGAGAGATACTTAATAACTAAAACGACATTAAGAAGCAAATTAACATAGAGATGAACATTCTTAAAACTAAATCAAATAACGACTATTATTTAATAAAAAATCTAAATTAATTACAAAAAGTTCTAGATAAAACATCATTAAATAAGATATTCGCATCTACGCAAGAAATTAATTAAATACTTAATAAAACTATAAGAGCGAAACGATTAAAAACGTTATACTTTTATCTAGTAACAAACTTAGATAACGAATACAATTAAAAGAACTTTCACGAATGTTTAAACAATATTACGAAGCATTTTAAGACTTTAATTAGTTTATTAAAGAAACGACAAATAAATTAAATCGTAAATAAATGCGAGAAAGCGCTAAAAAGCGACGCCACTATAAAAAGAGAAATTTCTAATAAAATTAAATAACAACTAAGCAATGTAAGTTTATCTTAAAAGAAAATAAAAAAAGTAAAGAAATATGCGACACTTAGTTGAACAAAATGTTATAACGACTTATACTAGACTTATCTAAAAGAAAAAAAAGAAATTAATTAATTTTCTAGAAAGTTAAAGTTATTAATTTAGCATAAAAAAGAAACTTAACGTAAATAGACGTTTAAAGTAGAAGTTGCAACACAAAAACAAAAAAAAGTTTAAATTTTTTAATAAAGAACATATTAGAGAAATGCAATATATTAGTTTAACAATAGCAATTAAACTTAACAATGTACGTACAATGTTTTATCACATTAATTAAAATTATTAATTATTAATTTATCGCAATGATCGATTTTAATGCGATAAATAATTTTATGATTAAAGCTTTTATTAAAAGAGAAGAGTACTCTACTTAAAAGAAGTTTAACGCATACAATCTAGTAATTATAAATGAAAATTCATTATTTAATAAGAATGAAAGAGTAAATAAAGAAACAAAATCACTACTAGTAGCTATTTAGCAACATCATAAAAAACTAATCTTTAATATAGTGAAAATAGTTATTTATAATATTGTTCTAGAAATGTCTTAATTGAAGCAACACAATTTAGAAGTTAATTAAAATATATAAGTACTTAGATTTGCGCAATGTGATTACATAATTTACATTTAATCTACGCATTAATAACGTTTAATAATAGATAAAAAAACGAATTGAAAATTAATCGCAAACAACGAATTTGCATTTTTGCAAAAAAACGATCTAATAAAGTTCGATTTAATAAACATTAATAAAGATTAGTCGAATTATAAGATTAAAGTAAGTGAAGAAAATTACAAATCTTTTAAAAGTTTTGAATCATCTAATATAGCGAAGAAATCGCTAAAGTACGTATTATAAATATACAACAATTAAAAGCATTTATTTTAAAAAAAGAAAACAATAAAGATTTTTTCTAAACATTAATTGTAAAATTACGAAATTAAATTTAAATTAAACAAGCAATTTACGTTTAAACTTATATATGCTTTATTTAAGAAAAAGTTCGAAGTACTTCGCAAATATCTAATAGAAAACGAAAAAAAAAAATTTATTAAAAAATTCTAATTATAAATAAAATATTCGATTCTCTTTGTATTAAAGAAGAATAAAACTTTTCGTTTATATATTAATTATTAAAAGCTAAACAATATTACAATTAAGAATCAATATTTATTACTTAATATTAACGAACTTTAGAATTAATTATTTGAAGCGAAGTATTTTACTAAATTAAATTTACGAGAAGCGTACAATTAAATTAGAATAAAGATAAAAAAAAAGTAAAAAATAGCTTTTCGTATACAATATAAATTATACAAATATATAATAATGTCGTTCGAACTCACGAACGTCTCAACAATGTGTCAAAAAATAATTAATAATGTACTACGACAATATTTGAATCAATTTGTTATAGCATACTTGAACGACATCATAATTTATTCGAAAATTTTAAAAAAATATATTAATTATATTTTCAAAGTATTAAAATGTTTAAACATAAAAAACTTATATTTTAAATTAAAGAAATGCGAATTTCATTAAAAGAAAGTTAATTTTTTTAAATTTGTCGTTAAACAATACGAAATACGCATGAATTTTAAAAAGCTACAAGCAATTAAAGAATAAAAATCATTAATAAATGTTAAAAAAGTATAATTCTTTTTAAGTTTTATAAACTACAATAAGAAATTTATTAAAAACTACTTAGTAAACGCGATATTATTAACGAATTTTACGAAAAAGAATACGTCATAATTATAAGAATTTGTAAAAGAGAAATCATTCTAAAATCTTAAGCTAGAATGCTTGAAAAAATTAATATTAAAAATGTATAATTCGCGATTATTAAATAGAATTAAAATTGACGCATTAAATTTAGTTATTAATGCATGCTTCAATTAAAGACATAAAGATATATAACATCTAATAATATATCTTTTAAGAAAACTTTTATTAGTTGAACAAAACTATAATGTTTACAATAAGAAACTACTCGCTATAATAGTTTTCTTAGAATTATAAAAAATATATACGAAAGAATCGTTAGAATTTACGATTCTTATAGATTATTAAAATCTTGTGCACTTTATTATTATAAAGCAATTTAACAAAAAACAAATATAATAATTAGAAAAACTTAAATAATATAAGTTCAAAATATAATATATTTTAGATAAAGATAATGACAAAGTAGACGCACTTAATAGAAGAAATAATTATATAAAAACGAAAAAATCGTTCAATTATAGCATATTTAAGATTAACAAAAACGAATCATTATTAATAAACAAGTACGAGCTAAATGCTATATTACGAATACTTCAAGATAATACAAAAGAGTTTCTAATAAAAAAAGAAAAACTCTAAATATTTATCGACAAAATTGACGAATATATAAAAAAACATTATGACGAATCATTGCAAAGACATCTAAAAGTAACGAAAACTCTTCAACTTTTACGCTAGCATTGTTAATTTTTACAAATAAGATAAATTGTCAAGATATACATTAAACGATGTCTTAGTTATTAGCAAAACAAACATAATACGCATGCGAGTTATAACGAAATCTAATATTAAGAATTATTTAAATCGTTATAAGATAAAGTTACGATAAACTTTATTATTAAGTTGTTAAAGTCGACGAACTTAGCAACTAGAGATAGATATAATTCGATATTAATAATAGTTAATAAGCTTATTAAGTACTTATATATTATTGCATGCAAGAAGAAGTTTAACGCAAAACAATTAAGATACATTATATTGAATCAATTTATACAATATTACGATATATCTAAGAAACTAATTAGTGACAAAGACAAGCTCTTTATGTCTAACTATTAAAAGACGCTTCTTCTAATGTTAGATACAAGATTTCGAATATCTATTGTCTATCATTTAATTACGAATGATTAAATAGAAAGAACAAACTAGAGTCTTAAGCAATATTTAAGACATTACATTAACAATATTTATAATAATTAAATATTACTTTTATCTATAACATAATTAACACTTAATGCTAAGATTTTAAATATTACTAAGATAATTTTATTCTTCGCTAATTATAACAAGAAATTAAATCTCTTTAAGAAAGAACGCATGCATTTGTCTACGCAATTAGTTATCGAAAAAATAACGACATTAAAAAAAATACACGACAACATCTTAAAAATGCAAAAAAAATTAATTAAATATTAAAATAAGAAACGAAAAACGACATCTTAGCTAAAAAAGAAAAATAAAATATATCTTTTTACAAAAAATCTTAAAACAAAAAAGCTAAGCAAGAAATTAAATTATATTAAAGTCGAATCGTTTTTTATTAAGAAAACTAAGAGATTAATCAATTACAAACTCGACTTATCTAAGAACGTCAAAATATTTCTAGTATTTTATATCTTATTGTTGAAATTAATCGACTCAAATACGTCTATACAAGAAACATTTCATTATAAATTATAAAAAGAAAATCGATTTAAGATTAAGAAAATTCTAAAATAGTAAAATCAACAATATTTTATAAAGTGAAAAAAGTACTTTACGACGAAAAACACGTAAAAATTAACTAGCAATTTCGACGATTATTATGCTCTTATTTAGAAATTTCATTAACGCTCAAAAGATTATCTAGCATAGTAAAAGAAAATTAAATGATAAAAGATGCCTTAATCAAAGCATTCGCAACAAGACAATTCGACGATTTAATAACATTTAACTTTTTTATATTAGACAATAAATATTGTGTTTTTTGCTTCGTCTTTGCATCGACTTTCTTTAACATCTTTTTATTACGAAGTAATTGCGTAATTACAATTGCTAATACAATTTCATTCTTTATTACTTTAAAGAATAGATTTTCTCTAATATAATTTAAGAAAGTTTACGACATATTTATATATAATTTGTTCGCACAAACACATTTTAAACACTTTAAATAAAATGACGAATCTTTTATAACAATGCAAGACTTACTAATATAGCAACAACGTTTATAAGCAAAATTAACAAATGTTTCGTAATAATCTATTTCGAAAGCAAGACAAATACAATTTTAATAAAAAGACATAACATGTAAGCATTCGCTTTTTAAAACGAAAAAATTTGAAAAAAAAAAATAGTGTTACAATTTTAGTTCGTTATAGTTAATATATATTCTACAAAGTAGTTTGTAGCATATAGCACAATTATTTGCATATTTAACAATTTAACAAACGAACATTGCTTAATACGCTAATAAATGAATTCGACATATTTAATAACGAACAAAGCGAACAAAGTTCGACATGTTTAACAACGAATAAAACGAACAAAGTTCGACATGTTTAACAACAAACATAACGAACAAGAAAAATCTTCTTTAATATATAGATTTCCTAGATACGACTCTCTTATAAATCGTGTTTAACTTAAGATAAATTCTTATTTATTGTTATTGCTACATCTAGTTGCAACTTTTGTTATCAAATGATTGCTTACATTGTCTAAAGACGTCTACAAATCTCTTTAACAATACAACTCTCTCTAATATTTCTAAGACTTCTTAGAAAGTAGTAGCGTAACAAGAGTGTTTAAAGTGTTACGCTAGTACTTTCTTTAAAGATATTAGAATAAATTGTGCTATTAAAGAAATTTATAGATGTCTTTAGACAATGCAAGCAATCATTTAATAACAAAGATTACAACTATAGACAATTTCTATATTTAATAAATCTTAAGACAAATTCTATAAACTAGAGTAATAATAAGTAAAAATCTATGATAAATTGAACATAATTTATAAGGAAGTCGTATTTTAGTTTCTATATATTAAGAAAATACAAGTTATTCGTCTTGTTTGTTTGTTAAGCATAGCGAATATAATTGTTCGCAATGTTCGTTCATTAAGCATGTTAAACATTATGTTTAGAATGTTCGCTTCTTAAGTATGTCGAACATAATAATAGATTCGTCTCAAAGACGTAGAATCTAAATCACTAGTATAGCTTTAATAAGTTCGTAACAATAAAATAATTTTAATAATCTAATTTAATTAGTTAAGTATTGCAATATTTAAAGTTTGCAACAACTATTTTAACAATATTATAATTGCTATTTTTAAAATTAACAATAATATAAACTATACTAAATTATATATTAATAATATATATAGATTAGTAAAGATAGTAATAATAATATTAATAATAAATAAAGATATAGATATAAAAAGAGAAAATAAAGAATAAAGAATAAAATATTATTAATATATCGAGTTAATAAAGATATCGACTATATACTAAATTTAAAATTTTATCGAAAATATTGTTAATAAGACTATAAACAATTAACAACAACAATAACAAGATATTTCTAATTAGAAATAATATTTACTAGATAAGTTGCGCAATGCAGGGGTTTAATATAACTATGTGGCTAATCAGACTATCGGAAATAGGAAACTAGACTGCCTCGATAAAACCTGTATCTAGTAACTCGAACAATAAACTTCGCCCGAGCTTATTAACTTAATTTAACAAATCAATCAAGACTTATCGTTCCGGCGACAATCGGGCCAACATTATTTTTACTGTATGATTACGGAAAGTGTCGAAAACTGCCGCTTCAGTCGGCCAAACTCGTACAGGTCACGAATCTTGTCACGCTATTCGTCTCCATCTATAGCTCTTGGATCCGGGGCCGTCTTTGTGGTATCTGGAACAGTCTCGAAGTCGTCTTCAAAATCCTTTCGAAGTCGTCGTGCGTCGGCCCAGTATATCTTGGACACTTTACTGTCCAGCGTTCTCACCGGCTCGTGTGACAGCGATCCTACCTCAGAGAGCATCAGAGAAGGATTCATCATGAATCTTGGCTGCGAAGCCGGATCTAGAGCATGTGACCGATGACTATTCGCTTTTCCATGCCTCTCTTCCCAGCGAGTCAGGTTCTTGGCCATAATTTGAAAAGCGTTTAGCGCCCTGTTATAGAACTCTACCCAAGCCCCCCCGGGAAAGGTTCCCACTTCGGAGTCAAGGGTGCTTCATCCAATGTCGGCAATTTCGTATCTGGAAAGTTCTCTGCGAATTGTCCTGCTATTTTCGCCTGGATCTCTGGATTGTAGACCTCCGCATAATGCATGAGCTGATAAATTAGCCCGGCAAGGACTTGTTGAGAGCCTATCTTGTTGTCGCTCTCTTCGTTTGTGGTATAACGTCCTAGAAGGTCCTCTATGGTTTTACCACACTTCTTCTCCAGCGTGTCAGTCTTGTATGCGATCACTATCAAACGAAATATAGGATTTTCGCGGAATGCAGGTCCACCGTGGTTCTTGGCCCAGGAGAGAAAGTAGCGAAGAAGGGGACAGCTACACAAATACCTTCGGAATTGGCCCAAATCAGTGTACCCTGGGTACAGGGCACACTTCGTTTCCTTGCCTTTCAATGACACCCTCTCAAATGACTCCCCATCCCAGGCATCCTCATCGCCAGACTGTGAGGCAGCCAGATCAGAACGCCTTTCGGAAGGCTTTCCCATAACTTCAGATTCTAGCCTATATTCTGCCTGACAGTACGTCCTTTCGGACCTATCCAGGCTATGCCCGCTAGAGGGAGGCTCTCGGCCCTGTCCGGACTATAGCTCTCGGAGGAGTGAGTAAATCGGGTCAGGTCCGAGGTAGGGGGTTCTTTGAACAGGTCCGGAACGCCACACAGAACAATTCCTGTCAGATCGAACTAATAATATAGAGAGGGCAATTGTTAGCATAGGAAAGCTTGTCAAGAGAGGGGCGGAATTCCGAACAGGTCCTATGTTGAAAACTTAGAGGTTTAAGAAGAAATAAGATCAAAGTTCTGGAGAAAGAGAGGGGGGTAACCAGGGTGTTTGTACTTTTCCGACGGCAGCTGCCCAGAGCAGTGAATTGAGCGGAAGTAAGATAAAGTAAGATAAAGAGGATTAGACGAGAGATAAAAGATACTAGATAGAGAAGCCTGGCAATATATAAGAGAGTAGGGAGATAAAGATGACTGCTCCACAACTGTTCTTGATATACTATAGTGGAGAAGAAGAGAGGAAAGAGAGCAGGAGATATCTGCAGCGTGAATAACATAGCTCTGACAAGAACAATAATCTCGAGGACTAGCAAGATAGCACTACTTAGATAAGGCTGCTGGTACTTGAAAATAGATATCACCTCCGAGCGACAGACGATCTGACTATGCAACAGGACAAAATCGTCGTCGAATAATCTGATCCCTGTTACGATAACAGCGCGCTATCAATGAAAGATCTCGAGAACATTGATAAATGCGTAGACGATATCCAGGTCTTTACATTATTAGACGCTAAGCAGCGCATGCCGGCTCTCCTCGATACAGGCACTGCACGGGATCTGATTCTGAAAAGTTGGGCGTATGAGTCTGGCTTCCCTATAGTCTCGGACAACGGTGACGAGCCGAGCTAGCTGATGGGACGTTTTCATGCCAGAAGGGACCGGGTGCTGATCCGTTTACATTTCAGCTGCAGCTCGAATTCAGCAAGAAAGTGGGAAGGAGCCTTTTTTGTCATGCTGAACGTTCCTTTAAAGAACCAACAATTTGGCATCTCTCCGGCTCTCAAGGGATGGATGACGACTGTGAAGTGATGTCACATACGTAGATGCACAGAAGGCTGGGTCTAAAACTTATTCATCAACGCCATTTTTATGGTATGCTGGCAAGTCGTTGGTAATGTTTGTGCCACAGCTCTTATTAAGCGCTCGGAAGGAAGGCCCAAAGCCAAGGTCCCAATGGAGGGAATTCCGGGTAGTGAGCGGCGGTCTCGAGGGTCGTTGAAGTCATGTATTTCACAGAGTTCCCGTCTTGACTGCAAAGAGCCTGGCATAACCGAGTATCAATCACGTGATTTTAGGCTGCCGTCGCGTACTTGGTTCCCTTCACGCGTAAAACCAGACCTTTCGAATCGTGCTCGAAATTCGATTCTCGAATCCATACCTTTACAACATACCTGACACGTATATTCGATTCCTGCTTCCCGGCGTTCTGTTGATCCCCGGCGTTCTGTTGATCGACGGCGTTCCCAGTATGACACCTTCTCGCCAGGCAAAGGAATGCAGCCATGAAAACCTCGTTTACCAGCCATCACCCCACGCCTCTCAAGCGGGATATCGCAGCTGTGACCCAAGACAATTGCTGGTAGCTGCTGGCAAGAACAGGAAGGATGTCCCGAGTACACCAAGCACATTCCCGGCGCCTCTTGTGCTTCCCAATGACGATTTAGGGTTAGATCCGCGGTATCCCCCCCAGAGCTTTCGGAGCTGGCTGCGTGGGAAAGATCGCAATGAAATCACGTCTGACAGGCGGGTCATCTATATTGCTGCGCCGCCAAAGGTGGACAACGATATTGTATTCGTCCGCCGCTGGATTTTGCCACGGCTGCCGACTAGCCGTGGTGGAGTAGGTAGAGCAAGAGAGGGGTCGATAGAGACGCCCATATCAACCCCAGAAACCAAAGATGTAATAGCATACCTCGCAGCTTTTTATCACGGAATGACAGTCAAGCAATTGCCATTCGATCTTACTTTTGCGAATTGGGACGATGAGGACCGGACTTCGAAGACGAAATCAACATCCTCTCGCTTCATCGCCCTGAACGCGCCTAACGATTCAGTACGTATCGGAACACGTACTTGTCCGGACGATATGTTCCCTAATCAGCTGTGCCTGAACGACCTCCTTGACGTCGCGATATCCGTCCTGCCAAAGGACGCGTATGCACTCTTGATGCTCGTAGACCACGATCTGTACGAAGATGAGGACGACGACTTTTGCTGTGGTCGCGCTTACGGCGGAAGCCATGTTGCGGTCGTCTCGAATGCGAGGTACAATCCTTTACTAGATGGCGTGCAAGGTGTAGAACGGCAACATGCCTGGCCGGCAAGTCATTGCGAGAACTATGTTAAGGAATCCTGCGCGACCGTTTCTAAGCCATCGAAGAAAGCCAAGACAGACGTTGCGCCTTCGACAACGGTGAATCAAGATCCAGCTATGATTGAGAATCCCGACTCAGGATCGAATACCCTGCACCTTGCTGTTCAAGCACATCGCTCGATTCCACAGGATAAGCTCTCGGGTCCCGAACATCTCGCCAGCGTGTGGCTCTCTCGCACAACTCGTACTGCATCGCACGAATTAGGCCACTGCTTTGGTATCGATCATTGCGTTTACTATGCCTGCATCATGCAAGGCACAGCATCCATGGCCGAAGACGTGAGGCAGCCGCCATATCTATGTCCGGTCGAATTAGCCAAGATCCAAAGGGCGATCGGACTCACGGACAAGGACGTGATGGAGAGGTACAAAGCATTACAGAACTTCTGTAGCCGGTCTGGAAGCGGCTTTGCAGGATTCGGGTGCTGGATCCGGGAGCGAATCAGCGAGTAGAAAGCTGAGAAGCGTAGGTTAATTGCTAGGGTAGACATCACAAACCATCTCAAGCAGTCTGCAGGTCTCCATACACCTGCACCGAAGGTCTACTCGTAGTAACCATCATTTCATCTGCGCTTGCAGGTCTTCCCTCCTGTCTATTAGCATTTTGCAAGCAGGTTGAGCGGTGGGTCCATCGGGATTCCGCCGATACGAATTCTATACGCTTCGCTTCGAAAGCTCCGATGCATGGGATGCGGCTGCGAGTTATAGATACTCGTGGCTTGGCTCTAGTATGATCTGAGAGAACCTGGGCAATGTAGAATATTCTTAGCCCCCGCACAAGTGGCTCATAATGTTTTTGGTAGATGTCGAACAAAGATTTGACGGAATGACGATAGACTGAACACCCATCACAGAGAAGGTAAGCCGTCGAAGTGACTTACCCATTCAGTGGTAAAACCTAAATAGACGGGCTCGAAGAATTCGTCTTTACGCGACGAAAGCCCTTCAAGGTAAGCCCTCCCGACACATCCAAAAGGAATTGCGGAGACGGAAAATTCGAGATATCAGTTTGCCTCGCGTCTGCTGCTGACCTTCCAAAACCATAAGCACGTTCCCAGAAGAGCGATATGACCTCGCATCGACATATTCATGGATATCTTATGACTGTTTTGTGATTGGTGTTTAGAATTTCCAATGCAGCTTGGGTGCGATCACTGCGTTATGAGAGCAACGTCACATCAATCATACGCCGACTGCAATCCAGCAGAGCTCCCAAATATACGGACATCTGCTTGGTCTTCAGAGTATCTAGCCTGAGAGCCGTCTTCCCGAGCTAGTGCCTTCAAAAGCTGATTAAGCTCTTCGGAGTTCTCGCCAAGTCCTGTAACAACAGGCATCTCCAATCTTCGGGCCAAGGTGACTCTGCGCAAGCGTCCAAAAGCCCCATCGGCGACTGCATCCCAGATCACGTCGCTGTTAATAGCTTCAGCTTGGTTGCCTGCAGGCCAAATGCAGTCGAGCTCGACGGTTTCCAGCAGATAAGGGTTTTCTTTTGATTTTCCCCAGTTCCCCCCAAAAAAGAAACCGGTTATATAATCCACCGGGATACTGAGATGGCGGAGAGAGCCGAGAATTTCAAGTATCCCGTCGAGCGGATCGTTTCGAAGGCTGGTCATATGATTTCCTATCTTGAGATACTCCAAATTGATGGAGTAATGTTCGACAATAGCCCAAACACCATCCTTTGATAATTTTGGACAATTTCCGATAGTAAGGCGAGTCAGGGACAAGGGTTCGATCTGTTTTGAAAGTCGCTTGTTGATGGCGTGTAGGAGAAGGCCATCTTGTAGTCCTCCATTTACATGCACATCCTTCAATCCGATTGTTACGGTACCTAGAAAAGTTCTCGCGTCCGTCGATCCCGAGCGAGGGTATCCCAGAGATTCGAGGCCTTTGATCATCGAAAGCGATCGACATAAATCCGATTGTGGGATCCGTTCAGATACTAGGGAAAGATCGAGGTAGCGCAGCTTGGAACATCGGCTTAAGGCCGCCAATGCATTGATTCTATAAAACATCAGCTAATGCTCGCCAGCGTATACGTCGTGCGTACCCAAAGCTGGCTTGGGGAGCAACAAAGCGCTCGACGTTATGCTTGACCCTCCCCAGCAATCTTGCGGTCAGGCTTCTGCTTCCATGATGGATCAGACGGCACAAGTCCAACGACCTCACCAGCTCCGCAAGCCCGTTCTTTCGGATGTGCGCATTGATCGAAGGGCATATTGTTGCCACAAAATCCTCGTAGTTGCTGCCCGTGATGTATGGGCGTTCGTAGAGGAGCCCGACAGCGGCGGCATACCAGACTCGGGAGATCAGAGTGCAGGCTCGCAGGACTTCCTGAATGACTTGAGGATTGCTGTTGTCATGTGAGACATGAGAGATGATCTGGATAACAGTTTCGAGCGGCAGCGCGGGATTGGTGCTGTGTACAATCGCTGCGGGCATCATCAATAGCTTCGCCAATCTATGATCTTAGATTCGATATCCTCCCTTGTCTCTTTCGCGCACCGGCTGTCCACGAGACTCGCAAAATCATCATTGCCAGCAGAGTACTTCCAGAGATCTCCGCAACCAAAAGCAGCAAATTTTATCTGGACATGATGACCGGCTTATCGATAAGACATTGGGAGTACTTGTGATTTCCACAGAGGGAGGGAAACTGTCTCTGCGGCGTGATGATGCGACAGTGATGGCTGCCATCTACACTGCGAGAGCAGGTCACGCATTCCCTGTCCGTCCTCTATGGCGTCTGAGAACAGCTCGGACGGCCCGACTGCGAGCTTTGGAACCGAGCTGGTCCCGGCGGCTGCTCCAAACCTCGAGCAGCAATCCACCAAAACCCCCAGATTTTGCGTTCGCGTTCGAGTAAGTGTAAGCACCAATTGAAATGCCTGGTTATGGAGCTAAGATTCTCTAGCATTGATGGCGTCCTCCTCCGCAGCTCCAAACCTCTACCAGGCGCCTCTGAAACCCTTCGGTACCTCCAAGCCCACCGCATCCCTTTCATCCTTCTTACGAACGGTGGTGGCAAGACCGAAGCGCAAAGAGTGGCAGACCTGAGCAAATACCTCGATGTCCCCATTGACGAGTCCATGTTCGTGCAAAGCCACACGCCGTTCACACAGCTGGTTGAAGGCCACAGAAACCGGGCAGATTTGAAAGATGCGTGCGTCCTGGTGCTTGGTGGTGAAGGGGATGATTGCCGACACGTTGCAGAGAAGTACGAGCCCCCTTCTGGTCTTGGCTTCTTGATGATTGCGGCTAATCTTCTGGCGCAGGTATGGCTTCCAAAATGTCATTACGCCTGCCGACCTCATCACTGCTTGCCCATCCCTCTGGCCTTTGGCCAACCGTCAGCTATACACCTCTCACGCGCGTCAGCTACCGTCCCTAATGGGTTCTGAAATATCTCCAGATAGCGTGGGAATGGAGAAAAAGCTTCGAATCGCCACGATCCTTGTCTTCCACGATCCACGCGATTGGGCCCTAGACATTCAGCTGACCACCGACCTGCTGCTCTCACACAAAGGCCATGTTGGCACGCTCTCGGATAAAAATGGTCGACGGGAGTTGGAAAACAATGGATATCAGCAGGATGGGCAACCATCGTTGTGGATCTCCAATCCAGACCTACGCTGGGCATCCGCATATCATCTGGATAGATTAGGACAGGGCGCTTTTCTTCAGGCTCTTGTGGGTGTCTGGGATTCGCTCACTGGAGGAGCCAATAATGGAGCACATTTGCAATACCAGCAGATGGGGAAGCCTTCCCGTCTGACCTACTCGTTCGCGGAACACAGACTCCTCGCTCACCGCAAAGCACTCTTGGGTAATGAGAGAGACTCTGAAGTAGGCCTTGGAGATGTATACATGGTCGGAGGTTAGCCGAGATTAGGCGTTATGTACCTCCTCGATTCGACTAACGGCGTTTAGACAACCCGGAAAGCGACATCAAAGGTGCCAATAGCTACGACTCCCGAGCTCGAGAAAGCCCCAACACCCATCCAAACTGGCACTCAATTCTGGTCAAAACGGGAGTTTATAGGGGCGGCGCAACCAAGCATATACCGAAGAAATACGTACACGATATCCGGGCTGCAGTCCAGTGGGCTTTAAAAAATTCGGGGTGGCGAAAGCCCTTCCCGTGAAGCTCGAGATTAGCATCAGAATCGCTTCTCGAAGTCCATGGCCAACATCGTCCGTGGATCGGCCATAGTATCGTCAATCTCTCACACCTTGTAAGTTCCTTCGATGATGGCTGTACCATAGCTCCTGAGCACGCAGACTTCCGTCCACGAAGATTAGACGAACTCGCTTTAGGCCGACACCGAGACCAAAAGAATCAAGCAGCAGGCAAAGATCTGTTGAATGCCACCACTGAGGCTTCTCGATGCATGAGATAGAAGGATGCCACCACTAAGAGCTAATTGGCTCCTCAGATGAAGAAGACGACATTGGCTTCAAGAAGGCACGTGATTAAGCTTCTCGCCATCAAGAGACACCACTCCGAAACGATGCGGTCACGTCATTAGTATAGCGGGCCATCTATGCTGGTCCTTGCCTTGAACACGGATTCTCAATCACGTTGGTCTCTATGTCAACACGCTGTCCATGTGTGGATCTGCTGAACAGAGCGGTCGAGTCACTGGGTTTCTAGAAGTGAATTGGCCTTGCGTTGCCGTCCAAATACGCTTTTCAAGGTTATGAACGAACCATAGAGATGGCAAAGCCTCTGCACCTCTGTATAGGTCGCTGCTATGGTCTTGATTATCTCAACGCATTCTTCCCCTCACATAGTTGCATCATTTGTCATGCCAGGGTTATATCAACGCACATTCTCTACCTACAATGCAATATCAAGCCGACTTGCTCTGAACCTTCTCTCACGCCTTAATCGTGATCGTATCTCAATCGCTTCTCCAATCTCTGCTGATTTCTTCTTCTCTCAGACCTGGACCTCTTTCTGTCACCAGCTATCTTAGCCCAAGCCTTGGTTGGATCTCATGCCAAGTCCCCGCATCCCCAGCCAACCGAATCCAGGCCTCAATCTCTTTTATCACCAGCTCCTTCTCTTCGATACGCATCAATGTTCCGCGGCCATCGTTCTCTAGCTGTACCACAGTACCAAAGTAGACCATACTCATTCGATCATGATCGTTTCACGCTCCTAAAGAAAGTCTCTTCAAGCATCTCAAGGCCAGTAGCATCAACGGCCTGATCTGACTCTGTCTTTGCAATTTCGCGTGACCTTTCGCCCCCTCAAATTTCATTCAATCACAGTTGATATCCCCACCACAGCCACTGTCCATGTCTCACCAATTCCATCCCAAGCACACTTCCCCTGCAGAGCTATAAGGGACGCTGCGTTTTACTTCCCCCTTCTTCTCAATGATCCGTCGCCTTTCGCCCACACCTTACTTTTGCTCCCCTTTCCCTTGAGCCCTTGAGCCTCAAGCTCCTCTCTTTCTTCTCTTCCATAATCAATCTCCCCCCTCTATACTCGTCTTGCTCCCCTACTCTCCACCCCTCTCCTTCTCTTCTCTTCTCTTCTCTTCTCTTCTCTTCTCTTCTCTTCTCTCCTCTTCTCTTCTCTTGATATCTCTCCTCTTCTCTTCTCTTCTATATCTCTTTCTCTCTCCTCTCTCTTACATCGCATTCACATCGTATCCACATCCCATTCTCTATCTCCATCTCTTCTCTCTCTCTCTCTCTCCCGCCTCTCTCAACCTCTGTCTTC
>JAABUS010003845.1_pt1 | contig 23128 bp, 28 predicted proteins | sample 5560161 | NCBI WGS metagenome assembly JAABUS01 (sample SAMN10711885, study PRJNA513376) | rock metagenome | isolation source: Antarctica rocks | place: Antarctica: Victoria Land, Trio Nunatak nord | collected 2016-01-04
ATGGCGGTGGTGCCTGATTTTCTTGGAGGGGGGGGGTGTTTTGGTTTGGGGGATCTGGGGGAGGAGGGTTTCTCGAGGTCGGGGTGGGTTGGCGGCTAATTTGCTATTGATAGGATGGCTTGAAGCGAGAGGGTGAGATGAGAGGATGGCGACAGCTCTTCATGTCTGGAAGGGAAGCCTGGCGTGGCATTGGGAGGAGGGCGAACAAGGAGTCACGTTGTTTCATTGGCAAGGCTGTGACTCACGGGGGAACGTGTAGCAGTGTAGGCGATTGGCGGTTCTTCACTGTTAGACGTCGAGCCTCAATCGACTATGATATGGACCAAGCAAGACTTTGGAAAGGCTTGTCAGATCGTTGGGGATTGTCCAGCGTCCTTCGCCGGCTGTTTACAACAAGGATGCCAAGCCTTGGAAGTCGGCGCAGCAGGATCATGCTTCAAGCATCTGCTGGCCCGGACTCTTGGGCGCTATTGCGGAGGTCACCGGTGGCATGTTCTCGCCGAGCATGGGTGATGCCGAGTTCAGGAAGATGAGCAGAGCAAAGAGAGAAGAAAGAGGCCGATCGGCGCAATCGAGTGAAGTAACGGACAGCTTGAACAGGCGGAAATCTTTCCAATGGGCAAAACTCAGCGCTGCGTCATCTGCGTACAGATGCTAGAACATCAATCTATAAAAAGACAAATGCTGACACGCCGACGCTGATGCGAACCATACTATACGCCCCCTCATATCTCATAATATAGCAGGAAGTGGTATCGTTGTAGCATGATTCAAAGTGTTGCTTTGCAAGAGAAGAGAAGTTCCCGAACGCCAGCCATCCAATCATGAATCGTAGGAATATTGTGTGGGCATGCAAAACATCCAACTGAAGCTGAATGGAAAATCATGTCCTCCTGAGCGCTCCTGACATGACAGAACATGCGTCATCCTGTCGTTTAGCTGGCTCAGGTTTTCTTTACAACAATTTTGGGCTTGGGCTTGGGCTTGGGCTTGGGTTTCCCGGCCATCCATGTTGAGAACAACCCGGCTCGCTCTTTTGGCCTCTTCGGCTTGCCTAAGGGACCGTCAGCAATAATGATCGAAGACACGACTGAACTCGATATCCACAATTGGATGGAGTAAGAGGGTGGGGAGTATTTGGAATATCTAGGGAAACAAACCTGGATCTGGGAGAGGAGGTGGGACCATAATCACTTCTTCCGGAGGCACTTCTTCGAGGGGTGGCGGAGGCTCGGGCATAGGCCACATGTGCATGGTTATGGTCCAGTCCGGCTCTACCACTGTCTCCCACACTTGGGGCAAAATGATATCCCCAGTCGGTCCCACGAGGTCATAGTGACCATCAGCGACATGAGGGCCAATCACTTCGACGTGCAGGAATGCCTGTCTGATAAGATCTTCCATGCCCTAAGCACGTTCTTAGCCCACCACTTACATAGTAACGGGTCGAGCTGTGAGTCACTTACCATCCACGTATTGCACAAATGGAAAGGGAACTGGAACTTCCTTCCAACGGCGTCCTTGAACTTTAGAGGCTTTTTTCTCTCTTCTGGTGGCGGAGGAGCAGCCGGGGCTGGTGTTGCATCTGCTACTGCCTTCTCTTTGGCTGCCTCTGCCTCCTTCTTCGCTTCCGCGGCGTCTCCGGCGGCTTTCTCCTCGGCCTCCTTCCTAGCCGCTGCAGCTGCTGCACTCGAGGCAACGGCGATCTCTTCCGCTTTCAGCCTTTCAGCTTCTGCTTTGGCAGCGGCTTCTTCCGCAGCCTTCTTCGCCGCAGCTTCTCTTGCCTCCCGATCCGTCCTCTCATCTATCAGGATCTGTTCCAAGCGAGCGAATCTTTCGTCATCTTTGGGTGCTTCGGAAGGAGGGGGTGGGGTAGGCTGGACCGGCGCCGGTGCGGGAGTGGGCGCGGGAGTGGGCGCTGGAGTGGGCGCTGGCGTCGGAGCTGGCGCCGGGGCCGGGGCCGGGGCCGGTGGTGGAGATGTGTAAATTGGTACGTACTGAGTATAGATGGGAGTCGGTGTGGGAGCGGCCAATGAATGGCCATGAGGATAGGGAAAGAAGCCGGGTGCTGGAGGACGATGCATCAAATCCTGACCGCTGTAGGGCGAGGCAGGGTGAACCATGGGATTCACATGAGGCGTTGGAGGGAAGTACCCGTGGGGTCCTCCTCCACCTGCCGTTTGATATGGGGAGAGCCCGTACGGGGCAGGACTACCGAACGGGACCAATTGTCCTGCAGCCGGCACATTGCCTGTCTGAGCATAGGCGGCGTAGCCTGGAGCAGACGAATAGCTGGCTGGGTAGCCAGTTTGTGGATTACCAGCCATAGGCGCCCATTGTGCATAGGCACGCCCAGGGCCAGGGACTTGGACAGGGACTTGGGGATGAGGCGCCCGGGCGTAGCCTGCCGCCGCCCATTCCTCGTAGGAGTCCACGCTTTCGGGATCGGACGGCGGTGGTACTGCGCGCGTCCGTGGATGTGGTCGATGTGCTGATCGCTCGTGCGGTACTTCACGCCGGGATGCTTGGCGGCGTGTTGGATTTGGTCGAGGAGCTTCAGGGGCTGCTGGACGATGTTGATTGGAGGTTCGTGGTCGAGACGCTGATTCAGAAGGCCCTATCTCATCGGGATATATGTGGTTCCAACTGCCTTCCTCCACTGGATCTGATGGTTCAGAGTAGTTGTGGCTTCCGACTGCCGAAGTTGGTGACGGCAGATGCACCCCAGTACCGTTCGAATCCTCTTCGTCAGTGTAAGAACGTGACGATCCGGAATGAGAGTGGTCGGAGTTGTGCGCAGTGGAGATATGATCGACAGTGATATTAAATCTAGTTGCCATAGCAATGGTCAGTGGAATCTCTGCGAAACAAACCGTTTTCACTCACGGCATTCGATTGATCAACGGACAAGGGATTACCTAGCTCGAAGCCTCTCTATCAAGGAGAAGGCCGAGCATAGATAGCCTAGACTATGGCTATGGTAAGTGGGCTCGCGCCCCAATCAAGTGTGTCGACTTCTGGCCGTGGGTCGAGTACGGTTACAGATTGGGTATGTTTGGAAGCTCGGACGATTTTTCGGATATCGGAGGAAAGGTCGAAGTCCTTGAATGTCGCCTGGATATTTCGAGGGCCCGTCCTTCGTTATTGCGCTCTCCGAAGTCGTACGCCGATAGCGGCGGTGGGAAGCAAGGGAGGAAACAACGATGTTTTCCCACACAGCGCAAAGAATTGTAAAGGAGCGTATGAATAACGAAGGCGGTGGAAGGAAGGGAGTGGATATGTGTATGTATTGCCAGCAAATAGTGGACTGAGTAAATGGTCGAATGATGTTGTGGTTTTATGCAGCATGCGGCTTATGGTGGGGGAACTGATACGATAGGACTGTGTTCCTGTTCGAAGCTACGCCTGCTTCCACCCGCCGGTCAGATCACGGTTGTACCATCTCAAGAGCGGATATATGAATACCTTTGATGCTACAAGGCACCACGAGATCTGATCGCGCCTTCAGGGTTTTTTCCTGATACGCGTGCGAACCCTCCGAGGCTTGTCGTGCTGCCTTGGGTGCATTGAGGCTGGCTACTGTACGCCGGAGACACGTATTCGTGTGCAAGAAGGTGCAATTTCAGTAATGCCGGAGTCTGAACGCGCTCGAAATCCTGATAATGATTTTTGGTGACTGGATGCAATGCGCCCCCACTTAATATATAAATGAGTAGAATGAGTAACCTTCGCTTGAGGCGACTACAACCACGACATCCAAGTTTTCTTCTCCAGAGATTTGGCTGCTGCCCAACCTGTGACTCAAGCTATCTTACCACTGGGGTGTCATATGAGGATGGCTGACGAAAGTGCAGATATCAATACTATATTGGTTCGCGATAGCGCAGGTCTGAGCCCAACATGTCGGCCCAATGTAAAGGGATCGCCAATTGAGATGCTGGAGCCGCCATTCGAGCAGGCTCGCACTTGACCAGAACCGATCGCATTCGAACGAATGAACATATCAACGAATATCAATCAATAGAATGGCTTGTGCAACACCACATGAGCAATCGCGAAAGCGCTTCTGCGTGTGCCCAACAAGTGGAGTCTGTCACCCGTGGTGAAGTCGGACAGACTGCGGGCCACGACACCAGATACTTAGCTTTTCAGATACATCCACTCTGGTGCAGCTGCGGACAGCACATACTGTAGGTGCATGTCCATAGGGCCTTGCCGGACCACTTGCACGGCTCACTGGGATCCAGTCCAAAAGTCATGAGCGTGAGTAATTGCTGTACATAGGCGTGCTCGCCGTCGGACTGGCCAGCGGCCGAGGAGCCATGACCAAATCCAGAGATTCCGTAATTAAATTCCCGTCTTTCGCTCTTCAATTCGGAGGCTTTTATCGAGTAACGGCTTGTGTGCTCTTTTTTAAAAGTTCCTTCACCGCGGTGGTCTCGGCCTGATTGTACTGGCCGATGTTCGAGAGCCTCGCTATCTGTGACAGTCGTGAAGTCGCTTTTTCGTTGAGTTGGTTCAGGGTCTGCTCGGACGGCACTGGTAGCTCGTCCTCGTGGGTAGTAGTCATCGCACTCGATGCGCGTGTTGCGCTTTTAAAAAGTAGATCTAACAATCGATCCGTCGTCTGTGCAAAAGTTTAGTAAGTTCGCGCGATGTCGCATAGCAGGTTTCACTGACCAACTTTAGTCCATAATAACCTCTGAGGTAATCATCGCACAGCTCGATGCTCCTGCAGAAACGTCGCATGGACTCAGATAATATTCTGCCATGACTGCTCTGATTACCACTTGACGCGGACATATAGAGCACCTCACCCAAGCGAGCGTGTACCTACGCGATTTCGACATCAGCCAAAGTCCTAAGATCTCTGTGTTATACCAGAAAGCCACGTACATTCCAAGCATTGGGGGCTACCAGTAAAACTTCTTCGAGGCAGTATTCTGCTTGAGAGAAACGACCATGGGATAGGTACAGCTCCGCCAGTTCCGCCCAGGCCTCAATATCTGTAGGGGAAGCGTCCAAAAGCTCGACGAGCGCGTCAACAGCCTCGCTGGTCCTTTGAAGGGTCTGAAGGAGCGCTATACGTCGCTTCATGATTGGCTTTTGAACAATTATCAGCACCCAGGCGTTGAAGTCTATCTGCTTTTTGGGATTTTACTGTATTGGTAGGGCTTTCAGCAAGCACCCCGTTGTACTCCTTCAATATCTTTTCCAACGCGGCATCATTCTCTGCCACAGCCTCTTGATAAAGCCCACGTAGTGCCATTATACGCTCGTTGGCAGGTCCAAACCGCTCAATGAGTTTTTCAAGGCACATGAAAGCTGATTTGTCGTCCCCAGTCCGCAGACACGATAGGACTACCCTCTCGTATGTTGTCCATAGCTCCGCCGACTCTGGGCTTGATAAGAATGGTACTGGTATGGGGATTCTGCTGGGTGTGTATCTCCCAATGTGTTGCGGAGCTTCTCGAGACAGAGCGAGAGCTTCGGAGTGTGATTGTTGCATAGGTGAAACCAGCGCGGTGCTGGCCATCGCCTCAAGGTTGCTGGTCTTTGCTTCAAGGTATACCCAGCCACCGGTCTCTGTATTGATCTTGATGGAGCTCACACCAAGTCCCTGGGGTGCTGCTCAGGGTTATCGGAAGTTGAAATGGCCGATGGGAGCCGGCTGTTGCTGAATGTTGTATCTCCCTAATGCTTGCTGCAGATCAAGTGGACCTCGGTTAGGGCTGCATCCACTAGTGCTGTCGTCCAAGGTTGCTTTATCATTATTCCACTCCCCATCATCTAGCACATAGGAAAAATTCCGTACATCGAGCATGTGCGATGCCAGAGCCTAACTTGAATCGTGGTTGTTCAGAAATCTCCCTAGCTAGCCAAACCTGTTTGGTATGGCTGCATCGCTTGGCGCGGGGGGTTTCAGCAATCTGGATGCAGACAACCTTTGATCCAAGCCGGCAACATGTAGGTTATCTGGGACGAAGTCATGGATCGAGCTGACCCAATTAGGTTTGAAAAATCCTTGTACGACCTCATACGGGGCTTGCGGACTCATAAAGGAACCGAGAGGGAGTATATACAGAGCAGTCTACGAGAATGCAGGGCCGAAATCCGAGGTTCAGATATGGGTACGTAGTCCCACCTGACTCGTGCGAGGAACGGAGAATTCATCGAAGACAGACCTCAAGGCCATAGCGCTTCTGAAGCTGATCTATCTCGAAATGTTTGGCCACGACATGTCCTGGGCTTCGTTCAACGTTCTGGAGGTCATGTCTTCCCCAAAGTATATTCAGAAGCGTGTAGGATATCTTGGGGCTGTACAGAGCTTTCGCCCGGATACGGAGGTCTTGATGTTAGCTACGAATTTGTTAAAGAAGGTGAACACTATACACTGGCCACACAGGGACAATCTGATGATTGATCCCAGGACGTCAGCTCGGCACTTCCTCTTACAATTTCTTTGCCACTCATAACGTTACCTCATGTCATCACGCCTTCTTTAGCTTTGTCACTTCTCTCAGACCTTTTGCCTAGGTTGTCCCATTCAGACCCCAATATACGCAAAAAGACTGTCGTGGCTCTGTATCGGCTGGCTTTGGTTTATCCTGACACCCTGCGCCCAGCATGGCCAAAGATCAAGGAGATACTAATGGATGAGGAGGAAGATTCAAGCGTTACAGCTGCAACCATAAATGTAGTATGCGAACTTGGGTGGAGGAGACCTAAAGATTTCCTGCCACTGGCCCCTCGACTTTTCGAACTGTTGGTGGACGGTGGCAACAACTGGATGGCTATCAAGATCATCAAATTGGTAGGCCTCTTCTCGCTGCTATCTATAACGGATATTGATACGGGGTAGTTTGCAACTCTGACTCCTTTAGAACCTCGACTGGTGAAGAAACTCCTGCCCCCCTTGACGAATCTCATACGCTCGACGCCTGCAATGTCCCTGCTTTATGAGTGCATTAATGGTATTATTCAAGGGGGTATACTAGAGAGTACTGATGGCGAACGAGAGGGTGAAGAGATAGCCTCACTATGTGTGGGTAAGCTGCGTAGCATGATCGAGGTAGAGGATGATCCAAATTGTAAGTTTACCCTATTCGTGGCTACTGGCTAATCTTACACCACTTCAGTGAGATATGTTGCGCTTCTGGCATTTAACCGCATTGTCACATCCCATGCGCACCTTGTCTCTAGGCATCAAGATGCTATATTGAGTTGCATCGATGATCCAGACATCTCAATCCGACTTCAAGCGCTAGACCTAGGAGCTGGTATGGTCAGCAGTGACAACCTCGTGGCAGTCGTTGAACGTCTCATGCGGCAGCTCCGAAATGCACCACTCTCGACCGCTACTAATGGCACTGATCAAAGGCATACAGAAGGAATCGTGCCAGCCGCAGACTCGGACGGCGAAGATCCTGCAGCAACCCTACGACCTATCAAGGGAAGCATGAACGATGCGCCACCCCTACCGGCCGAATATCGAGTTTCTATAATACACCGCATACTCGACATGTGTTCCAAGGATACCTATGCGAACCTTAGTGACTTCGAGTGGTATATTGAGATATTGGCGCAGCTTGTAAAGCTCGTCCCACCACTAAACAAATCTTCGAAAAGTGCACCGAATGGTCATAATTTCACAGCGGGTCAAGGGTCGTTGAGCTCGTGTGAAGACATCTCGGAAGCCATTGGTTCAGAGTTCCAGAACGTTGCTGTGAGGGTCAGCACGGTGAGAGCTGAGGCTGTCAATGTAGTAGCATCCTTGATGGTCATTGATGGTGGCAAAACCACTTTGGCAAACATCGGGGACGGGGGCGAAGGCGTACTTCGCTTTGGCTTTTGGATCGTAGGCGAGTACGCAGACCATCTTCTTGACCCGTCTGGAACCTTGACAAACGCAATACACTCAAAGACGGAGTCTCTTGCGCCGCAGACGATATGCGCCTACCTCCAAGCTATACCAAAAATTTTGATTTATACCCTTTCATTCAACAACCACCCTTGGACTCCAGAGCGGAAAAGTATGACATCATTACTGTTAGCAAGGATCACCCACTTCCTCGAAAACCTTACAACGCATCCGAGTCTCGAGGTGCAGGAGCGGTGTGTAGAGCTATTGGAGCTCATGCGTGTAGCGAGCCAAGCAGTCACAGATCATGACCTAGACAGCGAACATGGCCCACTGTTGCTCACCAAAGCTATACCTTCGCTCTACACAGGTGACGAGCTGAAACCGGTGGCGCCCACTGCTCAAAAGAAAGTTCCTCTCCCAAACGATCTTGATCTTGACATCCCCATCAATGACGACCTCGCAATACTCCTGCAACAAGCCGACTACGACGACCAAACAGATCCCGAATTCGCCGACTTCGAATCCTTCTACAACGTCAGACCCGATCGCAAACCCATCATCAGCGCCGCAATCGACACCCTCCCCTCCATCGAGCCTGAACCACACTCATATCAACAAACCGACAACACACTCGACCCCAATGCCCTTTCCAAAAAGCGTCACGAACGACGCATCCGCAACAAGGATGATCCCTTCTACATCGCGAGTGATGATAACATCTCCGGCGCCTCCACCCCCTTCCACGACATTCTCCGTAGCACTAATGGCGAAGAGGTTAACGTCGACTCTATTCCCATCATGGATCTCGATCTTGGCGACAAGTTTCCTGGGACAGAGAGCTCGGATCTGGAACCTAGGAAGCTGAAACGCAGACAGCCAAAAAAGCACCATATCGCCATGGACGAGAACATCGATCTCGAGGACACACTACTGGATCGAACAATTGGCGCCCGCACTTCCAGCCCAGCGCCTCCCAGCAAAGGTGGAAAGCCAAAGAAATCCCCCCTCGAAGTCGATTCCAGCGGCCTGGGCACTTTCTCGCTTGATGACAGTGATGAGGGATCGCAGCTTGATGTTGAGCGAAGAGAAATTGAGAATGCGGATATGGCGAAGGCGTTGGCTGAAGTGGAGAGATTGAGAATGGAAATGCAGAGGGCGAGTGAGAGGGTGCAGGTTGAGGGGGTACCACCGGAGGGGGAGTTGGTGAAGAAGAGAAAGAAAAAGAGGAAGGATGTCTTGCGGAAGGAGGGTGTAGGTGAGGGGTTAGGGCCAGATGGAGAGGAGGCGGTGGTGAAGAAGAAGAAGAAGAAGAAGCAGAAACAGGCGGTGACTATCGAAGGGGCGGAGGAAGTGGTTGGAGATGTTTGAGGTGCTCAGGATGATCTTGCACATAATGAGGGATGAAAGACTGGGTTGAAGCATAGCGTTGGCGTCCTTCCTGGCATGTCTCGAAATACATCAAGCTCGTGTAAATGCTGATAGCGATGCATAACATAGTTCTGGCCGATCCGTCAGCAGCTCTACCCTGACGCCTTCAAATCCACTCTCGGTCTCATATTCTTCAAGCAAACAAGCTATATCTTGTGGTAGATTGCATCGTGCGTTCCTCATTGACAGAAGACATGGTATACTCTAATCGTGAAATTCGTTAAAAGGTGTGCACATCATTGCGGTCGAGCGAACACTTACCAGACCTGGACGACATGCATATGATGAAGTAACTTCCCCATCCTCTGGCGCCATTACTGTGCTACGTTTGCAGGCGCTATAGACGGTAAAAGGCAGATGATCTTCGTAGGACCTCGTGCTCCCAGAATCGTGCCACGCGGCACAAAACCCTTACTAGGCTTGTCTTCCTCGCTCACGGCGTAGTGTAAATTGCGGTCGCCGCCATCTCCGAACATTTGAGATGCACAACCGGCATTCACTCGACCCTACAGCCAACAATCAGCCTGGAACCGCAATCGCAACGACTCCCCATCAGATCACCACGACGAAGCTCCCAGGGTCTCACAAACCTAACACGGCCGTCATACGTGACCTGCAAATCCGCACCCGTTGCCGCAAACGCTTTCTCCAACAGCTCAACACTCGCTCTTATGCTTGTTTCAAGGGAAGATCGTCTCCGTATCTTTGCCGCAATGGTGGACGCGCGCACTCTTTGTTGCTTCGTGCTCCTAAGCATTCATCAACAACGATTCCACCATTGTGTACTGTCACGACTTACGTCCGCCTCGGCCCCTCTGCGAATTTGGCATGGATGTCGTCTTCCAGCTTCTTCATAGTAGTAGTGTATTCATCTTCGATCCGTCGTCGCTTCTGGGCTCGTCGGATCTTGCTCTGTGGGACTTGTGTTAGGTAATAAATCGGCTGGTCGGATGGTTGGACTGACGGATTCTTGGATTTCGTGAGCGAGTCTGACGAGGTCGTTTTCTTGCGATGGCTGGGATTGTGGTGGAGCTTCTTCTTCGATGCTGTCTGCTTCTCGGGAGGTACTTCGCAGTTGACGTTGGTTTCGTGAGGTGTTGGCGTTGGTCTTTCTGGGTGCCATGATGTACGAGTACCTGTGGACAGGTTTGGTTTGCAGAGGTATTCCTAGCTCGAATCCGTCATTCCGGTATAGAAACGATTATCATTGTAGACGTGTGGGAGCCCTCCAATAGCGGCTGTGGGGCCTGGCGGTAGGGCTGACAGGAGTCGTAGCGGTCATGTATGGAAATTGCTCGCTTCGCAAGGATGGTATCTTTCCTCCTCGAGTTCTTGCTATACGGTCCAATTGCTATGTCTTTCGGCTATTAACAATGTCTCCGAGGTTCTTACTTTATCGTCTCTCGTGAGCACCGCGGCTGTTCCGCTTTTACAAATAAGGAAGCTTAGCCGAGCTACCGCACCGTAGAAAATCCACGAACTTTCGTGCGCTCATGATAGCTACTCAAAAGAATGGGACTCGGGGGACAGCGAAAGTAAGCAAACGTTCCGTCATTCACTAAGTATTTGTACTGATGTTGGCAGGCGCACCAAATTTTCCCACGATCCCAACAACACCGCATGGGCCAACTCGACAGACAGCTATGGGCAGCGGATGCTCCAGTCCCATGGCTGGACTCCAGGCGCATCATTGGGAGCTCGAAACAAATCATACACGGGAGCGAAGGGTACTTCCCACATTCGGGTCACGCTGAAGGATGACAATTTGGGGCTGGGTGCGAAGTCTGGGCCCAATGTCCCGCAACCCGGTCTCGACGCATTTCAAGGTCTACTTGGTCGACTGAATGGCAAGAGCGATAGCGAGCTTGCCAAGGAGCAGCATACGAGGGACGGCTTGCGGAGAGCGAATTATGCGGAGAGGCGCTGGGGAGGACTCCACTTTATCAGTGGGGGACTGCTTGTAGGGGATCGCATTGAGGAGCCCGTGGAGGAACACAAACCAGATTCAATCCCTACCATTGAGGCATCCGAAACAGCATCCAATGTTATCAGTACCAGGTCAACGGGCACAGAAGCTTACGATACACCATCGAGCACTGTGAACACTTCTTCCGAAACCATTGAGGTTTTGAAAGGCAAGAAGTTTAAGAAAAGGAGGAATCTTACAAGCTCGGACGAGGAGAGAATGACCGTACATGATTCTGGGGGAAATCCAGATCACGCTTCGCCATCCGCTCCCAGACCTGACCAGGATATGTCGGAGGCTCCCAACAGCGAAAGCTCCTCAGATCCAGCAAAAGCACAAGCGAAGTCACAGAGGCGTGCCGAGAGAGCACAAAGAAAGTTGGATCGACAAGCGCGGAAAGCCGCAAAAAGTGCCATGCGTGCTGAGGAAGCAGCAGAAGTAGAGGCCGCGCCCTCCGATGTCAAAATGCGGAACGATGCGTCTAGGACTACTGTGACCACGTTAGAGCAGCCTACATCTTTATCCCGGAAGACGGAGAAGTATGGGAGGAACGCTGTGAGACAGCGCTATATATTGCAGAAGAAAATGGCTTTGGCAGATCCCAGAGCACTCAATGAGGTATGACGAAGGAACACTCAATTCCACGGCTTTGCACAACGCTAACGAGCTGGCCTGCAGATCTTGATGATAAAGGCATAGCTACGGCCGGTTTTGATACCCTGATAAACTTGATAGATGGAATGGATAGCGAATGTCAAGCATGAACTCTACTAGTACTCTTCCCGGGCTTGCCTCTTCTGTTTCAACTCCGAACTCGATGCACATGTCCTTATGTGCACTAGGTAGCTCTTCTGATTTTAGCGTCTGGCTTTCGCACCGTCAAAGACTCGGGCTTCATAGAAGGATTCAGGCATTACGTCATTTGCCGCTATCTCGGCAGCCATGTAGAAGTACAAAGCGTCAAGGCGCCAACCCGTGACCGACTAGCAATGGCTTGCCCCAAGCATGGTGCTATCTTACAAATCAACTCTTCGCTGGATTCATTTCATTGTTGGTGAAAGCCAAGCTTTTCTGATCTGGATGTCGGGATGGTCGGGCGGGGCGCGCTAAGGTACCCCACACTCTGTGAATGTCTTGGCGCTCCCCTTACTTTACGGAGGTTGACAACGGCCACTCTTCCGTCATCAACATCCTCATCAGTCTTCACCTGTCTACTTCCTCCTCCTACCCTTCCCTTCTACACTTGTGCTTCTATTACCTTTCTGCACATACAACATTCCTCCCTTGGCCATTGAATCTATCCATTCGGTATCCGAACCTCACGTGCTTCTACGTGTCTTCATAGATACAACCCCTCCTGCACGATGTCGAACGACAATTCCCCTCCTCCTTCACCCACCGGTCGCCGTGCCTCCTTCTCCCCAGGCCAGAAGTTCTCCGAGATGTTTGGTCGATCCCCTACCAGCACGACCAGCGGCACTACAGCCAACCCAGGGCCCATTGTAACAGCCGCCGCCAACGCTCAGGCTCAACAGCGTCGACGCACTTCCATTACGGCTTTGGGTCTAGGAAGCTCGCCTACCCAATCCATCTTTACGGGAGCAAGAAATCGGACAGAGAGCGGGTCGAGCAACGGCAACAACTCCATCGATGAAAGCGCTATCGAGGAAGGCGATGCTGCACCAAGCACATCCCCCAGCTCGCCCTTTGGCCGACGTCTGAGCTTCGGGGCAAGAGCACTACGAGATTCGACGGCTGGCAATAGCAACAGCAACGGTAGATCCCCCAACACCTCTTCGACGTCTTCTGCCACCAGCAGGGGGCGAGGTGTATCCTCAAGTCAGGCGAGTGCAGGCGATTATGCGAAGAGACTATCTAATCAGTTCCATGCACGCTCAGGCGAGGGCTTCACCTGGTCTGAGCAGCTTAGATCCAGAGCCGAGAGATCGTCTTCGATCAGCAGCCCGGTCAGCGCTGTTCCACCGGCGTTTCCGTGTGAGCCGCCGCGCTCTGCACCACTTGTGGCTCCGGAGCCGCCTCCCCAGAAGCCGCCGGCGAAGAAAGAGCGACAGGTTCCGGATTATTTCCAGGAGCGGATCTTGAAGGGCGATTTCTATATGGATTAGTGAGCGGCAACGATCCGTACACGGCACTTTTCAACAAGCAACACATGCTACAACATCTGGGAGTGTTATATCAGAGCTCATGGACGGAGAATTGCTGTCACCATGTTCCATCATCTGTGTGAATTGAGCACAGGTTGGCACCAACATTACCGGCAGCTCTACCATGGCGTGCTTCGCCTTCGCCGAGGATTATCTACTTGGCATTGCCCACGCGTCTATGCCCGCCGTGCTCCTGCCAAATCTTCTTCTGATTGTATGTTATCACGGCCTGGTGCGGACATACTTTATGATTGCAGGGCGCTTCTGCGACGACCTGCAGGCTCACGAGGAACCAAGGCCCCAGGGTGGGCGGTTTACTGTGTTAGCATAACATACAGATTACTTAGCACAGATTGCTACACAGCAACTTTCGACCATGTGATGTTATCATAGTGTTGCAAAATCCTTTGCAGAACCTGACTCGTTACTGAATATCCTACCATCTTCAACCTCGCAGCCGTACGCACCCCCTTATCTCCGTTATCCTTGATAGCCAACGGCATCAATACGTGGCCCAACAGATCTACAATTGCACAGCTCCCAGCTTACCATCATCTAAAATTTCCCCCTCCCCCCCAGGAAAAAAACCAACACCCTCCTTCCCTCCTTCCCTTATCACCAAAATTTCCCCCAAACCCCAAGCTCGTACTTTGTCAACCCAGACAATATCCTACATATCTATTCTCACCTTCCATTCTGTTTCCAATGCTAGAACCTTGCATTATCGAGACCATATTGTTCAGAAGGTAGCGAACAAGACACTCACAACCATAAATATTTTATCTCGTCCCCTCACTCCGATCACGCCACAACAATCAAGCTATAGGGGAATTCAAGCGCCCACAAGATCGCCGCAAACCCATTTTCCCAATAAAGTCCCCCATCCTCATAACAACAACCTCCAAGCAGCATACAATTCTTTTTCAAACCCTTCGTCGACAACCAACCCATCTGTCAATCCCTACCGAAACCGTTCCTAAGTCCCCCAATATCTCTACATCATCCTTGCGCAGAATCTTCAAATTCTCGAGGAAATGTCATCAATGCTGAATTGACAGAGAGACAGGATCGAGCATCAAAGGAGTCGGAATGCTCCTGCAAGCAATGTAGAGTTTAATAGTGCATGCCTTGGACTCGAAACCTTTGGATGGAGGGATGCGGGGTTGGTTTGGTAACTCTCCGGGAGCGGCTTTAAGGGCGTTCTGGCTATATGCGGTCTATGATTGGGATAGTCGGAAAACGGCCATCCACATTGAGAACAAAGGGAAACGACGGGCAAAGGGGGGGGAAAGAACGGTGAGGCGGGCGGTTGGAGGGTGGTGTTTTGGTTTGTGGGTATAGGGAGGGAGGGGAGTTCGGATGGGCTGGCGTGTTGTTGTGTAAGCAATGGCGAGATTGGGGAAGTGAGATGTAGGGAAGGGGTGGTGTGGTGGGATGAAGGATTGGTGCTTTTGTAGCTTGATATTGTTCGAGTTGGAAAACACGGGGTACCATTTCAAAAGTTTGCCTAGCGTGCGATCAGATCCATAAAGTACACGTAAGATAAAGCTATTTGGTGTATACCTATCCATTCATCACCCTCATCCCTCTCCCCACCGCGTCTTCCTTTTCCCTCCTTTCCCATCTCTTCTGCCTTCCACCCTAGATCCCTCACCGCCTCACGGGCGCCACAAAGACCGGCACATCGCTCAGATCCAACCCCCACCCCATACTGACATCCACACTCTTCCTCGCCGCCCCGTTCTTAGCCCCCCTCGTGCCTGCACTCCCGCCCAGCCCAATACCCGGCTCGTAGCCGTACTGGAGCCCGCCTTGGTAGCGCCCGGAAAGGTTTTCGAAGCGGGAGGGGGGGTAGAGGGGTGCAAGGGGTGCGAAGGGTGCGAGGGGTGTGACGGGGGATAGTGTTATGATGTGAGCGGAGGAGGGATCAAAGGGGGCGTGGGATGTGGTGGGAGGGTTTGTGAAAGGCGGCGTAGGGTGCGTAGGGTGCATGGAGAGAGGGTGGAGGGCCGGGGGGTCGAGAGAGTATGATGAGGGGTTGGTCGATGTGGGTGGGGTGCTGGGATTTGTGGAAATAGGGGTTCCGCGAGAGGTGCTGGGATCAGTGGAGAGGGTATCGCGAGAGGTGCTGGGATTAGTGGAGAAAGTATCGTGGGAGGTGAGCATCGATGGGTGGTTGAGAGACGTTGCTGATGCTGCAGCTGAGATAGGAGGGTTCGAAATAGGGATAGGCTTGAGCGACCTTGCCGAGGGTTGAGGCATGTGAGGGGGCAGGCTCCCCACGCGTTTCCTGGCGACGGAGAAGGCCGGTGGCGAGGGCGCGGCTCCGGCGTGGGAGTTGTAGGAATCGGCGGCCCTGGCGGTGGGGCTGGAGATAGTGGGGGAGTGCTGTTTCGAGGAGGACTTGCGCTTGGCTTTCGGGGCTGGGGGTGAAGAGCTGGAGCCGCTTAGGGGCGTGGTGTTTTGGCTACTTGGTTGGGTTGTTTGCGGCTCGGGGTTGTTCGGAAAGTAAGAGGTGCCTGATATTTGTGTCTCTACAGGAGTGTCATGGCTGGATTTTGGTGGAGATCGAGGTGCGCTGCGGGTTGGTGGTGGTGGTATACTCCCTGTTATGGTGTTATGAGAGGACGCTGGTGGCTGTACAATGGACGCGGCCTGCGATCTGACAGAATCATAGCTCGAGTCTGAATTTCTCAAATGCACTATTTCCATTTGAGGCCCACTGGATGTCCTGGATCTATTCCCCTTATGCAGACGCAGTGCGTCGTGAATGGAAGGCGCAGCGACGGCTCGAGAGACCTGGCCCACCGCATATCCATTAGCTGAAAGAGCCGCACTGGCTGGCTGTTGTCGCTGAGCCGAGGAAATCTTGGAGAAGTCCCAAATGCTGCTGGATTCGGATCGAATGTCGGACTCGTCCGAATTGGACGTAAGAACAACATCCTGCGCGGGCCCAGGCATACGTTTGCTTAGCTCTTCCCTCAAACTGTCGCACTTCCAAAGATCTGGTTTGTCGCTTCCAGGCCGCTTTTTCTGTAATTTACTGGGTGCTGGACGGGTATTCTTTGCTGATGGCTCGGATACATGGTATCTATTCTGCGAAGGGTCCAACAATTGTGGGTGCACAGCCTTGGCACGACCCTCGCTTGATTTCTGCGATGTCAATTCATCAATATAGTGTTGCGACCATCGCTCAGAGCTTGCGGCTGGGGATGAAGTAGGCATAGGAGGGACATCGGCACACGTCGGCTGTGGCTTACAGGAGTTGGACGCATATGGGCTGTGGTGTATAACAGTGTCACTACGCTCAAGAGGCGATAGTGAGCTACCTTGAGGCGATAATGCTTCAAGCTCGCATCGAGGCTTGGTAGTAGCGGCAGGAGAAGCGCCTTCACGACCAATGTACGTCTGCGCTCTCTGAAGCTGTGCCCAAGAAGGTGCGGCAGGCATGGATCGTTCGATGTCGTACATACTCTGGGGCCGGGTTATCTTCACCGGATGGTCATTACAGCTTGTATTTTGCACATCGTCACCAAGCAATGGTAGGTCCGGCACGTTCGGGCCTCCACTTTGGCGTAATTTCCTGGCTTTGCTCTCCAGCTTCTTTGCACGGCTAGCAGACGGCAGTTGAGGTACAGGCGGGACGTCAATGAACATATTGTCAGGACGGCCTGTGCCTGCTTCAAAGGCTTGGGAATCGTGTCTGCGCTCAAATTCATCGACAGACTGACAAAGCGGAGTATCGGCGAACATGCTCTGGGGTCGCCTCCTTGGGTCACGAAGGGATTCGCTACCACGGAAATAATCAGGACCTGGGGCTGATGGCCGAAAGATACTCTGACCGCTCTGTCGGCGTTGCTCGGTAAATTCTGCCGTTACTCCTTCACTGACAGTGATCATAGACTTCGGTCTGGCCATCCTTACATTCTGGTCCGCACAGACGTTGTTCCACTTGCTAGAGGCACGTAGCTTCGCGTCGCTGCCGGACTTCGCAGCATCATAAGGACTTTGGCCGATGGAACTTGCAATATCACCAAAGTCCGCTATCAAAGGCACAGGCTCGCATTGACTCTTACGTCGACGACGGGGAGACTGTTCCTTAGCAAGCTCTTTGGCTTTCTTCTTTGAGGATTTCGTTGGCCAGTCCAGATCACCATTCACAATGGCATTACTCCTATCATCCATTGAATTGGTTGGAGAAGGGAACCGAATAGGCACAGAAGCTCGCTCTGGGCTGGGAGAATGGCTATCGTCCGAAGTAGTATGGTGCGAGCTAGGGTAGGTGTGTTCCAACGAAGGAAAGACTCGAAGCCTCTCGGCGTGTTTTGAAGCAACGGCAGCAGGAATTTGAGGAATGGTAGTTTCAGTCAATTCGCGTAGTTGCTGCACGGTGATCTGATCCACAGGTGTTGGTTTGGAGGATGGTCGTGGCTTCTGTAGTTTACGGGACCTCGTAGGGGACGGCTGAATACTGTTGGGTTGCTGGTGAGGTGGCCAATCATCACCTGATGGCGCTATCGTGGTATACCGGCAGGATGTCTCGACGGTGGGAGTTGTTGATACTGATTGCGGGGATGGTACCGCAGGAGGAGTAACTTGAGCTGCTCGGAAATGTCCTGGAGGGCCGGTTCTCTGTCGCTGTATAACAGGTGACGAGACCGTTGTCACTGTGACGGTGGTAACTGGACGAGTAGCAACGGTAAGGGAAGGCCGCATTTGAGGGCTCAGAGTACTGGGATAAGCCTCAGGGCCGCGTAATGAATGCTGTGGCATGTCTCTAGGGCCAGATATAGTGCGGTGATCTTTTGGGTGGGTGCCGAGAGACCCTGGTGCAGGGGAATTGGTTCCGGTCTCACAGGCGGCAGTGTTTAGGGAAGCGTTCGAGTTGTAGCCGCTATCAAGCTGGTTGAAGCCAGCATCACCAGTCACAACCATTCGTACATTAGTGTGCTCGGACCCTGAATGCGTAGTATTGGTCGTTACTGTCGTAGAGGCAGAATCTCGGTCACCGGAGGTACTATCCAGGTACTGAGTCGAACCATCAGTGACAGAGTTTCTTGGCGACAAATCACCATTTAGGATGCGATAAGCTTCTTCTGTTGTATTACTGCTTGCGTGTCGTGCCTCTGCCTCGTCAACGAATATGCGCCAGTGGTCGGTAGTACGGGGCTGAGGTTCTGGGGTGTTGGATTCTGCGTTTTGAATTCCTCTTTCATTGCGAAAATCTATGCTCATGTCTCTCTGTGAGGTGATTTCGCCGAGCCGTGGTGTAGGAGAGCCCATGGGTTGAAGATGGTGTGAAACATGTTGAGTCGATGTCGCCGGCTCATATGGGCTTAGCGGTAGCTCCAGCATGTAGTCTTGGGCCATACTAGAAGCGCGATCAATTGCACGCGGTGTCGCGAATGAACCGACATCCGAGCTTCGCTTGCTCAGACTGCTCTCAGGGTTAATGGTTTGCTTCACTTCAGCATTGGTTCGGGGTTCACTTGTCAAGTCGTGAATCTCGGGTCTGGGTTGGCTCTCCCACTGCGCCTCGAATTTCAGGGGACTATTACTTCTTCGCTGCGACCTTTGTATCTCTCCGACAGGCCTGCTGTTGATGGAAGATGCTTCGTCTTCGCTTTTGCACCCTTCTGATGCTGTCGTGTAATCATCGTGACTAGCAGAATCGGAGATAGCCTTACTGGGCTGAGTGTCCATGTCCTCCCTGGGTTCGGGAGAAGCAGTACCATTCGTGATTCGTAATGTTCCAAGACTAAGCCCGCCAAGTTGCATCAAATTAACTGGAGTTGATCTTCCGTCCAGAGACAAAGCCAGCGCAGCGTTTCGAGAGGATGCCAACGCAGCAAGATCCGACAATGGCGAGGATTGAGGGCGGTCCGAGTTGTAGTGGTATTCTCGGTCTAATTCAGAGTCGCGGCGGTCAGGTGGTGGAGGCCTTCGAAGCATATCGTGAGGGGTCCGAGTAGCTAGGCCTGGCGTGTAGAGCGAGCGTCGTCGGATAGGTGATGCCATTGTAACGGGTTGTACATCACCATCAACAGTAGAAGAGATATGATTTTGCGCGGCGACCCTACCGGCATATTCCTTCTCCTTGATTTCCTGCTCCATGCGTGCAGATTCTTCATCTTCCAGCATTAAACGGGAACAAGAAGCGCTTGCAAGTTGCGTAAGAGACCGTCTTCGATGAGCAAGCCTCGACAGAGAAGAGCTTCTGCGTGAAATGCGCCTTCTAACATCATTGACTATCCCCCCTTGTGGACTGTCCTCCTCTTCTGACGAATTTGCCGGAGCTGGTTCGTTTGGAGAACCTTGCAGAAAAGAGCGCATCCTTGATAGTGATTTCCGCCGACTTCTCCTATCGCCATTCTGAGAAGTGACCATATGACTCTCGCTGAAGACAGAGCTATCAGCAGGCGAGCGTGGAGATGAGCTTTCCGAATACTTTGAAGCCAGTGATAGCAGATTCGAGGAAGAGGATTTGGTGCAGGGCTTCGATAGCCGTTGTGTGGGTTCCTGACACCCAGGCCATAGGCTGCTGCCCATGTTGTGATCAGTTCTTTTCGGTAATCTGTTTGCTGTGCTGTCTGTAGCTCTTTAACTCTGGGTGATATACCGGAGGAGAATATATGCTTGAACACCCAATTGCTGAGATGCTAGAATATCAGACGAAAATAACAACACATATCAAAGGTGGACTGCTTCTAGAATCCGGCGAGATCCCAAGTGAAAGTGGAACAAGACGGGAGTGCTGTAATATCAGAGTGAAGCAGCACTCAAGGCTAATAACATGCTGTTCCAGACCCGGAGCGATGCGTATGCGCAATTGCGATTGCTACAACACAATTCGTAGATTAATGAGGGAACGATCTAAAGGACAGTAAGAGGGACGGGCGGACAAGTATAGAAGGGAAGGAAACGGCTGGGTTAAAGTATCTCGTCCCAACGGACTCAGATCCGGTGAGTTGAGGCGGCGGTAAACACAGAGTGTGGCTTCAGCAGCCTCTGAAGTAGCTAAATCGCTGAAACGGATTTTGATTCGATGTTCTGCTTGATCTAGGCTGCATGCTGGGGGAAGGCCTGCAAGATGAATGCACGAAACCTGCTTAAATTGTGGCTGAGCTGAGCGTCGATCTTGGAGCTGGGTTAAGAGCACGAATTCTTCTTCCTCAAATCTGGGAATGACCTGCCACCGTCAAGGACGTCCAGAGGAGGCCTTCGATTCCGTCGTTTACTGCACATTCGCTGAATCCATATCGTCACCAGGTGGGAACGTATTTCGTTGCCGCTTCCTGCTCGCTTAGTCACCCAGTTAGGCCAAGAAAAGCGGCAACGAAATAAAGTACGTTCCCACCTGGTGCCGTTGAGACTAACCTTGACAATTCGACGACCATGTCCGTAACCATGGGTTACCCTGGCTTATATTCGACGTGGCACTGAGAATCACCCGAATTCCACAGATTCAGTGGCTTTATACCTCAACATCCATCACTAGATCAGCCTATATTAATTAATTCGCCGAGCAAGTCCAAAGTACTCTTCCGCACTCGAAAGACTCTTCTCCGAAGAAGCGAGTACCACTACTCAATGCTTGGCGTTTAAAGTGATCCCAGTATCCGTATGGATCCGGCCAACAGGGACTGAGGAGTGATCACTGAAGCGTTGCCGAGCAACCATCCCATCACCTTACATTGTTCGCCAGTGCGTTACTCGTTCAGCCCAAGCTAAGTAAGCCTAGCCGGCAGACGCGTCAAATCGAGGCGGATGATGGCTTTGGACGATTCTTCCGACTCTGTGTTCGAATTTGAGTTAGAGTCTCACGACACGGGCTTTCTCTCCCAGAGGTGCTTTGAAGAATCTTGTCGTCTTCTGCTCCGGTACATTCAGGATAAATATCTCGACGGCCCGCGACTCGGAATACGAGGAGAGGTAAGACTCTTAGCCATGAACAATGTTCCTCTGAATGAACCTACCCTTAAAATTTCGAGTATACTCATTGAAGTTCTTCATTCGGTTATTTATGTACTATAGAATTCCGCTATTGGGATTCCTCTATGCTGTTGTTCGTTGCAATGTCTCGACCTGCGACGGCTACGTCTGTTACCTGACATATTGGGTGCCTTCAAAAAAATTGCCATCAATTCCATTGTGTTGCTAGATCGTGCGGGCGTCAATTCCACCATAATGTTCGCCACTGTCTTGAATTGTAACCGAATCACGGATTACCGCAACGTCCAAAGTTCCAGAGTGCACACGTACTTTACTATTCCAAATCTATCCTTCGAATCTATTGCAAGGTCAAGCTGCATCAATCTAGCAGCTAGTAGCGAACTCATACACTTCATGACAGTCCTCTCAAATCTCGAAGCCCAGTCCGCCAACAACCAAGCTTACAGTCTTGTGTCCCAGGGATCGTCCCAGCATCTGATCATCTGTCGGACCCTTCCAATCGACAACCGCCGATACTTCCCCAACCCTCCAGAACCGCCGCCCGCCGCTAACGAAATATGTGATCACGAACGAGCACACGAGCAGGAAATCTTCGACCATACGTGCGCTCCCGCTGAGGAGAATGAAGCTGATGATGAAGACGACATTGTAAGCCCCTTTTCTACGATGGGTGTTGGAAGCTGAGCATGACCCCTAGGCAGCGGCGAATCCCCATCCTCGCCCGGCGGCATATCCGAGCGTAGAATACTCCATTGTCCTATCTCCCACCTACGGAGTCCCCGTCCTGTACTTTACGCTACACAACCTCCCTTCTCCACTAAGCCCCACCAGCATCGACACGGTGTACACCCTGCTGGTACCCCAAGACGTTCGCAACTCACTGGAACGAATAGGCGTGATGGGTGCGATAAGCATGGGCGTAAGGCCTCACTACCAGACCACTGGTCAGCAGCCAAAGAAGCTGACCCCAGCTCAACAGAACCACCCAATTACCGACTTCCCCTCCTTCTACATCCACCCGTGCAACACCGCAGAAGCAATGCGCGAGCTCCTTCAAGATCACAGAGCGAATTCAGTGGAGTATCTGATGATATGGCTTGGATTGGTGGGAAGCTGTGTAGGCTTACATGTCCCCAAAGAAATCGCCTTAGCAATAGCACAAAGCAGAGACTCATAGCACCAATTCAATTGAACCTCCCCAATCTAAATATTCGCTTCTCCCTCGAAAACGCCCTCGCTATGCCATCCCAGTTTTCCATCCACCCCTCAAGAACTGCCTTTGTCCTAGGATGATATTCCAAGCAATCACTCACTCTCCTCACTACTCCCCTCCATCTCAACGTCGCTCTCCTCCTCCATCGGCTGCCCCTCATCCTCATCCCCATCCCCCTCCTCATCCCCACTCTCCTCCCTCGCTCTCTTCACCCCCTGCGGTCCCTCACTACCCACCCTCTCCCCGTCCCCACCCCCAGCATCACCCTTAACAACCACAGCCGGCACCGTACCCGGCGGCGCGTTGAAGATCGCTTGCTGCAGCGAAGTGGACGCTATGGCGGGCGCGGCGACCGTGGAGGGGAGGCGGTACGTGCCGTCGAGTTTGGCGATCGCGTCGGATTTCGTTTTGGCGTATTGGATCTTCTGTGTTCACCCACTTGAGATTAGCCAACCATACCCCCTTCCCTCGCCCGCCCCCCCCCCCCCCCCCCCCGCCCCCCCGCGGCCCCCCCCCCCCCACCCCCCCCCCACCAAAAG
>JAABUS010003846.1_pt1 | contig 23126 bp, 25 predicted proteins | sample 5560161 | NCBI WGS metagenome assembly JAABUS01 (sample SAMN10711885, study PRJNA513376) | rock metagenome | isolation source: Antarctica rocks | place: Antarctica: Victoria Land, Trio Nunatak nord | collected 2016-01-04
ACTGCGACGAGGACGGTCTCCAGATCGGGCATGGCGGGGCTCCAGGCTGCAAGGCGGGGGACAAGCACCCTGACCCTACCGGCTGGAGACCGTCTGTGCTACCCCCGCCCAACTGCCACCAAGCGTTTCTGTGCTCACTGATCCCTTGGGGACGGTGAGCGCAACCGTTTTTCTCCCGGAGCCATTGCCTTGTTTGCCGCCTGGCTAGAGTTGGACTGCCTGGAACATTCTCCGCCTTGATTGCGTCATACGACGGACGGGCAGAGACGTTGAGATCCGCGGCGTGATGGACGCCCACCGGAGCGATAGACGTAATCTTGTGACGCGGCAAGCGAAGGAGGGGTCTGATAATGTTGCGATTTGGCGGACGGAAGATGATGCGATTCGGCGGTTGTCGAGATCGAGGAGCCTGACAGCATGGACGTCAGGGAGCGCGATTCGGCCGGTCCCCCCCAAGAGCCTGATCTCGGGGGGCGCGAGTGGGTGACGATCGTCGGGAACGATGAGCCCCGCAACGGGCTGGCGGACCGGTCCCGCAACTGGGGGCTCGCGGCGCGTCGCTTCCAGGAGCAGTCCCGGCTCCACTGGCCCAACGGCGTGCCGGCCAACGGAAACTCCCGCCCGGGCAACCGGTTCGACCGGAACTGGCGGACTCTCGATGAGAGCGAACACCGATGGCCCATCCGGCGTCTGGGATGGGCCATCGGTGCGCCCATGCCCGTGGCGTGACCGGGTGCCGTCAGGCCGTTCCGGCCGGAGCGAGGATGCCCGCGAAGAAGGTGTCGAGGCGGGCCAGCCCGGCCTCGATCGTCGCCGTCTCGGGGCCGGTCCCGAGCCGCAGGTAACCGTCCAGCCCGAAGACGTCGCCCGGCACGAGCAGGACGCTCTGCTCCTCGCGGATGCGGTGGACGAGCTCGGTCGAGTTCACCGGCAGGGCGTAGCGGACGAAGACCGTCCCGGTCGCGGCCGGGCGGGTGTAGGACAGCAGGTCGCCGTGCCGCCGGATCCAGGCGTCGACGACGTCGAGGTTGTGGCCCAGCATCCGGCGGCTGCGGGCCAGGATGGCCTCGCGGCGCTCCGGCTGGAGTGCGAGATCCGCGATCGCCTCGCTCAGCGCTCCGGTCGTGATCGACGTGTAGTCCTTCCGGCCCCAGGCCGTCGCGACCTCGGCGGCCGGCCCGACGATCCAGCCGATCCGCAGACCGGGCAGCGCGTAGGCCTTCGACAGGCCCGACGTCACGACGGCCCGCTCGTACAGATCGGCGAAGCTGGCCGACTCCGTGCCGCTGAACTCCGTCCCGCGGTAGACCTCGTCGGCGTGCAGCCAGAGCCCGTGCTGCCGGGCCAGCTCGACGATCTGACCCATCTGGTGGGGTGTCAGGACGCTGCCGGTCGGATTGTTCGGGTGGCAGATCGAGATCATCCGGGTCCGCGGCGTGATCGCGGCGGCCAGCTCGTCGAGGTCCGGTGCCCAGCCCAGTCCCTCGTGCAGCGGCACGGCGACCGGCGTGACGCCCATCGCCCGCGCCCATCCCCAGAGCTGGAGGTAATTCGGCGTGATGACGATCAGCTCGTCGCCGGGCGCCAGCAGCGTCATTCCCATGACGAAGATCGCCTCGGCCGAACCGTTGGTGACGAGGATGTGGTCGGCGGTCCGGCCGGGGTAGAGCCCGGCCAGCGTCTGCCGCAGCACGAGCGAGCCGTTGGTCCAGCCGTAGCCCAGCTCGACTCCCATGATCCCGGCCCGCTCCTCGGCCGTCAGCAGGCTGTTGAGCGAGTAGGGGTGGACGCCGCTGTCGGACAGGTTGATGTCGACGAGGTTCTCATAGAGCGACTGGATCCGTTCGAGGGCGAACGCTTCGATCTGCATGGTGGCTCCGTCGGCGAATGGCTGGCGTGGCGAGCTGGGAGATGGTGCATTCTATCGGGAACCGGTGGGGGCGGTTGCCGGTGCCATCGCCTGTGTGCTGCCAGAAGCAAAGGACATTCCCGATGTTTCAGCGGGACACGACCGAACCCGGTGTCAAACGGAGCGTCGATGGGATCGGGCGGATCGTCGCGGTCGCGTCCGGCAAGGGTGGTGTCGGGAAGTCGACCGTCACCGTGAACCTCGCCCTCACGCTGACGCTGGCCGGGAAGAAGGTCGCGATCCTGGACGGCGATATCTACGGTCCCAACATCCCGATGCTGCTCGGGGTGCGGCGCCGGGCGGGCGTCGATGAGCTGGATGCGATGATGTCCGTCGGCGGCTCCCTGCCCCGGTCGCAACGACACCGGCCACTCGATCGATATGGATTGACCATCTTCAGGCTGGCGTTCCTGGTCGGTGAGGCCCAGCATCTCCTGCCGGGGAACGCGGCCCTGTCCGGGATGCTGATTCGGCAGATCCTCTTCGATACCGACTGGGGTGAGCAGGACTACCTGCTGATCGACCTCCCGCCAGGCACGGGCGAGCCGCAGGCGTCGCTGGCCGCCCAGATCATGATCGACGGCGTCGTGCTCGTCGTCACGCCGCAGAACACCGCGCTGCTGGACACGGCCCGGTCCTTCCGGATGTTCACGGAGTCGAAGACCCGGGTGCTGGGAGTCGTAGAGAACATGAGCTACTTCGTCTGCCCGCACTGCGGCGAGCGCCTGGACATGGACGGTGATTCCGGGGCGGATTGGACATTGACCGATGGAGTCGGCGATCGGCTTGGTCAGTTGCCGTTCGATCCGTTCGTCAGCCGGTCATCGAATACCGGACGACCGATCGTGATCGCGGAACCGGATTCGGTCGCGGCGAAAGCCTTCATGGAGATCGCCAGGGCCGTAGATGCCGCGCTCACATCTCATTGACGGCGCGGCGCCACTCAGGTCAGCGGCCCTGGACCGGTAACGGCGTCGATAGGCGAACGACTGCCTTGACCCGATCGATAGCCCGGCGCCCGACGAGGATCCCGGCGACGGCGATGACGAGCACCAGCCAGACCGGGGCGTCGAGGTCGATCGCGCTGACGATGACGAAGCCGTCGAACAGCGCAATCAGGGTGAAGCCGACGTGCTCGACGTAGCGCTCGTCCTGGACCGGCGCCGTTCGTGCCCGCCATGCCCGCCAGACCATGAACAGTCCGAGCCCGGTGAGCGCGACGTAGATGACACGGGGCGTGGTCGCCAGCTCCGGCCAGTGGCTGCCGATCGCCGCGACGAGGAAGACGACCAGCGCAACGAGCGACCCCAGGTAGAACCGGAACCGGACCCCGCGGACGTTCTCCGGCGGGCGGATCACGGCGCAGCCGAAGCCAAAGGCGAGCAGGCCGGCGACGGTGTGAAGGATGATGAACAGGATGTACATCGGTCTTGCCTCCGGAGCCGTCCCGCCTGGTCCGACAGTGGTGATCTCCCGACCCGCCGACATAACACAGTGGGATGTTCTGAGACCATACTATATGTGCCACAGTGGAATGTCAATGTCCGGACAACGGCTATAGTCGCGTGGACGAGCTCGGGCCGTTCGGGCTGCCTGACCGGAGATGAGCGATCGTGACCGAGACCCAGATCAACGCGACCGCCGCCTCCCTGCTGGGCTTCCTCCATGACGGGCCGATGACGGGCTGGGATCTCGTCCAGCTCGCCCGGGAGCGGATCGGCGACTTCTGGACGCTCACCCAGAGCCAGGTCTACCGCGAGCTGGCGGCGATGGCGGATCGCGGGCTGGTCGTCGCCGGGGAGCGGGGTCGGCGCGACCGTCGTCCCTATGAGATCACCCCCGCCGGGCGGGAGGCCTTTCAGGGATGGCTCGGCCGGCTCCCGACCGAGGAGACGATCCGCGTCCCGCTGCTGCTGGCGATCAGCTTCGGCCGCCACATGGCGCCCGGTGCCCTGGCCGCCGTCGTCCGGGAGCACCGGCGCGTCCACGCTGGCCGCCTCGCGACCTACCTCGGGCAGCGGGCGGCGATCGCCCGGCACGTCCCGGATCCCGACCCGTACCGGCTCGCCTCGCTGGCCTTCGGCATCGCCTACGAGCAGGCTGTCGTTGCCTGGTTCGACGGGCTCCCGGCCGAGATCCGGGGCGACGTGCCGTGGGATGACGCAGCGCCGGGCGAGCCAGAGACGGAAGGGGAGCCAGCATGACGCTGATCAGGTCGGTCGCCGTCTGGCCCACGGTGCGGGAGGAGAGCGGCTACCCGTTCGACCTGCCGCTGATCCGGGCGCTGCCAGTGCTCGACGTGTCGGCGCCGGTGACGTTCCTCGTCGGCGAGAACGGTTCCGGGAAGTCGACGATCCCTCGATCGCCGCCTCGGTCGGGTCGGTCACGATCGGCGGGGCGCCGGCCGCGACGGACCCGACGCTGGCTCCGGCCCGGCGGCTGGCGGACTGTCTGACGGTCTCGTGGGCGCGGAAGACGCGGCTCGGCTTCTTCATGCGGGCCGAGGATTTCATCACCTGGACCCGGCAGGCCGGGGAGCTGCTCGGGGAGCTGGACGGGATCGCCGGGGCGGCGAAGGCGGACGGGCAGCGGGACTGGTGGCGGGCCTACGGTCTGGCTAAGGGCGAGCGGGCAGCGCTTGAGCATAACCTGGGCGACGACTTCGACTCCCGGTCGCACGGGGAGTCGTTCCTCGACCTGTTCCAGCGACGTCTCCGCGATGGCGGGCTACACCTCCTGGACGAGCCGGAGTCGCGGCTCTCGCCCCAGCGGCAGTTGGCGCTGCTGGCCATGATCCGGGACACGGCCAGCCGGGGCTGACAGTTCATCATCGCGACGCACTCGCCGATCCTGCTGGCCTGCCCCGGCGCCACGATCCTCCACTTCGAGGACGGCGCGATCACCCCGATCCACTACGACGACGTTCCCAACGTCCGGCTGATGCGCGACTTCCTCAGTGACCCGGCGGCGTTCCTGCGCTACCTGTGACCTCCACGCTCGGCTCGTGTTCCTGCTCCCAGGAATCAATCAGGATCGTCGTGTCTTGACAACGGCACCTGGCGGCGATTCGGTCATGAACGCCTGTCGTGTTCATCATCTGCGCCTCGCGCCGGTTGCGTTTGGAGTTGGGGCGGCGAGCGACTCCTCGCGACGCGGGAGAGAAGATTCGATGCCGAATCGAGATACGTCCGATCCCGTTTTCCCATCGACATTTCCTCCACGATGGCGAGTTGCTGGCGTTGGCGAAGCGTCGCTCGAATCACGCTCGATCTCGCCCGATGTGACGGTTGGCGTGTGGTGACACGGTCCTGGGCTGGCAAGGAGGCTGGCACTGTCCCGTGCGTTTGGCGTAACCCGTTGGCTCACTCGTAGACAATCTCATCTCCAGGAGCATTGGTCATGACTGATCAGGAACCTGCCGCGTCTCGTCTGAACCGCCGTTCACTCCTTCGTTCCGCCGGTATCGGCTCGGCCCTCGCTGTCGGGACCCCGATGCTGGCCACCGCGCAGGGCGCGGCCCCGGCCACGACGCCTGCTGCGACGCCGATGACGGGGCCGCTCGTCAGCACGAGTCTGCCCTCGACCTGGGACCGGGAAGTCGACGTCATCGTCGTTGGGTCGGGCGGAGCCGCGTTCGCGGCGGCCGTCACGGCGCGACAGGCCGGGGCGGATGTGCTCATGGTCGAGCGCGCGGCGAATGCCGGCGGCACCACGCTCGTCTCCGGATCCGAGTACTGGATCCCGAACAACTCCAAGATGCGAGTGGCTGGCAAGACCGATCCGCGTGACGGCGCGCTCAGGTACATGGCCCGACTCTCGTATCCCCAACTCTACGATCCCGCGTCACCGACCCTCGGGCTGCATCAGGAGAACTACGACCTGATCGCCACGTACTACGATACCGGCTCCGTCGCCGTCGACGCCTTCGAGGAGTGGGGCGCGCTCTATTCCCGTGTCCAGCCATCGATGGGCTATAGCGACGAGCCGGATTTCGCCGATCCGGACTATCACGCCGATCTTCCCGAGGACGAGTCGCCGTACGGGCGCGGCATCAACCCAGACCCGGACAAGGGTGGCTCCGGGGCGCTCCCGGTCCAGATGCGGGCCTGGACCGACGCCCATGACGTGCCGATCCTACTCGAGCATCGAGTCACCGGCGTCTTCCAGACCAGTGAAGGCGCGGTCGTTGGCGTCACCGCAGACAACAACGGAACCCAGTTCGCCTTCCGGGCGAAGAAAGCGGTCGTGTTCGGCACCGGCGGGTTCACCCAGGACCCGGCCAAAGCGCTCAACTACCTGCGCGGACTGGTCTTCGGCGGTTGCGGTGTGCCGACCTGCACCGGGGACTTCATCGACATCGGGATCGCGCTCGGGGCGCGACTCGGCAACATGAACAATGCCTGGTGGCTCCAGCTGCCCCTCGAGATCGCGGTCACGAGTACCAGCGTGTCGGGGGCGGACATCTGGATTCCGTATGGCGACAGCATGGTCATCGTCAACAAGTACGGTGATCGGGTCACCAGCGAGAAGACGGTCTACAACGAGCGGAGCCAGACGCACCACTACTGGAACCCGCAGCACCGCGAGTACAGCAACCTCGTGCAGTTCATGATCTATGACGATGCGGTCGCGCAGGACCCAACGGAGTTCGGCTTCCGCTTCCCGGTGCCGATGCCCGGGCAGGACGCCACCTACGTGATCAGGGGCGACACCTGGGACGAGCTCGCCGCCAACATCAACGAGCGACTGGACTCCATCCGCGGTCAGGGTGGGGTGTCGGCCAGCGTCGGCCCGGACGTCAAACTCGCCGACGACTTGGTCGACCGGTTGGGGGCTACGATCACGACGTTCAACGGGTATGCGGAGTCGGGCGTCGACGAGGAGTTCGCCCGCGGCTCGACGCCGATTCAGATCGCCTGGGGCGGCGGCACGCAGCGGTTCTCGACGAATACGAACCCAACCATGGCCCCATTCGCCGGGAGCGGCCCTTACTACTGCATCATGCTCGTCGGCGGGACCCTCGACACCAAAGGCGGCCCCGTGACCGACACCGGCGCGCGCGTGCTCCGCGTCGACGGAACGCCGATCCCGGGACTCTACGGCGCGGGGAACTGTGTCGCCTCCCCGGCCGGTCAGGCCTACTGGTCCGGTGGCGGGACCATCGGCCCGGCGATCACCTTCGGCTATCTCGCCGGCAAGAACGCGGTGGAGGAGCCGGAGAAGCCGCTTGGCTAGCGCTCGACGCATCGTTCGGCCGGAATGACCCAGGATCGTGCAGTCCGGGAACGAGAGGAACCTCGGGCCTCTCTCGTTCCCGGTCGGATACGTGTGGTCGCCTGGTCAGTCACCCCATCGTGATGGCCGCGTGGCGACGGGCCAAACCAGATCAGCCAGGTGAACGGGTCAGCCCGGGAGCGGCCCATCGCCTTGTCCTGCCGAGGATTTCAGCTGCCTCGGGGTAATGGCCGCGAGACTGCGCATGCCTCTCCAAAAGGTAGCTGCGTGGAGGCGTCCCGCGGTAGGAGGCATCGACAGTGTTGCTGCACGCCAGTCGTATTTTGGTAGGCGAGCATGAAGTTCGACCGGGACCCGCCGAAGAACGCTGAAAATATCCGCAGGCACGGCGTCGATTTCGAGGATGCAAGGCACGTCTTTGACGATCCCTCCCGCCTGGAGGATCTCGACATCGAGCACAGTGACGACGAGGAACGGTGGGAGGCCGTCGGTCGTCCAGACTTGACGCGCCAGATCGTCCCGTCCGTGGTCTTCACCCCGCGTGGGTCTGACATCCTGCGAATAATCTCGGCTCGAAAGGCAGATCCACCAGATGGTCAGGACTACTACGCACAGTTCCCCGGAAACTGATGAACAGGGGCGATCGGACGCCCCGACCAGTGACCCACAGCCCGCTCAGTCCGGGACGGATTGGGCCCGCCTGGAGGCCATGACCGACGAGGAGAACCGGGCCAACGCCGCGAGTGATCTCGATGCCGTCGTCCTGACCGCTCGCCAGCGCCGGCGACTCCGGCCGGTGCCGGACCCCCGCGCTATCCGACAGCAACTCGGTTTGACGCAGGAGGAGTTCTCCGACCGCTTCGAGATACCGCTGGGAACGCTCCGGGACTGGGAGCAGGGCCGGCGCTTCATCGACGGTACCGCTCGCGTGCTGCTTCGCACGATCGCGCTCGCTCCCGAGGTCGTGGACCTGGCCAACCATCCTGAAGACCAGAAGGATCGGCCGGCTGCACAGCCCATCGCTCCAGCTCCCTTCCAGGACAGTCTGAAACACGGGTGATGGACATGCAGTCGAGTCGGAGCCGACAGACGGGCCAAGCCGATTGGCAGTTTGGCGACGGCGCGAGAACACGATGCGCCCCTACGGATGAGCCGCTGCGGCGGCCGTGCCTGCAAGCGCCGCACGTATGAGAACGATCGCATCAGGCCATGGCGAACGGGTCCCACAAGGCGCCCTGCTCACGGATCAGCCGGATCAGGTCGGCGCCGACGACCGCCTTGATGAAGCGGTCGTTGTCCGTGCCAAGGATGTCAGGCGATGCGGCCTCGTCTGACGCGATGGTCTCGACGCCGAAGCCAGCGTCGCCGTTGGGCAGGGCTTCGCCCGTCACTCGCAGCCACGGCTCGGTCGGGGCCGCGAGATCGGGGTCGTCGGCCCGTGCCTGGGCGAGGATGTCGGCCGGGTCCAGCGACGGCCAGCGGGTGCCGAACGAGACGATCGCCAGAACCTCGAGCAGGGCCAGCGTGCGGAGATCGTTGTCGGTGCGAAGCTCGCGGTCCGGCCAGACGAATGGCATGCCCTCCGGCCGCTCGTTCAGGGCGACGATCAGTTCGTCCCGGTCGATATCTGGCGCGAAGGCGATCGACGAGCCGGCGACACTGGCGGGCACCGTCGCCCGGTACGTCGCGACGGGCTTCGGACGGAGCTCGCGCGGCACTGGCGGCCCCAACGGCGTGTAGCCGATCCAGCCGTTTCCGTACTCGGTCACGTCCACCACGTTGCCCTCCCGCCCATCCTGAGGCATTTCCCCATATTCTATGGCCGCCACACCTGGGATGGTGCGCGGGGACGCATTTCCCTCGCGCCAGGAGCGGACGCGGGGGCGGCGACGTGGCAAGCTATGCCTGTCTTCCACGCGACCCGGACCAGAGCCAACCAGACCAGCGATTCAGAGGCAGGCGTATGGGCGAGCAGGCGAACCGGCACCCGATCAGACGGCCATTCTCCGCCCTCGGGCGGTTCTGCGAGCGGCACGTCCGCGGCCTCGCCGTCGTGACGGCCGTCGGCATGTTCCTCGTGCTGATCATGGGCGCCAACGTCACCGCGACCGGCTCCGGGGACGGCTGCGGCAATCACTGGCCGCTCTGCAACGGCAGCGTCCTCCCGGCCGATACCTTCGAGTCGTTCGTGGAGTACAGCCACCGGCTCGTGACCGGCCTCGAGAGCTGGCTGGTCCTCGGCACGGCGATCGGCGCCTGGCGCATCCGGAAGACCTACCCGATCTTCCGCCTGCTCGTCCCGACGATGAGCGCCTTCCTCGTCATCCAGGCGCTGATGGGCGCGGCGGCGGTGAAGTGGCCGCAGTCGGCCGAGGTCATGGCGCTCCACTTCGGGATCTCGCTGGTCTGCCTCGCTTCGGCGGCGCTGATCGCCCGGGTCGTGACCGAATCCCGACGCGACCGGACCCAGGACCACCTCCGGCTCGCGACCATGCGCGCCCGCAACGTCGCGCCGGCCGGACTGCGCTGGCTGGCCGCGGGCGCGCTGGTCTTCTCGGTCGTGACGGCCTACCTCGGCGCCTACGTCCGCCACACGGGCAACGAGCTCGCCTGCCTCGGCTGGCCGACCTGCGAGGGGCAGGTCCTCCACGCCGTCACCGGCCCGGCCGGCATTCACTACAACCACCGGCTCTCGGCGGTCGTGATCACGCTGCTGGTCCTCGGGCTGATCTGGTGGACGTTCCAGCTGCGCCACGTCCGGCCGGACCTGTTCGGGATCGCCGCCACGGCCGGCGTCGTCGTCCTGTCCCAGTCGGTCGCCGGCGGTCTCGTCGTCCTGACCAACGTCCAGATCCTGACGACGCTCACCCATGCCGGGCTGATGGGGCTGTTCTTCGTCACAATGTGCGACCTCGTCCGCTGTACCTGGCCGGCGCGCCGCCCGGCCGACCGGACCACGATGCGGATCTCGATCAGCCAGCCGGCGACCGGCGACTGATACCGGCCTGTCGTCCACGGCCGGCAATGCCTGAGCCGGTGGATGCCACGAAACGCTGATAACCGACGGATTCCGGACCTAATAGCTATACTGCCGATATCCCGTCTCGCCCCGCCATCGTCGACACTGCATGGCCAGGGGTTCGGCCTGATCCGGCGGTGTCCGGAGATCGGACCCCCGGTACGGGGCGTCGAGTCCGTGCCGCGTGGTCCGGTTGCTGGAGCAGCGTGAGCGCCGACGGTGCCGCCTGGAAGGTCTGATGTCGGACAACGATCTGATCGGTACGGCCATCGCCGGCGCCTCCATGCTGGTCGCGATCATCGCGCTGGTCGGCAGCGTCGTCGCCATCCGCCGGTCGGGTCGCTCGCTCCTCGCCGTCGAGCGCTACGTCGACGAGTCGCGCCGGCAGGCCACCACGCAGCGCGACCTCTGGGCCGAGCCCCGTGCCGCCCGCGTCATGCTGCTCGGCGACCGGCTCGGCGTCGCGACGAGCATCGTCGATGACACCGGCGCCCTGACGCTGGTCCTGCGCAACGACGGCGACGCGCCGGCCAGCCACCTCAAGGTCGGCGTGACCTATCCGACCGGCGCGTCCGTCCGACCGCGGGCGCAGGGCGACCTCCAGCCCGGCAGCGAGCTGAGCTGCGAGTTCCCGCTGGACCACGCCCGGTTCGGCGAGGGCGACTCCCGCGTCTTCATGGTCGACGTCAGCTACCAGGACCGCAACGGCCTGATCGACCGCCTGATGCCGGTCCACCTGATCATGTCATGGGGCTCCGACGAGCTCCGCTACTTCCTCGGCCCCGTCGACCACACCATCCAGCAGGTCGAGAGCGCCACCGGCGGAGCGATAGCCTGATCGCCTGACAGCTCCCTGCAAAACAATTCAGGATTCCAGAGGGTTATTCGCTGCTTTGTCCGTCAGGACCGTTCATGTGCGGGAACTGACCTGTGCGAACCGGCGTCCTCCTGTCAGCGGACGCCGGTTGCTGTCAATCCACCCCACTTGGGCTTAAGATATGGGAAGACGACCCAACCATCCGATCCGTGGACGGTCAGGGTCGATCCGGAACCCCGGTGGACAGGAAGCATGGAACAGCAGGCACTGGCGCCCATCGCTCAGACGGTCGACGTCACCTATCACTACCCGGTCATCTTCACGACGGATGTCTTCGCGGCCGGCAACACGGCGCTGGCCGATCTCTGCGGCCGCAACGCCACCGGTGACGCCTCGCGGGCCCTGGTCATCGTCGATCAGGGCATCGGTGAGGCGTTCCCGACCCTGGTCGCCGACGTCGTCGCGTACTTCGAGCGCCACGCCGCCACCCTCCGGCTGGTCCGTCCGCCGATGGTCGTCTCCGGCGGGGAGGAGGTCAAGAACGACCACGCCACCGTCGACGCCATCCAGCGGGCGATCAACGATGGCGGGATCGACCGGCACAACTTCGTCATCGTCGTCGGGGGCGGCGCGGTGCTGGACATGGCCGGGTTCGCGGCCGGCACCGCTCACCGCGGCGTCCGCCTGATCCGGATCCCGACGACGGTCCTGTCGCAGAACGACTCCGGCGTCGGCGTCAAGAACAGCATCAACAGGTTCGGCAAGAAGAACTTCCTCGGGACGTTCGCGCCGCCGTTCGCGGTGATCGACGACTTCGCCTTCCTGCGTGGTCTCCCGCAGCGGGAGTGGCTGGGCGGGATCAGCGAGGCGATCAAGGTCGCACTGCTCAAGGACCCGGTCTTCTTCGACTTCATCGAAGACCACGCCGCCGCCCTCGTCGCCCGCGACGAGGAGGCGATGCGCTGGCTCGTCTACCGCTGCGCTCAGCTCCACCTCAACCACATCGCGACCAGCGGCGACCCGTTCGAGTTCGGCTCGTCCCGCCCGCTGGACTTCGGCCACTGGTTGGCGCACAAGCTGGAGCAGGTCAGCGACTACCGCTGGCGGCATGGCGAGGCCGTCGCGATCGGGATCTGCCTCGATGTGACGTATGCCCAGCGCAGCGGGTTGATCACGACCACCGACCGCGATCGGATCGTCCAGTTGTTCCGGGCACTCGGCCTGCCGACCTACGCGCCGGAGCTGAGCGAGCACCTCGGCGCGCCGGACGACCCGCGCAACATCCTTCGGGGGCTGAACGAGTTCCGCGAGCACCTCGGTGGGCAGCTCACCATCATGCTCCTGCACGGCATCGGGCAGGGGTTCGAAGTCAACGAGATCGACCAGGCGACAATGATCGATTGTATCGCGGTGCTCCGGGAGGAGGCCGCGGCGATTCCCGTGGAGGGACAGGATGACCATTACCACGCTGGGAACGGGCGCGTGCCTGCTCTCGCAACAGCAACTGATTGACCAGTACTTCATGGAGCACCGGTCCCAGATCCTGAACGTCGCGGCGTTCCTGGACCGGCTCGATCGCTCCATCGACAAGAACGGCGAGGACGACTTCCGGCTGATCGCCCTGAAGCGGGCGCTGCACGAGCTGACGAGCGACGACGGCGAGCGCGTCGAGCGGATCCAGATGATCCTGAGCGACCGGGACACGACGCTGCTCGATACGCTCGACCGCAAGGCGGCCTACGGCGCGTCGATCCGCGGATCGGAGGAACAGTAATGGTCATGGGATACATCGATCTCCACGCCCACATGGTCTCACGGACGACCGACGACTACTACGATATGGCGCTGACCGGCTGCGTGGCCCTGTCCGAGCCGGCCTTCTGGGCCGGCTACGACCGCCGCTCGGCCGACGTCTTCGCCGACTACTTCAACCACCTGACGACCTTCGAGCCCGCCCGGGCGGCCGAGTACGGGATCCAGCACTACACATGGCTCTGCCTCAACCCGAAGGAGGGCGAGGACCTTGAGTTGACCCGGCAGGTGCTGGAGATCATCCCGGAGTTCCTCGATCGCCCGACGGTCCTCGGCATCGGCGAGATCGGCCTGAACCGGGTGACGCGCAACGAGCTCGAGAGCTTCAGGATGCACGTCGACCTCGCCGTCGAACACGACCAGCTCATCCACATCCACACGCCGCACCTCGAGGACAAGTACAAGGGCACGAAGGTCATCGTCGAGACGCTGGCAGCGGACTCGCGGATCAAGCCCGAACGGGTGATGATCGACCACGCCGAGGAGCACACGATCCCAATGATCCTCGAGGCCGGCTTCTGGACGGGCGCGACGCTCTACCCGGTGACGAAGGTCTCGCCGGGGCGGGCGATCGATCTGTTCGAGCGGTACGGGACCGAGCGGATGTGCGTCGCCTCGGCCTGCGACTGGGGCGCGTCCGAGCCGCGGGCGATCCCGCAGTTCATCTTCGAGATGCGCCGCCGGGGCCACGACGACGCGACGATCAACACGATCGTCCACGACAACCCGGCCAGCTTCCTCGGGCAGTCGCCGAAGTTCCAGCTGAAGCGGCAGGCGGCGGCGGTGTTCGCGTAGGTGACCCCACCCCACAGAGCCCCTCCCCATCTGCGGATGGAGAGGGGGAGTCTTCGCGCATGACGTTGCCAATCGCGGAGCGCTTCGGCGCGACCAGCGTGGAGCCCCTCTCCATCCGATGAGTCCCCGCAGGGGCGAATCGAGATAGGGAGGGCTCACGCTGCGCTGGGGGTGGGGCTGGCGCCACGGTCACCCGGCGCGCATCATCTGCCACATGCATCTCAAGAGGAGCCTTCACCCGTGCGGATCGCCGACGGCCGGTACCATCTGACGTATTGCACCAACGTCCACCCCGGCCGGGACTGGCCGGAGACAAGGGCCGGGCTGGAGCAGTACCTGCCGCCGCTCAGGGCCCGGTTCGCGCCGGACGCCCCGTTCGGCGTCGGGCTGCGGCTGTCCGGGCTGGCGTCGACGCAACTGCTCGAGGGCGACGAGCTGGCCCGGCTCCGGGCCGACCTCGACGCCTGGGGCTGCTACGTCTACACGATGAACGGCTTCCCCTACGGTCCGTTCCACGGCGAGACGGTCAAGGCCAACGTCCACGCGCCGGACTGGCGGGACGAGGAGCGGGTCGCCTACACCCTCCGGCTGGTCGACGCTCTCGCCGAACTGCTCCCGGAGGGGCTGGACGGCGGCATCTCGACTTCTCCCCTCAGTTACGGCGCCTGGGTCGAGCCGGTCACCGAAGTGGTCTGGCAGCAGCTGACCGCCAACATCGTCGCGGTCGCCGACCGGCTGGTCCGGCTCCACCGCGAGCGCGGCATTCTGATCCACCTCGACATCGAGCCGGAGCCGGACGGGCTCCTCGGGGATTGCGCCGCGCTGATCGACTACTTCGAGCGCTGGCTGCTGCCGGTCGGCGGGCGGATGCTGGCCGAGCGGCTAGGCCTTGACGCTGACACCGCTCGGTCCGAGCTGCTCGACCACGTCCGGGTCTGCTTCGACACCTGCCACGTCGCCGTCGGCTACGAGGACCCGGCCGCGCTGCTGGACCGGTTCGCGGCGCTCGGCATCCGGGTCGGCAAGGTCCAGATCAGCTCGGCCCTCAAGGTCGCGATCCCGAACGACGATGCCCTCCGGGAGGACATCGCGGCGTCATTGCGGCCGTTCAACGACGACACGTATCTCCATCAGGTCATCCAGCGCAACGCCGGCGGCACGCTGACCCGCTATCCCGATCTGGATGACGCGCTCCCGGCGCTGGCCGACGAATCCGTCACCGGCGCGGGGCCGGGCCGGGCCGAGGAGTGGCGGGTCCACTTCCACGTCCCGATCTTCGTCGACCGGTTCGACGTCTTCGACTCCACCCAGGACGCCATCCTGACGACCTTCGCCGAGCTGGCCCGCCGGGGGGACGTGACGAATCACCTCGAGATCGAGACGTACACCTGGGACGTCCTGCCGGCCGAGCTCAAGGGCGACCTGCTGACGTCGATCAGCCGTGAGTACGATTGGGTGCTGAGCCATGTCAACGGGTAGGCCCACCGTGACGTCGTCGCCCGCACCGGACTCCTTCGGCGTCCGCTTCCGGCACCACCTCTCGCTGGCCCGGATCTCGAACAGCCCGACCGTGATCAGCAACGTCCTCGCCGGGACGGCTCTGGCGACCGCGCTGACGCTGAACGACACCGTCGTCGTCGTGGCGATCGCGATGGTCCTGTTCTACACCGCCGGGATGTACCTCAACGACCTGTTCGACCTGGAGTGGGACCGGACTCGCAATTCCGCCCGGCCATTGCCGTCCGGCGCGGTCTCGGTCCGGGAGGCGCTGACGGCGATCGTCGGCTTCGCCGTCGTCGGGTTGATCCTGCTGGCCCTGACGACGTGGTGGGCGTTCGCGTCCGGCATTGTCCTGCTGGGCGTGATCGTAGCCTATGACCGCTGGCACAAGGGCAACCCGCTCAGCCCGCTGTTCATGGCGGCGACCCGGATCCTGGTCTACGTGACGGCGTTCCTTGCCTTCTCGACCAACCTGACCTGGGAGCTCGGCGCCTGGTGCCTGCTCCTGCTGCTCTACGTCGCCGGGCTGACGTCGATCGCCAAGACCGAGCACGGGACCGGGGCGACCCGCTGGTGGCCGGTCGTCGCGCTGTTCCTTCCCGCCGTCTTCGCGCTGATCCAGCAGCCGACCGTCGGCACGGTGGCGCTCGTGCTGCTCTTCATCGCCTGGGCGGTCTACGCCTGCTCGTTCGTCTTCCGGTCCACCGGCAAGAGCATCGGCGGCGCGATCGGCCGGCTGATTGCCGGGATCGCCCTGGTCGACGCGCTCGTCCTCGCCTCGGTCGACTCTGCCTGGGGGGTGATCCTCGCCGTCGTCGCCTTCGCCGCCACCTTCGTCTTCCAGCGCTACATCAAGGGGACCTGAGACCATGGCCATGAACCGAACCGCCGTCATCGATGTCGTGGGGCTGACGCCCGCCCTGCTGCCGCACCTGCCCAGGATCAACGCCTTCGCCCAGCGCGGCAAGGTCGCCACGATCCGGCCGGTCATCCCGGCCGTGACCGCGACCGCCCACGCCACCTACATGACGGGTGAGGTGCCGACCGTCCACGGGGCCGTCGCCAACGGCTGGTACTTCCGCGAGATGGACGACATCAAGCTCTGGCGCCAGTCCAACAAGCTCGTCGAGGCGCCGAAGATCTGGGACATCGGCAAGCAGGCGGATCCGAGCTTCACCTGCGCCGACCTGTTCTGGTGGTTCAACATGAATTCCACGGTCGACCACCTCGTCACGCCGCGGCCGATGTATCCCTCCGACGGCCGCAAGCTGCCGGACATCTACACCAAGCCGATGGACCTGCGCGACAAGCTCCAGACCGAGCTGGGCCAGTTCCCGTTGTTCAGCTTCTGGGGACCGAACGCCAACATCACGTCCTCGGCGTGGATCGGGGAGGCGGCCAAGAAGGTCGAGACGCGCTACAGCCCGACCCTGACGCTGGTCTACCTGCCGCATCTCGACTACTGCCTCCAGACCATTGGCCCGGACCCGGACAAAATCGCGCCGCAGCTCAAGGAGATCGACGACGTCGCCGGCGCCCTGATCGCCCACTACGAGCAGAAGGGCATCCGGGTGATCGTGCTGTCGGAGTACGGCATGTCGGCCGTGACCAAGCAGATCCACATCAACCGGCTGTTCCGCCAGCGCGGCTGGATCTCCTACCGTGAGGAGCTCGGCCGCGAGATGATCGACCCGGCGACCTGCCGCGTCTTCGCCGTCGCCGACCACCAGATCGCTCACGTCTACATCAACGACGAGAGCATTCGCGACGAGGTCCGGACCCTGCTCGAGGGGACCGACGGCATCGCCGAGGTGCTGGACGAGGCCGGCAAGGAGGCCCACGGTCTGGCCCACCAGCGGTCCGGCGACCTCGTCGCCCTCTCTGACCCGGATGCCTGGTTCACCTACTACTTCTGGCTGGACGACGAGCGGGCGCCGGACTACGCCCGGACGGTCGACATCCACCAGAAGCCCGGCTACGACCCGGCTGAGATGGTCTGGGACACCAGCGTCCCCGCCGTCAAGCCCAGGGCCTTCGCGACGATCCTGAAGCGCAAGGCCGGCTTCCGCGGGCTGCTCCAGACCGTCCCGCTCAACGGTGACGGCATCCACGGCTCGCACGGCGTCCCGACGACCGGCCCGGAGCACGGCCCGCTCTTCATCACCCACCAGACCGAGCTGCTCCCGGACGCGACGATCGACGCGACCGACGTCTTCCACCAGATGAAGGCCCACGTCGGCATCAACTGATCGCTTCCGTAATCGTTCCCCGGCAGGACGTTCAACCCGACCGCTAGCCCGCCCCGCGGACTGGCGGTCGTGCTGTCCGGGTGGTGACGGACCCGTGGTCTGCCGGCGTTGCCAACGCTCAGATTCTCGGGGATCTCGAATCGCAGCCGTCGCCGGGTTCCTGGATGAACGGGTTGTCGGCCGCTTGCATAGAGGAATCATGCCAAAGGCCGCCTGCACCGGTCAGCCGTCCTGGCGCGTCTTCTGCCACACCATCGGTTGTGTTATCTCGTCTACCTACACTGGAGCCACGATTGGTCTCATGACCGACCACACCTGAGGAGATCACCATGCCTCCAGTCAGTCGCCGGGTTCTGGCCTCGATGGTCCTGGCCCTGTCTGGAGGTCGCCTGTTTCCCGTCACGACGCGAGCGGAGCCCGGCACCAAGCTGTATATCGGGAACGCGGCGCGCCTGACCGCCCGGATCCCGACTGACTGGACCGTCAGTACCGTGACCATCGGCTCCGCCGCCGCATATGACTATGCGGGGCCGAGCGGGTTCGTGACCTGTCTCCCTCTGGCGGGAAGGAGCCTCGACGAAGCCTGTGCGTCCGTCACCGCGTCCAGATTCTTCGCCGATCACGCATCAACGGTGACCGGCACGATGTGGTTCGATCAACCGGCCGGGTGGATGGGCAGATCAGGGATGCTCGGGCGTCAGCGCTTGTCGTCCCGCATCCCTACCCCTTTGACCTCTATGGGGAGCGCATGTCCTATGCGGCGCTGATCGCCGATCCTGACCACTTCACCATTCTCAGCCAGACCATGAGCTTCTCGTCTGACCACGTCACTCCGGACGCCTTCGTCACCAGTGTGCTCGAACTCGTCGAAGCCCGTGCCTACTGGTCCAGTGGCGTTGACTGGGATGCGGCCCGTTCGATCGTCTGACCGAGGTGAGTCTGACCCAAGGGGCACTCGCGGCTATCGTCCAGCATCTCGCGGGTGTCGGAGACAACCACAGCCGGTTGCTTTCCCCCAGCCAGAGTGCCGATCAGGGTCAGGTTGCCGGAGTCGGTTTCCTGCTCGGGGGGCACCGGGTCCTCGCTGTGTTCGAGGGCGGACCGGCCGATCGGGCTGGCGTCCGCGCCGGAGACCTCCTTGAATCGGTCGATGGCCGGGCATTCTTCCCGACGCTGGGAGTTACGGAACCCTCCGCACTCCTTGGATTCACCTCCCAGCTGACCCTGCGCCGGACCGGAATGCCGGGCGCGATCACCGTCACGGTGAGACAGGAGGCGTACAGCCAGTATGTCGCTCCCTCGGGCCGTCGTTTGGAGGGCGGCCTTGGCGCTATCGAGATTCCCCAGTTCAAGGTGCCCGGACGGGATGTGGACTATGTCGCCGCCGCACGGTCCGCCACCGCCCTGGTTGACCAGTCACCCACGTCCGGATGGGTGATCGATCTTCGACTCAATCTTGGTGGCTCCTACAGCCCCATGATCGCCGGCGTGGGGCCTATGCTCGGTGACGGCACGTTCCTCGGCTGGCGCTGGCCCGATGATCGCCAGATCTAGGTGACGTACGAGGCGGGCCGGATTCTGGACGATGGAGTGGACGTCATCGATGACCCCGACCCCGCCTACGCTCCGGTTGCCCTCCAACGTCCGAATCCACCGGTAGCGGTCCTGACGAGTTCGCTCACAGGGAGTTCCGGGGAGGTCGCCACGCTGGCCTTCGTCGGCCGCCCCGGGACCCGCTTGTTTGGCGAGACCACTGGCGGCTACACAACGGGGAACGTGGGGTACCCGCTCTTCGATGGCTCAATCCTGGTCCTGGCGGTGGTCGCGATGACGGACCGTCTGGGCACGACCCATCTGGAAGGCGTCGAGCCAAACGAGACCATTCCCATCGACTGGGAAACCTACGGCACCAGTGATGATGCGGCACTTCAGGCCGCGATCGACTGGCTCCATGGGGAGGCAACAACCAGCGATGGCACGCCGACAGCGTGAGCGAGGGCATTTCCGGACCAGATATTCAGGCAACATATCGGGTGGCCCGTCTCACGCTCCGGCTGACTCAACGCTGGCGATCATCGTCATTTACCGTCCCAGAAACGAGCGGCTCCGATGACATCGACGACTCCCCTCTCCGGGCGTGAGCGCCGCAGCGCGAAACGAGCCGGGGAGGGGCTGGGGGAGGGGACTGCTCCGCCGCCCGGGCGCCTCCACGGCAAGCCGCTCCTGACTGACGATACGTGAGCTGCCGGGAACCGATCGGCCACACATGGTCCGATCGGATAGCGAATCGGGCATGTCCGGACCATCGGCGGAGATATCCGCAACCATTTGGCCCTGAGCAGCGTCTGGATCGACGAGACATGCGGTACGATGTCTGAAACGGTGGGAGGCGTGGGGAAGCGCCGGGCCGTGGACCAGGGAAGGGAAACCCGCAATGCGTTTCGGGAGACAGGTGGCGACGGCGGCGCTGGGGGCGTCGCTGGTGTTCGGTGGCGTGGCGGCCGGGGTGGCATCGCTGGCACCCAGCGCAGCCGCACAGGACGTCACGGCCGAGGAGGTCATGGCCGGCGATGCCGCGACGGTCGACGTGGATTTCCTCAACGTTCGCCAGACCCCGAGCCTGATGGGCACGATCGTCAAGACCCTCGCCTTCGGCACGCCGGTCAGTGTCGTGACCGGGCCGGTCATCGCCGATGGGTATAACTGGTACCGGCTCCAGCAGAACGGCGCCTTCATCGGCTGGTCGGTCGCCGGCTTCCTGGTGGGAACGGATCCCGGAACCGACCCCGGCACCCCAACTGGGCAGTTCGCCCTCGGCTCGACCGTCACCGTCGACACCGACCTGCTTAATGTCCGCTCCGCCCCGTCGACTGACGCCTCCGTCCTGACCACCTACGCCTTCGGGCGGACGGCGAAGATCACCGGTGGGCCGACGACGGCGAATGGGTTCACTTGGTACGCCGTCGACAACTACGGCTGGGTCGCCGGGCAGTACCTGATCGCGGGTGGTGGCACTCCCGCCCCCGGGCCGGGCCCCGGCACCCCGACCGGCGACTTCAAGGCAGGCGACTCCGTCTTCGTCAACGCCGCCCTCGTCAACATCCGGTCCGGCGCTGGCACGAGCTTCGGGATCGCCTACACCGCCGCCTATGGCGAGACGTTCGCGATCCAGGAAGGGCCAGTCGTCGCCAACGGCTACGAGTGGTACCGCGTCTCCAACCTCGTCAGCGCCTGGATCGCCGGCGACTTCCTCTCGCTCCAGTCCGGCACGCCCGGCGGGTCGGCCGGCGACTTCGCCTACGGTGAGGCGGTCACCGTCAGCACCGACCTGCTCAACGTCCGCTCGGCGCCGACGACCAGCGCTTCGGTCCTGGCGGTCTACGCATCGGGCCGGACCGCGACGATCACCGGCGGTCCGACGACGGCCAATGGGATTACCTGGTACGCGGTCGACAACTACGGCTGGGTGGCAGGCCAGTACCTGGCGAGTTGATGTCAGTGGCGGCGATGGTCGGCCTTTGACCAGGCAATCAGCGAGTTCTTCCGTGGCAACGCCCCGGTCCGAGCGCGATCGGACCGGGGCGTTGCGTTATCCGCCGCGGTGGTCCAGTCAGAGCTGGCGACGATCCGACGGGACGGGGTGGACTGAGTGGCTTTCGCCTCGCGGCGATCGATCTGCCAGTCGCAAGGTCGAATTGAGGGAGTGTTCGCAAACCGGACCTCATCGGCGGCCGTCGTGCAACGAGTCTGACAACATTGCGGTAAACCGGGACGGCGATTCTCAGGAACGATATCTGCGAAAAATTGGGGCCCGTGGAGCCCGATCCAGTGATTCCGATTTCCTGGTCATGCATCACGATGGCCCGTGATGGGGTAGCATACGTCTACGTGTCGGGCGTACGTATGCGGGGTATGCTTGAAAGACGGGTTCACGGAGGAGGCAAGCGTGCGATACGGACGACACCTGTTGGCGGCAACGGTCGGTGCGTCGCTGATGTTCAGCGGGGTCGCGATGGGCGTGACATCGATCGCGCCGGTCGCGCAGGCGCAGGATGTCGGAGCGGGCACCATGGCAGTGGTCGATGTCGATTTCCTCAACGTCCGGCAGTCCCCGAGCCTGAGCGGCGCCGTCGTGACGACGCTAGCGTTCGGCGACGAGGTCGAGGTCGTGACCGGACCGGTCGCGGCCGACGGCTACGACTGGTATCGCCTCCAGCAGGACGGCGCCTTCATCGGCTGGTCGGTCGCCGGCTTCCTGCGGGCGGGTGAGGGCGAGGTCAGCACCCCGGTCGTGGACTGGATATACGGGGACACCGTCACCGTCGACACCGACTTCCTCAATGTACGGGCGACACCCTCGACCTCGGGCGTGGTCCTCGATGTCTACGAGTTCGGCTTCGAGGCGATCATCACGGGGGACGCGACGACGGCCGACGGCATCGTCTGGTACCCGGTCGACAACCTCGGCTGGGTGGCCGGGCAGTACCTGTCCGACGGCGACGGCAGTGGTGACAGCGACGGCGGGACGACTCCGGTTGGCGACTGGGTCTACGGTGACAGCGTGATCGTCAACACCGACCTGCTCAACGTCCGCGCGAGCCCGTCGATCAGCGCGGCGGTCCTCGATGTCTATGAATTCGGCACGGAAGCCACCGTCACGGGGGACGCGGTCACCGCTGGCGGGATCAACTGGTTCCCGGTCGACAACCTCGGCTGGGTCTCGGGCGAGTTCCTCGCCGGCGGTGGCAGCGCCACTGATCCCGGCGATGGCAGTGGCGACTCGTCCGGCGACTTCGCGTATGGCGACGTGGTGCTGGTCAACACCGACCTGCTCAACGTCCGCTCATTGCCAGCACTGGGCGCGGACATCCTCGATGTCTACCCGCAGGGGACTGAGGCCACGATTACCGGCGACGCCACCCCGGCCGACGGGGTCGTCTGGTACCCGGTCGACAACACCGGCTGGGTGGCCGGCCAGTATCTTTCGCTCGTCTCCGGCGCCCCGAGCGTTCCGAGTGGGTCGGCTGCTCCGAGCGGGTCTGCCATTCAAAGTGGCTCGGCTGCTCCGAGTGGTTCTGCTGCGCCGAGCACATCCGCAGCGTCGAGTGGTTCTGCTGCGCCGAGTACATCCGCCGCACCCAGCGCGTCGAGTACGACGTCGGCTTCTCCGAGCACCTCGGCCCGGCCGCCCGGCTCAGCCTCCGCGGCCCCAAGCACCTCGGCCCGGCCATCCGCGTCGAGTTCCGCCGCCCCGAGCACGTCGGCCCAGCCACCCAGTTCGGCGGCATCGTCCGCGGCGCCGGAAGGAGCGGCCTTCGCCGACGGCGACGCGGTCTCGGTCAGTTCCGCCCGCCTGAACGTCCGCGCCGATGCTTCGACGACCGGCGCGATCCTGCGGATCGTCGACCTCGGCACGAAGTTGACCATCGCCGGTGACCCGGTCGAGGTCGATGGCGTCACCTGGTACAACGTCGGGACCGCTGACGATGAGGCGTGGGTCGTCGGCGAGTTCCTGACCGCCGCCGGCGACTAGGGCGTGTCTGGTAAATCAGGTGCCGAGCCAGATGACGGTGGAGGCGAGGACCACCATCGCCCGGAAGTTCGCGACGCGCTTCTCGACCCGCGTCGCGATCCCGCGCCACTGCTTGAGCCGGTTCAGGCATCGCTTCACCACGTGACGCCGCCGGTAGGTCTCCCGGTCGAACGCCGGCTTGCGGCCGGGACGGTGTGCCCGGCGTTTGCGCTGGTCGCTGCGCTCGGGGATCGTATGCGGGATCCGGCGGCGGCGCA
>JAABUS010003847.1_pt1 | contig 23118 bp, 3 predicted proteins | sample 5560161 | NCBI WGS metagenome assembly JAABUS01 (sample SAMN10711885, study PRJNA513376) | rock metagenome | isolation source: Antarctica rocks | place: Antarctica: Victoria Land, Trio Nunatak nord | collected 2016-01-04
TAGTAGAATATAATATTTAATAGGGTATATATAATAATAGTTAGATAATCGATAATCTCCGCGTACCTAACGAGATTAACTATTTTAATAATTTATATTTCAAATTATATTACTATAATATTATTAAGGTTATCCGTTTTTTCCTCGGTTATAAACTATTTAAAAATAATCTAGTATATATATCTATAAAGATTACGAACGATAGTAATAATAGAGTAGTTAATAAAATATATATTAATATCTAATAATAGGAAATATAGTTATAGATTCTTATTAGAGGTATTATTATCCCTTTTATATTATCGTCCGACGAGATAATAATAATTTAATATTATAATAATCTTTCCCTTTAACTAGTATATATAATTATCGGGAATCTCGATTATACGACGTATAAAGTTTAAAAATAATTTAGTTTAATTCTCTTAAATTTAATCCCTTATATTAAGAACGGAAAGAAATTCGGTAATTATATATAATTAAATATCTATTATCTCGCGCTAGGGCGTATACTCTAGTATATATATAACCGTTATTATTAATTTTAATAATATATTAAAATAATCAAAATAATTAAAGACCTAGTAATATAAGAGATTAATATTATATACGCGGATAATTATCCCCGAAGATACTATCTAATAATTATATCGTTTATAACCGACTATTTAGAGTAAGTTTTAATAATAGAGGTAAAATAAAATTATTAATATTTAATATATTTAGTCCCGCCTAATAAACGAGGGGAGTTAATTAAGATATAGGAGCCACGGAGTTATAAATATATATATTAAAAAATAAAGATATAAAGGAGAGATCCCGACCTCGCTAAAGATTTAATAATTATTTACGACGTTAAGAACTTCGCCTAGCGTTATTATTTAATTAATATCTATATTATTTTTATTATAAATATATTATACTAGTTTCTAAAAGGAATTATTATAAAATTAATTAACTAGATTCGGGATTTAATTAAAGATTATATAGTTTTTATAATTATTAAATAAATAAAGAAAGAGATAACTAGGCCGAAGAAATCTTTAAAGTAATTAATAATAAAGATTAAATTAAATTACTATTTTCGTTAGGTACTAGGTTTCGTAGGGTTAAAATTATTTAGAAACTTTAATAAAATAAAATAATAAAGTAATAACGAATAAAAAGTAATATTATAATAATTAATAATTATCGTTATTTCTTTATTTATTAAGCGTGTACCGGTTACCCTATATTACGCGCGGGCTATATTTAACTTTATTATATTTACTTAATATATATTTTATAACGGCGATATTTTATAATATATATAATACGCGCTCTACTATATTTATAAATTAAAGATAGTTTTTTATAAATACTAGCCGAGTAATAATTCGAACCTAAATTTAAAAGACCCTATCGATTAATATTTTAATATATTAAAATTATATATAATAACGTATTACGCTAAATATATTCGAAGATATAAAAGTACCTAGAACTTCGATATTTATTATAGAAAGACGGTTTATATTAAGGCTCTCCGTTTAATACTTTAATATAACGTCGATAGGACCTAGGTTAGTACTCGTAGAGAGAAGTATTAAGAATTAAAGAATAGTAGGCTTCGTATTAATATAAGATAAAACTAAATAAATTTAATAAACTTAATTAATAGTTTAATAAATATCTATATTTAGAATTTATAATTAAAATTTTTTAGGAAGTTAAATACGAAGTTTTTATTTATTAAAAAAATATATAATTTATATAAAAAAAAGAAACTGCGCTATTTATTCGTTTATTTATTTATTCTAATATCGAGTAAATAAACGGTTAAGCGTTTACCTATTTATTAGTCTATATATTATATCGAGTAATAAATAGTCCCTTAGCGTATTAAATATACTAAATTTATTAAAGTTTTTAGCGAACTTTAATTATAATATTATCTTTCCTTTTTAATTTTCTTTATTTTTAAAGATAATTTTATATCTTCTCGTTAAATAAAGTAATATAATATACTATAGGAATAAGTTATTTCTAAAGATTTTATAACTATAGTTATATATACGCGTTACGTAATACGTTAAACCGAATATCGACTATCCTCTCTATCGTCGAAATACGGGGAGTATATTAAAACTAGAAAAAAATATAAACTCTTAAAGTCCGTTATTAATTTCTTTAGAATTAATAAAACTCTAGAGCGTTTAGAACCCGAGGAGGAGAAGATTAAAATTACGCGGGAAATAATAAACGAAGTTATTAATTAAAAGAATACGAAGTTAAAAAGGCTTCGCTAATAAAAGAAATTCCTAAAGGAGCGTAAATAAAAGATATTTAATAAAGATTTTACGGATATAAAGGAGTTAGAGTATCTAAAAGAATTTAAAAAATTCGGTAAAATAAAATATACGGCGACTTTAGCTCTACGCTTTAATAACTTTATAACCTCAAAATTCTTTTTACCGGGGACCCTCGACTAGCTTTTTTATATCGTTATTTCTAAAACTTCTTTAGAAGTTCCTAATAATTAACTAGGTTTATTAATAACTTTTAAATATTTTCCGACTCGTTATACCCCTTTTATTTAACGAGGTAGTCTTAACCTTTTTAATTTAGAATCTTCTTTACCTCGAACTCCGTTTCTTCTTTAATTTAAAAATAAAAGATATTTTTTAAAAGTATTTTAAAATCTACTAGCTCTAATTAAAAAACGTAGAATATTAAATATACTTTAACGTCGGCTAGAAGATTTAGTTTATAATTAACTAATCCTTTACTCTTCTTAATCGAAAATAATCCGATTTTAATATAGTCTAGTTTCTTATTTAATCTTTTATTTATTATATTTTTTATTAGGAAATATACCTTATCCCTCTCTTTTAGTTAAGAATACTCTTTTCGATATTTATTTACTATTAATTATATTCGAGTATTCGTTAATTCGATCTAGGTTTATATTTCTTTATATAATATCTTTATATTAATTATATAGACTAACGCCCTATATATATTAAGTCCCTATTTTAGGTCTAGAAATATATTAATATATTTACTATAATTTACGAAGAATAATATAAGTTTCGTCGTATTAAACTACGCGTTATTAAATATTAATTAAATTATAGGTAGAAGTCTTACTTAATTATTTTATTTCTTATTTACGTAATATCGTAAATACGTTTTTATTATTTAGTTTATCTACTCTATCTACCTATCCGTCTATAAGTAATATATAATTAATATTCGTAACTTAATTCCGGTAATATTAATTAGTATTTTCTAATAATTAAAGATAAATTATTTATCTCGGTTAAATATAATCGACCTAAATATTTTATAATCTCTAATAAATCGATCTAGTAATATAAAGACAACTTATTCGGTCTTATAAATTTCTTTAATTAATTTTATTATTACGTATTTACTAAGTTTATTACAGATTATTATTATAAAATTAAAGATTTCCGATATAATAAGGTCCTTTGATTTTAGTAATTTAATAACGAAATTTATTATAATATCGTCCTATAATATTTCCGGTATTAAGGCGAATTAGATTTAATTATATTTAATATACTTTATAGATTTATTCTACTAGTATTCGATATATTTTTTAATATATTTCTCGACGTGCGACTTTAGTCCTAGCGCGTCGTATTCTTTATAAATAAATTCTATAATTTTAATAACTCTAAGGTATCCTTAAACCGGATTATTATAATAATCGCGAATAATTTCTTTAAGATATCCTTTAGGAAGATAAATCTTTTTATTATATTTTAATAATTTAGCCTATAATTACTAATTTCTTAATATAGTAGTTAAAGTATCGTTTTCGTATTCCTTCTAAATACTATTTATAATTCCGGGAATAAAGATATATAACGTTACTACTAATTACTATACTAAAACTAGCGATTTATCCTATTATTAAATAAGAACTAGTTATATTATTATATCTTTATTCTCTATATAGTCTTCTCGCCTATTAAATATATTAACGCGACCGTTATTCTTTCCTAAAGTATAAAAGATTTTAAATTTATATTACCCTAATAATTCTAACTATTTAATCTATCTTCGATTTAATTATTTTATTATCGTAAAGTTAAAAAGATTCTTATAGTCTATAAAAATAATAAGATTTAAATAAATTTCTATATATACTCTTTATTATTCTAATATAGATACTACTACTAGTAATTCTTTATCGTAGATATTATAATTTTATTCCGCTAATAATATTTTCTTTAAATAATATATAATAGGGTACTATTTATCTTTTTTCTATTAAAGTATATAAACGTTTATTATTAAATTTAAAATATCGGTTTCTATTCGAGCTAGTTCGTTACTTCGAAAGGAATATAATACCGGCGGTTTCTCGTAGGCCTCTTTAAATACCTCGAATAATTATTATTATTCCTTTCTTTATTAGAAAGTAATATCTTTCTTTATAATATCTATTAATAATAAGATTTTTTTAGAGTAATCTTTAATAAACCTTTTATTAAAGTTCGTAGATCTTAAGAAACTCTATACTATCTTAATATTATATAATATAAATTATTCCTTAATACTCCTAATCTTTTTAGGGTTTATATAAATACCTTTAATATTAACTATAAATTTAAAGAATTTAATTAATTCTTTATAAAACTCGTATTTCTCTAGTTTAAAGAGAAGTCTAGTTAATAATAAATAAATTAGGATATCCTATATATATTAAATATATTCTTCCTTATTAGTAGAGTAAATTAATATATTATCGAGGTATATAATTATTATTATATTTAAATATACTCGTATAATATTATTAATTAATACTTAATAGGTTACTAGTACGTTAATAAATCCGAAGAGTATTATTAAATATTTATAATAATCGTATTTAATTCTAAAGGTAATCTTCTACTCCTCGCCTTTTTTTATTCGAATTAAATTATACGCGCCTCGAAGATTTAATCGTATAAAAAAATTTATTATTATAAATTAATCCTATAACTCGTTAATATTTAATAAAGAGTACCGATTCTTTATTATAATATCGTTTAATTTTTAATAATTTATATAAAGTTATAGACTTTTATTCTTTTTTACCGTAAAGAGGATTAAATAACCTACTAATAATTTAAATTCTCGAATAAATTCTTTCTTAAGATTCTCGTCGATATACCCGCGAAATACTCCGAGTTTTTTTTCTAATAAAGTATAAATAGGTCTAAATATCGGTTATTTATTAAATTCGAGTTCGATTTTATAATCCTATAACTAATATTTAAGTAATACTTTTATAATTATTTTTTTCTAAAAAAAGTACTTCTATTATTAATACTCTTTAAGAATATTAAGAGGTTCGTTTTTATTTTTAAAAACTTTAATTTATTCGCCCTATTAACCTCTTTAGTTAATATATATCGAGTCGGATCCTCGTATAAAATTATTTTTATATAAAGATAAAGTACTATAGGCTTCGACCGGGCTATGATTCGATTTCTTATTTATAATCATCCTTTATAGATATATAAATATTATACTAGCGACGTCTTTAATATACGGAAATATAAATACTCCTCTCGTTTAATTTATTATTAAATTATATTTCTCTAATTAAGGTATTTCTAGAATAATATAATAAATAATTATTCTTATTATATCGAAGGTAATTTCCTTATAATAGTATTAAATAATAATTAATAACGGGAATATTTCTTTATTTACTCTTTTTATTAATAACTTCGACCCGTCGGCTAACTAAAACTTATATTATTATTATTTTTCTCGAGTTAATAAATTAGTTATTTAAATTATTATTCGAGATATAAAATTACTAGTTACTCTTAAATCTATTATTATAACGACTTTATATCCGTTAACTTTTACTAGTATTCGTATATATATACCGTACTAAACTAAATATAGATATTATTTTGAAGTTAATATATTAATCTCTTTATATTTTCCTTTAATATAAGGAACTAGTCTTTTCCCGATAAAAATAAGAATTTATAATACTCTTTAGATTTAAAGTACCTCTCGTAACCTTCGATTAAATAATAATATTATTTATTTTAATTATAGTATTTCGTTCCTTTACTGACAAGGGGTCAATATAATAATATATAATATAAAAGATATTAATTATTCTATAGAGGATTTGGCCCTAATATACTAGAATCCTAAAGTCACCCTAGTCCCGATAGGGCTAGCGATAGGGCTTAGCCCGCCGTCTTAATAAATATTTATAATAATACTCCTATTAAAGTCCACCCCGTGATAGATCGCTTAATTTAAAAGAAAGAAGTCAACGCCCTCGTTAATACACTCATATAAGTAATAACGTAAATAGCGTCTATATATAGAAGTAAATAAATAAATAGTATATATTCTAAATTATCGACTAATTACGGGTAAGCCCGTAGAGCCTTAAAGTTTAACGTAGAGCCGTAAAGTTTAGTATTAAAATCGCGATAACGAGGTAAGGCGATAGGGCGGTATAAGGATAATATAAATAATTAACGATAGAAGCTATAATATTAATAAAATAAGGGTGTATACGTATAACATTATAAAAGTATTAGTACTAAAGGACTAGGGCCCTAAATATATATTAATAAAATAAAGTCTTAGTATAAATCTAGGTTAGATCTAGGCTAGATCTAGGTAAAAATCATTTAACGGTACTTTCAGAATTAAAACTATTTTAGCGCGGAGCTAGTCCCGATTCGGTTAAATAATTATATAATTTTTATATTATCCGAAGTTTTTTCCTATATAAGTATACTACCTAGTTAAGAAGTAACGATAACGAGGGGTATATACCTAAGTCTATATAAAAAAGTATATAAATAATACTATACTAGGATATTCGGGCTATATAGCTCTACGTACGATTAAACGAATAATTTAAGATTATTAAAGAGTAGTTTTACCGGTTCTCGGTATAATACCCCTTTAATATTATCGTAATACCCGTGCTCTAAATAGAGCTCGATAGGTAGATTTAATATAACGGTTATTTCCTAGTAAAAGTAGGTAAAGGGCGATAACGTAAAAAAGAAACATAATTATACTTTTAGAGTTATCGACTTTAGAAAAAGAATTTGGTTTAATATTTAGTTTACTATTCGTATTCTTTAATAAATTCGCCCGCGAAAATATTTTTAGCGTTTATTTAACGGTCCTATATAAATCCCTAGTCTTTTTAAGATAGGAGGTATTCGGTAATATAACCCTTCCCCTTTTTAATAACGCGTTTATCGAGGATATACTTTAGTTCTTATTCTAACTCTAAATTATCTTACTCGGTTTCTACTACTCTAGGGTTAATAGGTCGTAGACGTTTAAAAGAATTCTTATTTAATAGTAAATACTACTCCAGCTATACTATTAAAAATACGTTATAAATCTTCTAATTTTCCGGGATATTAAGGCGGTATACGAGTCTATCGATACAGTTAAGAACTTTAAATAACCTAGTTATTTATTAATTATATTTACGACTAGTAAATTTATTTACTAGAATATTATAATCTTTATATAAACGTAGTAAGGCCTAGTCCCCTTAACGGAAGTAATAAAGGTAATAGGTACGATTATAATACTTCTTATTATATATTTAAATATAGATAATTATATCCAAAGTTTAAATACGTATTAACTTTTTTAATAAAATATTATTCTCCTAACTTCCTAGGTCTAACGCGTTATTAATAGTAAAACCGAAAGCTACTTTATTTAGGGTATAGTTAATAAGTTAGGAGAACGTATTATTATATTATATAATTATAAAAAGTAGTATTTCTTCCTAGGTTTTAGGGTTTTATAAAGTAACGATCTAAAATCGTAATATAATTTTAATAATTTGATTTATACACTCGCTTGATTTATCCGTTTATAGATAATAGGCGGTAGAAAATATTAAACTTATCTTAAGTTTATTAAATAGAGTCTTTTATAAAGTATTTATAAACTTCCGGTCGCGGTCGGAAAGAATAACCTTCGGAATACCCTAGTTTATTAAATATAAACGACGTAAAAGTATATATACCTATTACTCTACCTTTTATATTAATTTTCCTAGAATCGCGGTCACCTTTCGGGAAAATTTATATATAATAGTTATAATATTATCGAATCTTTCCTGCGAAAGGGGTAAGGCTAGGATAAAATCGATAAAAATTATATAAAAAGAAGAGGGCGGTATAAGAATAAGTTATAGTACTTTATAAAGTTTATACCTAGGAGTATTAAATAACTAGTATTATAAATAATATCGTAAATACTCCCCTAGTTTTTTATTTAATTTATATATATACTAGTACCTAGTTATTATCTTATAGTATTTATATCTTCCTATATATAAACTAGAATATACGACGTTAAATATAGTTTTAATATATAAAGAAGGTATATATAGGCGCTCCGACGTATATACGCGATTAATAGTTAAATTATCGGTATACTATATTAAGCCGTTATCCCTCTTCGAAAAAAGAAGATCTACGGCGTCCTCGCCGGTTTCTACGTTATAGTTAAGTATATAATTTATTTTAATTTAATAGTCGTTATTCTAGTACCCTTAAAATAATTCTTATTTAAATTACGCGTTTATTTCTATTAATATATAGACCTTATATATATATACCTAGAGTATATCTAGCTCGCTTTCTAAAAAGTCCCTAACTACGTTCTTTTATTATAGTCGGGATAGGGTGTCTAGTACTATATATTTAACATTAAGTTTATAACGAATTTTTATATTTTAAAAACGCTAAATGTAATTTAAGGCCCGTACGATACGCAAATTAGTCTTTATTATAAATAAGATAGTTATATTTATTTATTTAACTATATTAAGCGCAGCTCTATAATTAGTATAGACGATTATCTTAGAGGTTAATTCGACTATATATTTAACCTTAATAAATACTTATATTATTTTTACTAGTTTTATTTTAGTAGGTTAATAGCGTGTTTCTATATTCTTAAGAAATCGGTTAAAGAAAAGAATAAACTAAACTTATTTCCGGTCGGGATAAAAGTCTTTTAGTTTTTTTATAATATAATAAACTATAACCCCGTAACCGAATTCTTTATTAATATTAAAGTCGATAAATAGTTTCTTTTTATCATCGAAGTAGTATAAAAAGGAAGGTTTAGAAAGGGTATTCTAAATAACTTTAAATAAACGGATCTCCTATAGGGAAGGTGATTTAAAATTAATCTTTTTAATATATTCCTATCGCTAAACGTCTATAGGGGGTACTCTATTTAATAACGCGGTTTTCTTATCTTATAAAGACTTAACTAGAGTAGTATAATCTTTAATATAATCTTTTAATTAACTAGTTATTCCTAGGTACGTTTTAAATACTACTAGTATTTAAAGAAAAATTAGTTATTTAATAATTATAAATTTTTCTTTAGAAATTAATAGCCCGAACGAGTTAACCTTCTAGTTAAATAATATAATTAACGAATAATTAATAAACGCCTTCTTAGGGTTAATTAAAATATTAAATTTAACGAATAAAGAAAATACTGTATATAAGTATTAAATATAATCCTCGAGGGTCTAAGAGAATACTATAACGTTATTAATATATACTCGGGCGAATACTTTATAAATATATAGGATTTAGTTTATTTATCGTTATACGTACGTAGGCGAGTTCTTAAATCTTATTATTATAATATTAAAAGTCTCTTAACCGCGGTATAATACGACGGTAAACTTATATTTATCTTTAAAGTATATACGCTATTAATAGAAGAAATTAGCCGCGTCGATAACGGTAATCTAACGATAACCCTTAACGGCGCTAATTATATTATTCTATAAAAGTAAATAGTAGACGTCTACTATAACTATAATATTTAAACCTCGAATATTAATAATAGTACGGCCCTTCTTAGTACCGTCTAATCTTATAATCTAAATAACGAAGATTAGGAAACTAAATAAAATAATTTATATCGTCTATTTAAACCGTCCCTAAATATATAGTTTATTAAAGATTTCGTTAATAATCTTCCGGCTCTCGTTATTTATAGGATAAATATATACCGTTTTAAGTACTTTATCTTCCTAGTCGGCGCGCAGTAGTATATATATTTATTCGTTTTCTAAAATATTAATAAAGCCTCCTTCTACCTAAAGTATAAGAAATTAATTAATAATCTTTACTAGCTCCGGTTATTTACTATAAATAATAATACTATTTAAGAGGATATTATTCTTTACCGAAGTAGTTACCTCTATTAATGAAATAGAAGGCCGGGAACTAGTTAGGTTCTTTATATCTTTACCCCCTAAAGATTATTTAAGAAGTAATAAACTAAAGTTAACGGTAACCGTATTATTAAAAGCGTTTTTAATAAAAGTTTCTTTATACTCTTAAGAAGGCCTTCGTATAACGAGCTCGCGAACGTCGTTATCGCCTATAGTAATACTATAATAGTTATTAAATTAAACCTCGACTACTTGGCCTAGCTTCATATTTCTAGGGATTTTAATATATTTATCCGTTTTATTCTTTATAAATATTAATCTTATTCTATCGTTAACGATTCCGGTAAAGAGGTATAGGTTAATATCTATTGATTTAAAGAAATAATCTCGTGCTAGTAGATCAAGTTTATGAACTTCAATAATTATTATAGTTTATAGGGGGATAATTTTTATTTTCGTAGTATATACCGGCCGGTTCATATTTATATCTTTTAAATAAATATCGATAGGGCACTTTATATCGTAGCTACCGATATAAATAATTTACCGAGATATTAATATATTAATTCCTTTAAGGGCTATAACGTCCATATTAATAAATATACCTACTTTAAAATTATCCATAATATAGACTTCTTTAGGGGCGGTTTCGGTTATTACTTTATTACTACTCTTATCTTTCCCGGGGAAGTACAAGGAGGTGACGATATATTTAAAAATAATATAACGGTTAATACTAATACTAGTAACTTAGAGTAAAGTTATTATAATACGGATTCTAGTTTTTAGAAAGAAGCGTGCTATAAATTTATAATCGGCGATAATTACTCTATAACTAGTATCTTTATAACTCTTTTCTACTTTAATTCTAAAGTTTAAACCGACCCGAATACCGGCGTATTAATATTTCCTAAACACTTATCTTATTCCCGTATTTTTAGAAGAGTCGTAGTTTGATTTAATAATAGGTTTTTATTTTAGTAATTCGTTATTCGTTTTAATTTAGTAATAGGTTTCTATATTCTCGTTTATTACTAAAGACTATTTACTTTTTTAAATAATATTTATAATTGAATATCTAGGGTAGGAGGTTTTAGTAGGGTTCCTACCTAAATTTTAACTTCTAAAATATATATATAATACGTTTTTAGAAAAGAATAACTCTTTATAAATATAGTACTCGACCTATTTAGGCGAATCGATAATAGTTATTTAATAACTAGTTATTTCGTTTTATTTATTATAATAATTCTTTTACTACTAATCCTAGCTCTATTTATTAACGTAATTAATATTAAGCGTGGATTATTCTTCTATTTATAACTTTATAATACTATTTTCTTAAGAGTGGTTCTTTTATACCTCGGTTTTATAGTAAATAGTTATATACTTAGGGGGTATTTACTATTACCCGAAATAGTTAAAATTATAACTACCGGTTATAAGCCCGCGGTTTTCTTGGCGCGGTTAATAATTAAGACGATTTCTATTTCTAAGAGAGAAAAGTACGTTTCTAGTACTACTACTAGTAATTTATAACTAAATAGGTAGCGGTTGAACTTAACGAGGCTACTACTACGTTTAAGAGATATTTAATATATTCTAATAAACCGGATTAATAAATTAATAAAAAATAGCCTAAGGTAACTAGTTCTACTATAGGCGGAACCGGTTAAGTTATTAATAATTCTACTAACTTTACCGTAAGCCCTTTAACTTAAAAGGCGGTAAAGATTTAATTGTTTTATTACTTTATATTATTCCTAGCTAGGCTTCTTCTTTAATATTAAATAAATTAAGAAATTTATTTAATAGGACACTAGGTTTAGGCGGATTAATAAAAGACTTAAAATTAAAACTAATATAGTCGTAGATTATAAATATTTATTAATATACGCTAGGAATATCGGCGGCCCTAATTAAATTAAATATCTTATTTATATATTATTTAAACGTCTTACTAGTACGTACCTAAATGAATTTATATTTATTAAAACGAAGTTTACGTATAGTTTCTAACGTCTTTATTTTAAATCGTTTAATAAGACGATTTATTTATTTAGGGCTAGCGAAGGTACGTATTAGCGCCTTAATATCTATATTTAATTTATTCGAGAACTACTTAAGGGCTACTCCCTTAAGATATAAAAATAGAAATTTTCGCACCTCCTCTTCGTCGTATTATTTAATTATATCGTTAACGCGATCTTTAAAGTCGAAAACGTTCTTATATATAATATATCTTTTTAAAGTAAATAGGTTATCCTTCTTATCGCCTTTAAAGTCGAAGAATTTAATCTCTTCGAATTTTAATTTATTCTAGGCGTTTACCCTAGTACTAGTACCGTTTTAGTTAATTAAATTATTTACTCTTAATAGGCCTTAAGATTCTATCGGGTCTTCCTTTATTTTAATTACTAGCCTAATAATAAGAGCCTAAATTTCTAGCGATTCTATAAATTATATTATTTATTCGGAATCTATAATAGGTTACTCGGGTTTAGGAGGAGTTATAATTTCTTTATCTTTAAATTCGTCCTCGAAAGACTATTTCTTTTATAAATATTAATATAACTCTTTAATATCCCTTCGGAAGGTATCGATAAATAGTATTATAAATATCTTATCTATAACCTAGGGTAGTTATATAGTAGGTTATTTAAATTTAATATACTCTAAAAGGTCGTCGTTAAACTACTTCGCTTTCCGGCCCCTCTTTAATAAATACTAAAGAGGTACTTTAATAGGAGGATAAAGAAATTATATAACTATCTAAATAATTACTTATCTAATATTAGGAGTAACTTTTACCTATTTTAAGATAAATTTACTTAATAGTAGGAATTTTTATAAATAAAAAGTAAAATCAACCGTAATAAAGTTTAGTTAAACTTCTTCTAGGGTAATAACCAAAGTAATAATTAATAATAAATACTAAAAGTAGTAATACTAGGCGAATAATAAGAGTAGTATTAAAAGATTAATATTCTAGTATTCTTTTTTCTGCAGCGGAAGCGTAAGAGATATAATTAATAATATATTTACTAGGCTAGACATTTACCTAATAGGTAACTTACTAAAATAAATAACTATATTAATAAAAGAGAAATAAACAAAGGGACGTTCTAAATACTTAATTTAATATTTACTATAAATACTCTAAATAAAAAGAGTATTAAATAAGTTATTTTAATAATTTAATAAAGAGCTTAGAAATATTTATTCAAGGTAATAAAGTACGGTACAGAAACACTAAATAAATATAACGTAAATAAGACTCGCTATCGATATAAAGTAAACTATTTTAAATATAGTAGTTAATAAAGAGTATATTGGCCGTTTTAGGGGTTATTTTACTATTTATAACTAATATAATCGTTCTTACTAATATAGAAGAGGTATAGTTCTACGTTAGTATAACCGTTACTACTATTTAATAAGAGGTCAGTATAATAGTATATAGTATAAAAGATATTAATTATTCTATAGAGGATTTGGCCCTAATATATTAGAATCCTAAAGTTACCCTAGTCCCGATAGGGCTAGCGGTAGGGCTCAGCCCGCCGTTTTAATAAATATTTATAGTAATACTCCTACTAAAGTCTACCCCGTGACATTTACTATAATTTATCTAGTTTTATAATTACGACTACTATTCTTTAATATAGCCTAGGAAGATTTAATTCTCTTTTTTCTTAATTAAATACTATAGATAATTATCCCTAGTATAGTTATTCTATTAATTATAATTATATTTTAGTTTTATAATATACTTTCGCTCTCCTAAACTATTATAATAGTATTTATAATTTTCGTTTATATATACTAACTAGTATATCTCCCTATATCGCGGGTAATATTTATTATAGGTATAATTAATCTTAAAGAGTTATCTTTCTTTTTTTTTCTTTTTTTCGGGTTTCTCTCTTAATATAATAAATTAAATTTTAAAATTATCGAGGTAGTCTATTATTTAAAGTTATCCTTTAGAATTTATTATATTTTATTTTTATTTTTATCCTTCCTTTAAATCTTCCTCTAGAGTTTTATTATTATTATTATTTAATTCTTCGAGCTCTCGAATTCTCTAGGCGATCTTTTCTTTAATCTCTTTTTACTTTTTAAATAAATTATTAAATATAATATTATCCTATATTAGATCTTTAGGGGATTTAATTATACTATCTAGTATTTCCTTTTTAAATATATTTAACTATTATCGATTCACTATATTTTTCGAATAATAGTTTTTAGCGATATAGCCCGGCTTATTATAATTATAATAATTTATTATTTTTTTACCCTTTTATTATTATTTACTTTTTTTCTAGAATCCTCTCGTAGGTCCTTTCTTAGTAAAATCGAGTTCTATTAATATATAATTATACGGGTTAAGTTTCTTATAGTAGTAATAACTAGTCGAATTATATCCGTTATTATAAACTCCTAAACGTTTTTATCCGTTAACTCCTCCGTTATAATATTTTTTTATTATATATTTATATAGTTTATCGTTAATTTTAATTATTTATTTTATAATATATCGAGGTCCTTTATAACGACTCCTACTCGTATAAATTTATCTTTTATATTATCTTTTAATCCTCGTCGATATATTATTATAAAAGTAGTATCGTCCTAGTCCGTAAATATTATATAATATTAAAATTATACCGACTAATTGGACGTAGACCTTCGTTATACTAAATATTAAATAATACGAACTACTATACTACTTTCGTTAGATAATCTAAATATATAATAAATCTCGGTTTTAAATTTAGAGAAATTCTCTATCTAAAGCTTTATTAATAAGTTATCGGTATTATTTACTATTTCTATATAACGCTTTAGGAATAGTTTAATTTATTTCTATATATTACCTCTTATATAAATTATTATAAAGATTATTTATTTAATAATTAATATCGTATTCTCGTTAAATATAAAGAATAACTAAAGTTATAATAATTAGTCGTTAAGTTTCTCGCGCTCTCTATAATAATAATTTAGGCGGGTAATTTTAATACGGTCCTTTTCTTCTATAATATTATATCTTTTAATATTATTTTAAGTATTTAGGGCTAGGGCTTTTATTAATCTTAAAGTATTTATCTTAAAGGTATTTAAAGTATTAAGGCTCTCTATTTAATACTTTAATATAACGTCGATAAGACTTAGGTTAGTATTCATAGAAAAGAGTATTAAGGATTAAAGGATAATAGGCTTCGTATTAATATAAAATAAAATTAAATAAATTTAATAAATTTAATTAATAGTTTAATAAACGTTTATATTCAGAATTTATAATTAAAAGTTTTAAAGAAAGTTAAATACGAAGTTCCTATTTACTAGGAAAATACGTAGTTTATATAAAAGAAAGAAACTACGCTACTTATTCGCTTATTTACTTATTCTAATATCGAGTAGATAAACGGTTAAGTATTTATTTATTTATTAATCTATATACTACGTCGAGTAGTAAATAATCTCTTAATATACTAAGTATATTAAATCTATTAAGGTTTTTAGCGAATCTTGAATATAATAATTTATAAATTTCTTCTTAAAGAACCTTTTTCACGGATAAATAAAATTAATAAATTCGAGACGTAATTACTATAGTATAATATTATATACTATAATATAAAAGTTATATAAGAAGTTATAATAATATTTTCTACTAAACTTATCGTTATTCTTAATAATAAAATAGAATAGTAGAATACCCGGCCGTATCGAGAGAAATTAGATTTAAATAAGTATATATCTATTTCTAATAAAGATACGCTATTATACTACGGTATATAAATACTAGATACTAATTATTATCGCCTAGTAATTACGGTAGCGAGGGTTTTTAACTTTAATATTAAAGATTTTATCGACGTTATAATAGTATTCGTATAGGAGAGCCGTAAAAAATAAAATAAAAATCCGGGCTTTATTAAAAATTAACGGAGATAAAAGACGGATCCTAATTAGGCGGGAGATATATATATTTTTATATATTAATTATTAATATATTAGGTTTATAATAGTTAGGAGAGCCGGAATTTAAAATTATTTATAAAGAGATTAATTTATTATACCTCTAACTTTCGTTCTACTAGTAAGCCTCGTAATAATTATATTTAAATTAATAATAAAGCGACTCGTTTATAAAATTAAAACGAGACCGAGTAAGAGACTCTTTATATAATAATTAACCGGCTTAAATTAATTATTAATATTTATAACTATAAATAATTAAACGATAAGGGTAAATATAGGGTATATATTAATATATTAATTACTCTATATCGATTAAAGAATAACGAGAGAGTCGATAATATATATAGGATATTCGAGGTAAAGTATATTTTAATTAATAGAACGAAAAGACCCCGAGAACTATACGATTATCGTTTTTTCGAAATATATAATATTATCCGGAGTACGTATATAGTACCTATTAAATAAAAAGGATATTATTATATAAATAATTTCATCGACTAGGATTAATATAATATTATTTATAATTTTAACTTTATAACGAAAGATACTAGGGTAGTAGATTAATTTATAAAATAAATATAATAATTATATATTTATAAAAAATTATTATCCGCGATAATATATTTATTATACTTTTTAATAATACGTATACCCCGGGCTTTTACTTAATAGTAGTATTATAACTATATAGCGGTTAATAATAATAACGAGAGTAACGGGTATAGTATAGAGATAAATTATAATTAAAGTATAAACTCGATCGATAATAATTAATAAAAAGAGAATTAAAGACTCTAAATTAAATAGGAGATTTATTAAATAAAAATTCTTAAGATATTACTTTTATAGAATTAAATAAGAAAAGAAGTAAACTCTTAAATTAACTCTTATTATTTAATACTCCTTCGGTGTATATTTCCTTAATAGAAATAAAAGTATTTAATTTATAAATAGAGATATTATAACTTATTTTTTATAAAATTTATCTCGGTCTACCCTTGATTAAATTCGTTTTAATAGACGACCGTTATTTCTAATTATATTTATAACGTCTTTATACTTTTATAATTTATAGTATTATATAACCCGAATTCGGTATTCGGATTAACTTTAGTTTAAATTTAAATTAAATCTAGTTTAAATCTAATTTAATCTAGGCTAGGGCTAATTCGACGCGTATTTATTTATTATTATCGCGCGTATAATTCTACCCTCTTTTTTATATATTAAAATAAATCTATTCTATATCTCGACTAGTTAATATACTTTATATTACCGAATAATATTTAAATCTATATATATACGACCTAGTAATATATTAAATAGTAAAATTAAACTAAATTATATCTCCTATATATCGTAATACGGCCTTAATTAATTAAAGGATTTATAATAATAACTCCTTCGATAAGACTAAAGGCTAATTTTAATAATAAACTATATTAATATTCCTAAAGTAAATCTCGGCTATAAATAATTTACTTATTCCGATATATAAATAATAATATATATTAAGAACGCGTTAATTATAAATCCTTCTAGTATATATTAACTAATATTAATTATCGATAAGAACGAAGAAAGTATATATAGAGATAAAGAAGTCGATATTAAAATTAATAATAATAATATTAGGCTTCCTACCCCGAAGCGACGGAAAACGGATAATATATCTCGGTTAAACGGATTAGGTAGGGCTACGCCATATATATATATATATATTTTATATAGGAGTTAGTAATATAACTAATCTTTTTATAATCTTTATTATTTATCGGCCGTTATATATCCTCGTCCTCGTTTTACTCTAATTTTTATATATATAAACTAAGAGATATAAGGTCTTCTAATAACGCGTTATATAAATCTTTAACGAAACGCTACCGTAATTACTACGCGTTATAGTTAAGAAACGAGTCGTTACTATTATAGGCGGGCGTAGGATATTATATTAAATCGGCGTTATATATTTAAAATTATAAAACCGTTCTTTAATATATAAAATAAATAATATTAATAACCCTCGTTACGGGATATAAAAACTCGGGATATAATTTATAAATAAATTTTAATAAAAAAAACGAAATTAACACTTTAATTTAGAAACTTTAACGGAATATTATTAATAAATATAATAAAGCCCTCGGGCTAAAGAATAAAATAGTAAAAAAAACTTTAAATTAACCGGAGGCCTAAAAGGTATTAATCTACCGTATTTAAACTAAAGATATATTAATCGAAATTAATTATTTAATTATATCGGTAATTACCGCGCCTTAATAATAATAAGGGTTCGATAAATTATAACGATCTACTATATCTTTTCTATAATAAAACGAAATATTAAAGAGATAATTACTACTAAAATAAAGAATAGAAGATAAATATATAATTATAATAATAATATAAATTTTAATATTCCTTTATTAAGATTTAATATTAATTATTAATAAATCTAAATTATTTTACTACTTCTTTAGAGACCTAGTAGTAAAAACTATAATTTTATTATTCTTTTAATCGGACCTAGGTTAACTAGGAATTTATAATAATATTAAATATATATTTAAACTCTTAACGGGAATTATAATAATTATAATCTATATTATAATTAATTATACTATTAAAGAATATAAAATAAGGAAGTAGATACGGACTAAATTCGAAGGCGAATATATTAAAAGTAAATTAAACTCGACTCTTTTCTTTATATCTTTTAATAGTAATAGGAAATAATATAAAATTATAAACTTAAATAAAGAAAATATAAAAGAAATAAATATTTATATAATAAAATATAATAATAGAGGCCCTATCGGGTAGGATTAATTAAGAAATAAAAAAAAAGAGATACCGGTAGATAATATAAACGATTTCGTTTATAGATAAAAAAATAAAATCGATAATTTAGTCGGTGATAAAGATTTTTATACTATATCTAACTATCTCTTAATTATTAATAAAACTATTATAAATTCGCCGGCTCCTCGATAATATAATATATAAAAAAACGAGATAAAGATTATAAAAAAAGATAATATAAAAGAAAGAAGTATTAATAAATCTCGGAAAAATAAGTTATTTATTTTTATAAAGGTAAATATTTCTCTTAATTTAATAAAACTAAACTAGCGGACGAGGTATTAATAAAAACTTTAATTTATTAAATAGTATTTAATAAAGTATAAAAGAAGGTAAAGTCTTTTATAATTTATTATTATTCCTCGAATATTAATATAGTTATCTAGGCGGATACTCGAGTAACTTTATTTAATAAATCGGTAGAAAACCGGGGTAATAATATATATAGTATAAAGAACTTTATAAATCGCGAAATAGTATAATATTATAATATTATACTTATTATATATATATATTAATACTATATACTAAATAGTAACTACCGGTCTTTATTATATAAAAACTTAAAGATATTAAATTTAACGAATAAATTAGTTACTTTAATATTAATAAAGATCCTAAAGAGCCTACGTTATATATATTTAAACTCTCTACTATATATAAAGACTTCCGAAAAAGATTAAAGTTTAAAAAAAAGGAAGAGAAAATAATATAATAAAAAAAACGGGGTTAAGATTATATAGTAGATAATACGCGTATATAAAATATAATACTCGAGATTATAAGAAAGAAGAGGTATATTATTTTAATATAAACTACCTAGATTAATATCCTAGATAATAAATAAAAGATAAATTATATATATAATAAACTATTCTTATAACTAAAGATAATAATAGCCTAGATTTAATCTAGATTTAATTTATATTTAGACTAGATTTAGGCTAGATCTAGATATAAATTAATTTACGAGAATAAATAATAATAGTTTCTTAATAAACGGATTTTAGGATATTTATAACTCCTTTATAATATAACGAGTAGATAAAATAGAATATATATTAATTAATTAATATATATATAAAGATCTAAATACGATAACGATATTAAAGGCGCTAGCGGTAATAATTATAATAATAATACTATTATTATTTAAAGTATAAATAGTATATTTAAAGTACTATAAAATAATATTAAAAATTATCTATTTATTATTATTTACCCGTTAAGTATTAATTATACTAGAATTAATTATATAAATATATTTTAGGTATCAAATATATTAAAATTAACTATATAATTATATTTTAGTTATATAATATATTTAGAATACTCGATATAAATAGATATATATTTCTAGTATTTTATATAATTTCGGTATAAAATACGTAAAAATCGGGGTTTCCCAAGTTACCGATATAGAATTAAATAATAAGAATATTAAATATATTATTTAATTAAATTTCTTCAAATCGTTAATTCTTTTATCGATATTATAATAATAGGCAAAACGCGTAATTAAAAATAATAATATTTTTAACGAATTTTTTATTTATTAAAAAAAACTCCTTAGTTTTTATTATAAAGCGCCGTTAGAATAATTCGATAGGAATTTTCTAAAACTACGGGTTTAAATAAAGTTTTAATCGAGTATTAATTTATAAAGTTACGGATTATTATTAATAAATATTATTATTTTAGTTGAATAATAAAACTACTTTTACTAGGTATTTTAACAAAAAGGTATTGTAGTATATTTATTGAAATTAATCTGCGAACGTAAGGCGGTGCAGAGTTGGAGCTGGGCTTCACGAAGGTCCTGTCTCTTGGTTCTATCATCATTGTGGATCTTCTTTCTTCTCTCGAGAACGTGTCGACTGGCATGCTCCGCTTCGGCATATCGAGCATCTTGAAGCAACATATTACCTTTTAGGTAGATGTATTTCAGCTGAAACTCTTCTGCGAGGCGTGCACCTGCTTCGTCTTTCTTCAACTTCTTTTGGCTGACTTGCTTCTCTTTGAGTCTGCTCAAGGAGTCAAATTGTTCAGCAGCCAGGTCATACATTCTGTTAGACTTGTATTCCAACGCAAGTTGATATCGAAGGCTCTCGATAGTATCGTTAGCTTCCGAGAATTTTTCACGCTACTCCTCGAGCCCGAGGCTAGTTTTGTCAAGCTCCATATCGCTTTTGTCTGTCTTTTTCTTTAGCTCTTCAATCTCTATCTCCAGAGCTGAGACTTGTGGCATGGGCGACGGAGTACGCGGAGGTGTCTGCCCATTGGGGTCGTTGAAAGGCTGATGCCTGGCCAGTATTTTGGGGTTCCAGACGGCGCTGGGACCTTGGGACCCATGATCTGAACGGATGTCGCAGACTGTAGAATACAATTTGTCCAAGGCGTTGAAGAGGCGGCGGGCTTCATTTGACGACTGATACGTGCGGGCGTCATACAGCTCCTGACCTAGCGGAGTATCGCGGATCTCCTGGACTTGGCTGTAGAGTCGAGCGAATGCGGAGTCGTAGTGAGCGTTTGGCATAGCGATAGAAACAAGTCTAAGTCGAGGTAGTGTGATTGGAGTTGTGTCTCAAAGCTAAGATGGGAGAAAATGGACGAAATATAATGGAACAAAGGCAGGCGCACAATCAGTGAAATGCCTTTTGTGTGCCTCCAGGCAGACATAACTCGACACCGAAGTCTCCATTCAGCCTCGCATCAATTGAAGTCTGATGACGGTGATAGCCTTGTCGTAACTCACAATATGGACTCAGCCACCGCGAAGATGGTTGCCGCTGCATATACCCATCCGCCCAGCCTCAGGGTAGTCACAAAACGACATGATGGGACATAAGGCTGTGGCATGGCAGAGACCCGCGAAATTGAATAGTTGGCTACCAGCTACAGAGCTTGGTACCTCTATGTTGAAATTCCAGACGCGGATCTGGGACGACAACTTACGATAGATGGATATCGACGGAGATTGCAGCTGCACTGAATCCACCGCTGCGAAAGGTTGCACAGCCGGTTTGAGCTGCTCGTTCATCAAGCCCGACTACCGTCCGATCGGTCTGCGCTGCTGCTGTACTTCTTCTTTGTTGCCACAATATACCTGGCGAATAATAGAAAATCTCCAGCGTTGGCGACGGGACTTTCGGGACCCCGCCAACCCCTTGTGTTCTTGGCTTCCTCAAAACGCCGTTGTCAAACTTTCGAAGTGATATGGATATCCATCTCCAACATCGTTTGTGCAATATTACAAAAGCATACCTTCTCCACAACCTGCTCCCCGAAAAGTCATTTGCCCGCAAGGCTTTTGATGGTATACGCACTATTTACGTACTACTGATAAATTATCAGTAGTACGCCCTTTTTGCCTAGGTAGTTGGTGTGATAAGGGGTCCGTTATTTATCACTGATAATGATATATACCTGGTATCACACCATTTAACTAGTGGTATAAATGATAATTTTAGAGGGTTTTACTTTTGGGATTTTAGGGGCTTTAGGGGCCGTAGGGGGTAAAATAGAGGGTTTACTCCGGGGGGCTACGGAGTCAGGGTCAAGTACTATACCCTTTTAGGTAATTCGCTAGCCAGATTAGGCAGTACGCTGAATCCGGTAACCATGATAATAAGTAGTTGATATGATATGCCCCCATTATCATATCAACTATTAAGTTTTAGCGTAAGTGGTGTGATATGCCCTTTTTATCACACCATTTGCACCATCAAAAGCCTTGTTTGCCCGGGTGAGAATCTTTTTCTTTCATCTATATCTACAGTACTTTTCCAAGTCCATCAAGCTGTCCCACCGTTGATTCTAGCCTTCTATGATACACCCCTTTTGCCTTAGCCATTAACATAAATCGAGACACCATCCCGCTATGGCCCTAACAGAGCCATCGCCATGCCCCCAGCGCCATCCCTACCACGCCCTCGCAACCCCTTGCGCACTACCCGCCTCCCTCTCCAAATCATCAACACTAATCCGAATATCCGTCGTCTTAACAATATCCTCCCCCCTCCCCACGCCCCCAT
>JAABUS010003848.1_pt1 | contig 23107 bp, 24 predicted proteins | sample 5560161 | NCBI WGS metagenome assembly JAABUS01 (sample SAMN10711885, study PRJNA513376) | rock metagenome | isolation source: Antarctica rocks | place: Antarctica: Victoria Land, Trio Nunatak nord | collected 2016-01-04
ACGAAGGTAGCGTCAGGCACGTCGAGGTCTTCCGGGTGGGCAGCGTGAGAACTCCCATCATCGAAAGACCTCGACCCTCACCCCGACACCGACGCGCCCAGACCTACACCCTCAATCCGGAAGAGCCCACAAACCAGTTGGCCATGCTCGACAAGGCTGAAGTGTGGCAGCCGGCCTACGACGGCGACGGCCAGATCCGGTCCGGGGCGTTTGTCGCCGAAGCCACCGGCCTGCTGAACCTCGCGTCGTGGCCCGAGGGGATGCGCGTCATCCTCGGCAAAGAACGACCCCACCCCGGCGCGCAACTACGGATCACCGACCACGACGGCAACTCCGGTCACCGCGTTCGCGACCAACACCACCCGCGGCCAGCTCGCTGACCTCGAACTGCGCCACCGCCGGCGCGCGAGGTGTGAGGACCGGATCAGGGTCGCCAAAGACAGCGGCCTGCGCAACCTGCCGCTGCACGACTTCGACCAGAACCGGATCTGGCTCGCGATCGTCGCCTTGGCCGTCGAGCTCACCGCCTGGCTTCAGATGCTCGCCTTCGCCGAGCACCCGGCACGCCGGTGGGAACCCAAACGACTCAGACTCAGGCTGTTCTCGATCGCTGCCCGGCTCGCTGACCACGGCCGAACCCGACGCCTGCATCTCTCAGCCCACACCCCGTGGGCAACGCTGCTTGCCGCCGGCATCGACCGCCTCCGGCTGGTCCCAGAACCAGGCTGAACCCACCCCCAACCGCCTCGACAACCAGAACACACCGGCATGTGGAACCGGCGAACCGAGCGACTCGGCCAAACTGTCATGCCCCCACGGCACAATCGGAAACCACAGAGGCTTCCGCCTCAACAACGACGACCAACAGGCTCTACGTGAAAGTTTCGGGCTAGTGGGCTACTACGCCCGGGCGCACCGCCTCAGCCGGCAAGAACTTGCCCACCACGCCTGCCCCGGCGGTTGCCGCGGCAGCCAGCACGGCGAGAGCGATCCACGGAACCGCATGTCCCACTTCAAACAATGCGGTGAAAGCTGCTGGAACCACGATATTTGCGATCGCGAACCCGTACTGGAACGCCGCCAAGTACACGCCCCGGTGCTCTGCGGGCGCCGCCTCCGCGGCCAGCGCGTTGACGACTGGCGCATGAATCATCTCGGCCACGCAGTACAGCAGCACCAGCAGAACGAGAACAACCGATGAGAAAGCAAGTGAGAACACCGGTAGTACCGACATCAGGATCGCCCAGGCCACCCACAGCAGTCCGGCGAGCACGAGTGCACGTACCCGCGAGGTCCTGCCGATCGCCTTGGCGACGAACAGTTGCGTCGTGGCGATGAGAAACGTGTTCAGCGCGAGCAAGGGGCCTAGCACTCCGACGTACCCGATGCCTCCCTCCTTTACCGAGATCGGGAGGCCGACCACGAGCGCGTCGCTGCAGATCGCAAAACCGGCGTCCACGACAATTAGCCACAGAAACGCACGATTATTCAGTAGTAATCGCAAACCAGATGGTGCGACGTCGGCATCGGCGTGCCTCGTTTTCGCACCAATTGGAAGTCTCAACAACAGCGCTGCGCCGAGCAGGAACGAAACCACGTTGCAGATCACGGCGATCTTGAAGATGCCGACGGATGCGTTGGCTACCAGCACGCCACCGATCAAGGCTCCGGTGCCGAACCCAGTCGCCTGGACTATGCCGGTCACCGCGAACAGCCGCTCCCTACCTCCCTCTTCAGGAACAGGTAGCGCGGCGAGCATCGTGAAGAAGGTGGACCAGAAGACCCTCAGGCCTGCCGCGGTGACCACAAAGGCGATGAAGATGGCCCACGGTTCACGCGCAACCAAAAAGCCGGCGTAGCCCAGCGCCTGAATCAGCTGGCCTGCCACCACCATGATCCGGGGCTCGAACCGGTCGGCCAGCCGGCCGGCGAACAACGGAACAACCAGACCGAGCGTGGCTGCGGCGCTAGCCAGACCGCCAACCTCGGCGAGGGGGTACCCAGCGACCAGATGGAAGTAGAGCAGAATCATTGGCCCGAAAATTCCGGCCCCGAGCGAATCTATGAGCAGGGACAACCGTAATGCGGGGTGAACCTTGGAAACGAACACCATTCCTCGACTTCGCAGCAAGCCCTATTGATCGAATTGTACCGAGAGAAACGGGTGGGCTTGCCCGTCGCCGCGGCCAGAAGAAGCAGTCTCTCAAGCAACACTTCCCGTCTTGAAGAACTTGATCAGTGAACCAACATGGTAATCAAATGAGAAGGCTAGTCGCTCGGCCCGCATGCTTCCTCGAGCCGACGCGATGGCATCTCGATCGTGCAGAATTCTCGCTAACTCGTCATAGTCATCGAACGTAACCCCGCACCCATGCCTCTGAGCAAGTGAGCCCACCGAGGTGCGCGACCCGACCGGCGACCGAATGATCCAGGGCAGTCCCGCCGCCGCATAGGTGCCGAGCCTGGCTGGGATATTGAGCTCCGACCAGGTGGACGCTCGGACCTCGCCGCCATTGGAACTCTGGAACCCGTGCAACCAGGCGGCGTCGTACTGCGACAGTTCGCGCACCCAGTCCTTGGGGTCGACCGTCTCGTGCATATGGATGTAGCTGTGGCCAACCGCAAGCGAAGGGTATCTTCGGTGAAGGTAGGAGCCATAGATGTGAAGATGCACCTTGTTTCTCTCGAAGAAAGAAAGATCGTCCAGTCCGGCCGGTCGGCCGGCGCAAGCGGTGTGGATTTCAGAATCCGTGTCCGACAGCAGTTCGCTCCACTCGTTGTTCATCCATTTGCCCAAAGGCAGATCGCCGTCGAGGATCAAGGACGGCACATTGCCGACAACATCCGGACAGTACGCGGCGAACCACTCTCGATTTTCGTCGCTGATGAAGATGTGACCGGCGCAGGACGCGAAGATCTCGCGAAGTTTGCCCCACAATCCGATCTGGATACAGTGGAATGGAGATTCTTTGAACTGGAAGAACATGGGAATCCCCAGGCCCGCGGTGGCGACCTCGTGTATGAGGGGAATCGCCTGGACGTTGAGTAGGGCGTAGATGACGTCGGGGGCGACTTCACGAACCCGATCCTTCCAATGAGCGTCATTGGGGATTACCTGGACATTGGCGATCGGCGGGGCGCCGATCGAGTCCCAGGGCTCCAATGCTGTGGTCCAAAGCCCGTACAGTTCATGTCCGGCCGAAGTGAAGGCTCTCAGCCTATCTGGATTGAACCCGAGCTCACCAACGACCAGGATACGGGTTCCACTGCTTTCGGGCCGTACCTGGGACTCTGGCTGATATCTTTCGCGCTCGTCGAGCTGCCGCCCGATACTGGGCCTCCAGTTCAACGGTCCGGGCCCGACCTGGTAATACGTTCGATAGGCTGCAAGGCCCCTTCCGGAAATCCACTGGGGCACAAGGCCGCGGCCGGAAATCCAATACGAGCTCGGGCCTGACTGGGAGCCGTCCATGACTTCGGCTATGATCTTGTGCCGCTGATCATAGTGATCTGTCCATTCACACGTCACTGAATCGGTGCATGCGAATCGCAGATGCGCAACGGCGATGGCTCGCCATCTATCCATTTCGATCGAATCAGATACGGCCTCCGTGCGAACCGGCCATCGGAGCTCCGCCTGATCGGTCAGGCGGCGATGCATAACCTGCACGAGCGCAAGCAAATTCCCGCTCGGCAGCTCGATCCCGCTGTTAGGGGCATCGGAGGGCACACCCCCCAGAATCTCGGCTTCATGCCCGACTGCATCGTCACCGTGCAAGGTCGATCCGCGCCAACCGTGCCAGATGTGGTGGCTCTGCACGCCACCGTAGGCAAGATAGACGGCCTCATCAGAGGCCAGGAGGGTCACCAGCAAGTGCAGATGATCGGGGAAGAAAACATCATCTGACGGTAGGTAGGCAACGTAGTCGCCTCGTGCCATGGCAGTGGCCGTGTTCAAGGCATGCCCGAGGCCGTGATTCTTCTCCAACCGGTGGTATCGGATCCGATCGTCGCCGATTTCGCAAATCTGCTGGCCCGTGTCATCCGGCGACCCGTCGTCAACGACGATCAGTTCCCAGTCGGTGAAGGATTGTGCGCGCAGGCTGGCGATCGACCGCTTGATCGACCAAGCCTGGCGATAGGTCGGCATCAAGACCGATACCCGAGGTTCGTGGGTTTCACTCAATGACATTGTTACCTGTCTTCTTCAGTCGGACGAGCTTCAGAGACCTTGCCGCCCGGACGGCCTGACGGAACTGGTGCGCTCCGATCCATATGGGAGACAGGCCGGTGGAGCGGGCCTGCCGAAAGTTCATTTGAGTCGCCGAACGGTAACACGAACCACGCGTGTTACTGGATCTACTGCTCGGTCTATGTATCACTGCTACCTGCCCGGGCTGCCAGTGTCCAGACCTGCGATCGGAAGAGACCGAGGAGGATTTCGTTGGCTCATGTTGCCCAGTTCACGGCTGGACTCCAGCAGTGGATCCGTTTAGACGTTCGGTGCGGGCTCGTCGGCAGTAGTGGCTGGTCTCGGCTCGTGGCAGTGGCCTTCTGCGCCTGCGCCACCGGTGGGCCCTCTCTTGATCTTCCCGGTGGCGCCACAGTTGCCGGCGCCGCACCCCCACGGCGTGGATGCTGCATGATGCGCTGCCGAGGGAAGCGCTTCAACCGACTTCCCGGTCCATGAAGGACACGAGAGATCTCCGCAGGTCACGCGCCAAGCCTTGCTCTCCGTATGTGATAGGTCTACGGAATGTATGAGCTGCCATTTACATCCGTGTCGCCGCATGCCAATATTGGATCGTCGGTGACCGTCCGTCGTAGAGCGGTCCAGGTCTGGCCGGCGTTGGACGACGAAGGTGGGAAAGATAGCCGATGCAGCGCGAAGTCGCCACGGGTTACCGGTTCATGCGGAAGCCTGTTCGCCCTACCTGTTCTTGGACAGTTCGGAGATGGCCTGGGCGCGGCGGGAGGCGGCCAGTTTCACCTCTGCAGCTCTCACATCTGCGACGGTGGCCCGGCTTCTTAGGCTCACCAAGCGCAAAGGCGCTCCGCTGTCTGGAGCAGACGCGGGCATCAATGCGAACCTCCCGAACGTCGACCTCTGCAGAAGAACAGCGATGACCGCCATCGTTCACCTGGTTCGTCACGGGGAGGTCGTTAATCCTCATCGATTGCTCTATGGGCGGCTACCGGGTTTTCCGCTGAGCAGCCTGGGACGGCGGCACGCCGAAGAGTTCAGCAGCGAGTTCTGCGAGCGACCGATAGCCGAGGTGATCAGCTCCCCTCTGGAACGGGCGCAGGAGACCGGTGGCATCCTCGCTAAGCTACTGGGCGTGCAGTTGCGCACCGACACGCGACTCGTCGAGAGCTGGGCTCGCTTCGAAGGACGCGAGTTCAAATACAGACCGTACTTTCGCCCTGCCGAATGGCGTTACTACCTCAATCCTTGGAAACCGACCTGGGGCGAGCCGTTTTTCGACATTGCCGAGCGTATGGCGGCCGCAGTCCTCGACGCACGCCCCGCCGGCGGTCAAGGAGAAGTGATTTGTGTCAGCCATGCCGCCACCATCTACACTGTTCGCCGGTACTTCGAAGGCAGGCGAATCCAGCATCTTTCGTCCGCCCGTATAGTTGACTACCTGTCGGCCACGTCTATCTGTTTCGAGGGCGACGTAGTCACCGACGTCTCTTATAGGGAATTTCCGAAGCGCCACAGTAGCGATGGAAGATCGCTAGGGTCGTGAGCCGAACGTCAGGTGTTCCCCGCCAGGCGGTCTGCTCTGTCGTATCACCTTTTGACACCCGAAATATCGGGGCCAGCGGCGGGCACCTCGCTCCATGGCCCTCCACGACTGCACGCATCTCGCTCACCTGTCGCGGTTCGCCGCCTCGACCATGCAGTCCCTCGCCGTGCGAGGTCGGCCAGCCTCGCAACGTGATCACACGGGCCGGGATCTCAGCCAGCGGAGTCATGCTCTGCCTGAACGTCACGTGCCCGGCAAGAGAAAGCAGGCTGTAGGACTCGTTGTCCTTGCCGGTCTCCTCCAGCCACCGCCCCTGGGCTTTCACTCGCAGGAGCAACTCGTGGGCGGCGATGCCGGGACGTAAGAAGACGTCGTCCATCTCGATGAAGACGGTGCCTGAAGAAGCCGAGCGAAGTCGTTATCGCCACAGCACCAGTGTCCCAGGTGCCAACAAATTCCTGGGTCCGGCACGGCCAGCTCTGTCGGGCGGTCGCAAGTGTGACCAGTTGGGTCGTGACGCGGATCCGCCGAGGTCGTCACTTATCCACAGATGGGGTGGACATGTCGTGACAGTGCTCGAAGATCGTCTAGGCTGACGGCATCAATCGGGTAATCCACTAGCAAAGGTGCACTGTGTCGACGGGGCTGGCGATCATCGAGGGCGAGGTGCGCGAGCTCGTCCGACGCCGCTCTCTGGATCCGGTGCTCGAACCGGAATCGACGCGGCTGCTGGTGGACGAGGTGCTGTCGGACTACCTCGACCGTGCGGCGATGTCGGAGCTGCCGCCGCTGGGTGACGCCGACGTGGTGGCGCGGGCCGTCTTCGACCACGTCGCCGGGTTCGGGCCGTTGCAGCCCTACCTTGACGACGGTTCGGTGGAAGAGATCTGGATCAACGAGCCCGGCCGGGTGTTCATCGCGCGCCGGGGCCGGTCGGAGCTCACCACCGTGATCCTGACCACCGAGCAGGTCGCCGATCTGGTGGAGCGGATGCTGCGGTTGTCCGGTCGTCGGCTGGACCTCAGCACGCCGTTCGTCGATGCTCAACTTCCGGACGGGTCCCGGTTGCATGTGGTGATCCCGTCGATCACGCGCCGGCATATGGCGGTGAATATCCGTAAGTTCGTCGTGGGAGTGGCCGGTCTGGACGAGCTGGTACGCCTCGGTTCGATGTCCAGTGGGGTGGCCCGGTTCCTGGAGGCGTCGGTGACGGCGGGGCTCAACGTGCTGGTCTCCGGCGGCACCCAGGCCGGCAAGACCACGATGCTCAATGCCCTGTGTGCTGCCATCCCGGCGTACGAGCGGGTGATCACCGCCGAAGAAGTATTTGAGCTTCAGGTACCCCTGGCCGACGTCGTCTCGATGCAGACCCGGCAGCCGAACCTCGAGGGAACCGGCGAGATCACCTTGCGGCGACTGGTCAAAGAGGCCTTGCGGATGCGGCCCAGCCGGATCGTCGTCGGCGAGGTGCGACAAGAAGAGTGCCTGGATCTGCTGATCGCACTCAACTCTGGTTTGCCGGGCATGTGCACGCTGCACGCGAACTCCGCGCGCGAGGCGCTGGTCAAGATGTGCACGCTGCCGCTGCTGGCTGGTGAGAACGTCAGTGCGGGCTTCGTGGTGCCGACGGTCGCGGCCTCGGTGGACCTCGTGGTGCACCTGGGCACTGACCATCGCGGTCATCGCAGGGTGCGCGAGGTCATCGGCGTGACGGGGCGCGCGGAGGGAGATGTCATCGAGACATCCGAGCTGTACACCTATGTCGACGGGCAACTGCGTCGAGGCGATGGTTACCCGCCGCACGCAGAGCGTTATGAGCAGGCCGGGTACGAACTCGGGGAACTGCTCGGTGACGGCCTGACCGGCAGTCCTCGCGCGTCGAGCGGCGCGCGGAGCTACTAGGCATGGGTGCATTCCTCGGCCTGCTGGCAGGCGTCGGACTGTTGCTGATCTGGCGCAGCGGGTCCCGTGCGCCACAGCGCTCCGCTGCCCGCGCCGGATGGATGGTTCGCCGCGACGAGCTGATTCGCCAAGCAGGCATTGACTCGGTCAGCTCCGCTCAGCTGCTGTGCGTTCAAGCCGGTGCCGCGGTGCTGTCCGGCGTCATCATCGAGCTCGCCACCAGTGCGGTGGCGGTGGCCGCCTGCTTTGCGGTGTTCGGCTTCGTCGCCCCGCTCGCTGTAGTCCGGCGGATGCGGCAACGGCGTCAGGTGGCCCTGCGTGAGTTGTGGCCGGAGGCAATCGACAACCTGGCCTCCGCCGTACGAGCCGGGATGTCCTTGCCCGAAGGGGTGTCCGGCCTGGCGGTTCGCGGACCGGAGCCGTTGCGGCCCGCGTTTGCCCGCTTCGGCGCTTCCTACCGTGCCACTGGCCGGTTCGCCGACTGCCTGCACGCGCTGAAGCACGACTTGGCCGATCCGGTGGGGGACCGGGTCTGCGAGACGCTGCGGGTCGCGCGGGAGGTCGGCGGCAGTGACCTCGGAACGGTGCTGCGAACCCTGTCCGAACTGCTGCGGGTGGATGCGCGCACGAGGTCGGAGCTGGAGACGCGTCAGGGCTGGACGGTCAACGCCGCGCGGTTGGCCGTCGCGGCGCCGTGGCTCGTGCTCTTGATGCTCGGTGCCGAGTCCTCGACGCTGCGCAGCTTCGACTCCTCCGGTGGAGTGCTACTGCTCGCGATCGGTGGCGGGGTCTGTGTGGCCGCGTACCGGATCATGCTGCGCATCGGCCGGCTGCCGGAAGAGCCACGGGTGCTGCGATGAGTGCGTGGTGGCTCGGTGCCCTGCTCGGCGCGCTGGCCGGATGCGGAATGGTGCTGGCCGTCCGGGCATCCCCGCCCATGCGCCCGATCCGGCTCGTCGACCGGATCGCACCGTACCTCGCCGACACCCCGGCGCCGTCGCGGCTGCTCGATCGTCCGAACGCGCGCTCGGAACCGTTCGGCGTGCTTTTCCGGTTACTGGGTCCACTCGCCGCTGATGCCGCCCGGTGGGTTGACCGCCTGGTGGGTGGAGCTGACTCGGTCCGCCGGCGACTCGGCGGCCTCGGATCCACCACCACTGTCGAGGAATTCCGCGTCGAGCAAGTGGTGTGGGGTGGCCTCGGCATGGTCGGCGGCGCCATCGGACTTGGTGCCCTGACGTACCTGCGTGGCGGTGTCGACCCGGTGCTGGTCATCGGCGCGGCGCTGATCGGTGCGGTCGGCGGCGTGCTGGCACGGGACTGGTGGCTGACCCAGCAAGTCGCCCGCCGGGAGCGGGCCATGCTGGCGGAGTTCCCCGTCATCGCCGACCTGCTCGCTCTGGCAGTCCTGGCGGGCGAGGCGCCGATCGACGCGATGCAGCGGGTATGCCGGCTGACCAAGGGCGAACTGACCCGGGACCTGCAAGCGGCACTGGACGAGGCCCGTGCGGGCATGCCGATGATCCGGGCTCTGGGTCAGCTCGCCGAGCGCACGACCCTCGAACCGTTCAGCAGGTTCATCCAGGGACTTGTCGTTGCTATCGAGCGTGGCACCCCGCTCGCGGAGGTGCTGCGGGCGCAGGCAACCGACGTCCGGGAATTCTCCAAGCGCGCGCTGCTCGAGGCCGGTGGCAAGAAGGAGTTGCAGATGATGGTGCCGGTCGTGTTCCTGATCCTGCCCGTCACCGTCCTGTTCGCTCTCTATCCGGGCCTACTCACGCTGACATCCCTTTCAAAATAATGGTATTTCCAACTAACGGTATTCAACGCGGTCGGCTTACCCGGTCGGCTCTGAGGAGACATAGACAATGGTTCAGGCACAGCTTTTCGCGGCGTGGTTCGGCATCCAGTTCCTGGCGGTTCGCAGCCGGGTCCGGGGTCCGGACTCCGAGCGAGGTGACGTACCCGGGTGGGTCATGGTGACCGTGATGACCGCCGGGTTGGTGGTTGTCATCTTCGGTGTCTTCAAGGGCAAAATCACCAGTGCGATCAGCGATGCGATCGATTCGGTGACCGGTGCCACCGGTAGCTGAGCCGTGCCGCGGCTGACAGCGCTGCGCCGGCGGCTGGGTGATGATCGTGGCTCGTCGGTGATGGAGTTCACGATGATCTCCGTGCTGCTGGTATTCCTGCTGTTCGCGGTGCTGCAGGTGGCCGCGGTGCTCTACGTCCGGTCGGTTGTCGCGTCGGCCGCGGCGGATGGTGCCCGGTACGGGGCGAACGCGGATGTGGATCCGGCAGCGGGTGGCGCCCGGGCGTCCACCCTCATCGGTCGCGGGCTGGGCACGGGAGTGGCTCGGCGGCTGCCGTGCGAGGGCGACCAGGTCATCGACGAGGCGAGCGGGTTGGTGACCGCCGAGGTGCGCTGCCAGGGCCGGATCAGGTCGGTGTTCGTGCCGATCGGGGCGCTGGTCGACATCAAGGTCAGCGGTCAGTCGCTGAAAGATGCCCCGTGATGAACTGGCTGATCGACCGGTGGGCAGTGCTCCACCATGCGCGGCAGCGGGGCAGCGCCATCGTCGAGTTCATCTTCGTCGCGTTGTTGGTACTCGTCCCGCTGGTGTACCTGGTCATTGCGATCGCGGTCGTCCAGCGAAGCCGGCTCGCCACCACGAACGCCGCCCGTGATGTGGGCCGAGCCATCGCAACATCGGACACCGGCAGCCAGGCCGCTGCCCGGGCCGACGCGGCATTCCGGATAGCGCTGGCCAGTCAGGGCATTCCCGCGTCCGGCGCCGAGTTGCGCTACGTCGGTGCCGGCGATGATTGCCAGGATGCGGCCAGCGTGGTTCCGCAACTGGCACCCGGGTCCGAATTCACCGTGTGCGTGCTGCGCTCACAGCGACTGCCAGCCGTGCCGACCATCCTGAGCGGCCGCGGCGTGACGACGATCGGCAGGTACGTGGTGCACGTCGATGACTTCCGGCCGGAGGGCTGATGCCGAGCCGCGCCGAGCTCCGACAGTCCCTCCGTGGCCGGCTGGAACCTGCCGACGACCGTGGCTCGACCATCCCGCTGATCCTCGGCTTCTTCCTGATCGCCCTGGTCATGGTGGCCGCCGCAATCGTGGCCAGTGACGCGTTCACCAAGCAACGTGATCTGCAGAGCGTCTGCGACGGAGCAGCACTGGCCGCGGCCAATGCCGTCGACGGACCGGCCGCCCGAACCGAGACCCTGACCGCTGCACTGCCGCTCGCGCCGGTGCAGCAAGCAGCGCAGTCCTACCTCGACCAGGACCCGGCTCGCCAACAAGTCACCGTCCGCGCTATCCTGTCAGCCGACGGACACCTGGTGATGCTTGCCTGCTCGCAGCACACCACGCTGGCCTTTCAGCGGCTTCTCGGTCGCCCGAACGGCTTCGATCAACACGCCACCTCCAGTGCGCAGGGCGACCTGCATTAGCAGCCTGCCGTGACGACACCGTTGGTGCGGCCCTCGTCCGCTGACGTACGAAGCCCTTGACGTACGAGTGCCACCCAGGGTCACGCCAGAACCTCGACGACAACCGCCACCGCCAGGGCCGCGAACACCGTGGCGGCGGCCTTGTCGAGGTGCGTCCGGATCTGCGGCCGACGGCCGAGCAAGTCACGGGGCCACCGGCAACCATGCCGATGGACGAGTCGATGACCGGCCCGATCGCCTGCATGATGAGCCAGCACCACGAACTGCAGCAGGATCTGTGCACGAACTGCGGCAGGAACGCCGTGAGAACAGCGCCATCTTCCGCCGCGTTCCAGCGGCCGCGCGGTGACATCGGCAGGCCTCCACAAACCACAAGATCGGAACAGAGGCGAGTCTGCTAAGACACAAAGTCGGTATTTCTCCCCACAGCGATCGACGGAGTTGTTGAATGACGCCATGAGCGGACAGTCGCTGGTCGGCCGAATCGGCACGGTATGCGTTGCTGTCCGCGGCGGCGAGCTGCCGGGAGAGGTACGCGTGGTGGTGGACGGATTGCCGCACTACTACGTGGCCTACTGCACCCAGGCGCTGCTCCGGGACCACGAGGTCCTGGTGATCTGCAATCGCGGCGGGCGTCAGATAGACGTCGAGCCGTGGAGCCAGCCGGGATCAGGAGTCTCAGGCGGCACAGACCTAGACGGAAGGCACTGACGTGTTCGGATACCGCGTTCCAGCCCCGAATGAAGCACTGCTGATCAGCGGCAAGAAGCAGCGAGGCGACGACGCGCTGCAGTTCAAGATCGTGACCGGGCACGGGGTCTTCGTCATGCCGATCGTCTCGCGAGCCTCGACCCTGACCCTGGCGATGCAGGAGGCCGAGGTGGTCGAGGACTGCTACACCAAGCAGGGCCTCACCCTCGGCGTCCAGGCCGTCATCGCGTTCAAGGTGGGCGATGACCACGAGTCGATCGCCGCCGCTGCCCGGCGCTTTCAGGGCGACCAGTCGCAGATGGCGACCCTGGTGGGCCGGATCTTCAGCGGTCACCTGCGCAGCATCATCGGCAGCATGACCGTCGAGGCGATCATCCGCGAGCAGCAGACGCTCGGCGAGGCGATCCTCGACGCCAGCAAGGGCGAGATGGGCAAGATCGGCCTCGCCGTCGACTCGCTGCAGATCAGCAGCATCGACGACAAGGGCGCCGGCTACATCCGGGCGCTGGCGGCTCCGCACCAGGCTGCTGTCAACCAGGCGGCGAAGGTGGCTCAGGCCGCGGCCGACCAGGCCAGCGCGATGGCGCAGCAGGAGTCCGCCCGCAACCAGGCCGAGTACTCCCGGCAGACCGCGGTGGCTCAGGCGGAGTTCCAGGCCGAGATCGACCAGGCCCAGCAGAAGGCGGCGCAGGCCGGTCCGCTGGCCGCGGCGCAGGCGCAGCAGGCCGTGCTGGTCGAGCGCTCGCTGGTTGCGCAGAAGAACGCCGAACTGCGCGAGGCCGAGCTGATTGCGGAGGTCGTCAAACCCGCGCAGGCCGAGGCCGAACGGATCATCACCCTGGCCCGCGCCCAGGCCGATGCCACCAAGCTGTCCGCGCAGGCCGCCGCCGCCGAGGGCCGGATCGCGCTCGACCAGCTCGTCATCGAGCAGCTTCCGCAGATGCTGCGGGCCGCGGCGGAGGGGCTGCAGGGGTCGAACCTGACCGTCCTCAACGGCGCCGATGGCCTCACCGGAGTGGTCGCGTCGCTTGCGGGGCAGGGAATGGCCCTGCTGGACTCGGTCCGCAACGGCTTGGCCGGAACCGTCGATGACGCCTTCGTCGACGACAGCGAGGGCAGCACGGTCGATCGCTCGCTGAGCACCGGCGCGACTAGCATTGGGTCTTCGGCCAACGGCGCGGCGAGCAATGGGACGGCGGGCAACGGTGCCCTGACCGACGGCGGCAAGCCGGCCACCTGGAGCTGACCCGGGCTGGAGCTGATCCGGGCTGAAGCTGACCCGGGCCACGGCCCATCCCTCCAGCGCAGGCGGGTACAGCGGCACTGACGACAGCGGGGGAGAGCTTCATGGCGCCGATGCCCGACCGGTTCGCCCCCATGCTCGCCACTGTTGGTGAGCTGCCCGATACCGCCCAGGACGCGCAGTGGGGCTACGAGACCAAGTGGGACGGTGCCCGGGCGGTGGCCTTCCTCAGCGAGGGCCGCGTCCGGTTGCTGTCGCGCAACGACCTGGATGTCAGCGTCAGCTATCCCGAGTTGCGGGCGCTCGGTGAGCAGGCCGGCAGCGGGCTGATCCTCGACGGCGAGATCGTCGCCTTCGGCGCGAACGGGCTGTCCGGTTTCGGCCGGTTGCAGAAGCGGATGCACGTCTCCCGGGCCGCCGACGCCGACAGGCTGAGCCGTAGCGACCCGGTGGTCTACCTGGTGTTCGACGTGCTCTACCGGGACGGGGCCTCGACGACCGCGCTGCCCTACATCCGGCGGCGCGAGCTGTTGGAGGCCCTCGACCTGAACGGACCGAGCTGGCAGACCCCGCGGTACTTCGTCGGGGGCGGGGCCGAGCTGCTGCAGGCCAGCAGGCAGCTCGGGCTCGAGGGCATCGTGGCCAAGCGCCTGAACAGCGCGTACCGGCCGGGGCGGCGCTCGCCGGACTGGCGCAAGATCAAGAATCTCCGTACCCAAGAGGTGGTCGTCGGTGGCTGGAAACCCGGCAACGGCCGCCGGGCCGGCACGGTGGGTGCGCTGCTGCTCGGCATACTGGACGAGGCGGGGCTGCGCTATGTCGGCAAGGTCGGCACCGGCTTCACCGATGCCGCGCTCGACGCGCTGCTGGCCCGGTTCCGGCCGCTGGCCCGTGCCACGTCCGCTTTCGGCGGCAGCTCCGCGGGTGCGGACCCCAGTTATGCCGTGCCGCGGGCCGAGAGCGCCGACGCGCGGTGGATCGAGCCCACCCTGGTGGGCGAGGTCGTCTTCGGCGAGTGGACCGGCGACGGCAGGCTGCGCCATTCGGTCTGGCGCGGGCTGCGCCCGGACAAGACGCCGGAAGAAGTCCGTCCGGAGAGTTGATTGTCGCCGGCCGCCACGCATAGTGGATTGGTGACGAAAACTGAGGACGCTCCGCCCACGGAAGCAGCCGCATCCGGCGAGAGCACGGTTACTGTGCTGCTCGCGCTGGCGGCGAATGCCGGTGTGGGCCTGCTGAAATTGATCGCCGGACTGATCACCGGATCCGGGGCGCTGCTGTCGGAGGCCGCGCACTCGGCCGGTGACACCTCGACCGAGCTGCTGCTGCTGACGGCGCTGCACCGGTCGGAGAAGCCGGCGGATCGGGTGCACCCCTTCGGCTACGGCAAGGAGCGGTACTTCTGGTCACTGCTGGCGGCCGTCACCATCCTGGTGTCCGGCGCGGCGTTCTCCGTCTACCAGGGCTTCCACACGATTTTCTCCTCAGGAACCGAGCCGACCGACAAGCTGTGGATCAACTACCCGGTGCTGGCCATCGCCGCCGTCCTCGAGGGGATGTCGTTCCGGCAGGCGGTCGGTCAGGTCAAGGGCGCCGCGGCGAGGGGCCGCCGCTCCTTCCGGTCCTACGTCAAGGATCCGGATGACCCGACGGTCAAGAGCGTGGTCCTGGAGGACGCCGCCGCCCTGATAGGGCTGGCGCTCGCCGGCGCCGGCGTCGCGCTGCACCAGCTCACCGGTTCGGCGTTCTGGGACGGGCTCGCGTCGCTGTCCATCGGCGTGCTGCTGGTCTTCGCCGCGTTCGCGCTGGCCCAGACCTGCAAGGGGCTGTTGATCGGCAAGCAGGCCGACCTCAGGATGGTCCGGGCAATCACCGCCTGGCTGGAGCGTCAGGACGAGGTGCTGGACGTGGTCGATGTGCTGACCATGATGACCGGCGTGAACAAGATCCTGCTGTGTGCCCGGGTCGACTTCGTGGACTCCGCCTCCGCCACCGAAATCGAGACGGCCTGCATGCGGTTCGACACCGACCTGCGGATGGAATTTCCCTCGCTGGACGAGATCTTCCTGCAGCCGGTGCCCCGCACCGATGCCGAACTCCGGGTGCGGGTGCTCACCCGGTACGGCCGGGTGCTGGCTGACGAGCCGGAATCGGAGTCCGCGGCCCGGGCCCGGTCGCTGGCCGCGGCACGCGACGGCCACGGTCTCGGTACCACCGGGCGCCGCTAAACGACTAGCGACCACTAGCGATGACCAGCCGGCCCGGTGACCAGTAGTCTGAACTGCTGTGACTGATGTTCCCGCCGAGCTGAAAGAGCTGTCGGCGACCCTGGCCAGTATCGAGGCGGTCCTCGACGTGCCCAAGCTGCGTGCGCAGGTCGCCGAACTCGAGGCCCTGGCCTCTGATCCCGACCTGTGGAGCGACAGCGAGAACGCCCAGAAGGTGACCTCGAAGCTGAGCCACACCCAGGGTCAGGTCCGCCGGGTCGAGGAGCTGCGCAGCCGGGTGGACGACGCCGAGCTGCTGTGGGAGATGGCCGAGTCCGAGGGCGACGCCGATTCCGCCACCGAGGTCGAGGCCGAGCTCGCCAAGCTGCACAAGGCGATCGGCGAGCTCGAGGTCCAGACGCTGCTGAGCGGGCCGTACGATTCGCGCGAGGCACTCGTCACCATCCGGTCCGAGGCCGGCGGCGTGGATGCGGCTGACTTCGCCGAGATGCTGATGCGGATGTACCTGCGCTGGGCAGAGCGGCACAACTACTCGACCGAGGTCTATGACACCTCCTACGCCGAAGAGGCGGGCATCAAGTCGGCCACCTTCCAGGTCAAGGCGCCCTACGCCTACGGCACCCTGTCGGTGGAGCAGGGCACCCACCGCCTGGTGCGGATCAGCCCGTTCGACAACCAGGGCCGCCGGCAGACCAGCTTCGCCGGCGTCGAGGTGTTGCCGGTCGTGGAGTCTTCGGACCACGTCGACATTCCCGACGACGAGCTACGGGTGGATGTCTACCGCTCGTCCGGTCCGGGTGGGCAGGGCGTCAACACCACCGACTCGGCGGTCCGGCTCACCCACCTGCCGACCGGGATCGTGGTCAGCTGCCAGAACGAGCGCAGCCAGATCCAGAACAAGGCGTCCGCGCTCGCGGTGCTGCAGGCCAAGCTGCTCGAACTGCGCCGGCAGCAGGAACAGGCCGCGCTCGACAAGCTCAAGGACGCGGGCAACAGCTGGGGCAACCAGATGCGCTCCTACGTCCTGCATCCGTACCAGATGGTGAAGGATCTGCGCACCGAGCACGAGGTCGGTAACCCGTCGGCCGTGCTCGACGGGGACATCGACGACTTCATCGAGGCCGGCATCCGCTGGCGTCGCTCCGCCTAGAGTCGGCCGTACATCACGTCAGCCAGCCGAGAACGCCCGCCGTTGCGATCTAGGCGCGCCTGCACCCGCTCGATCAAGGAGTCGCTCGGCCATACGTGGTACGCCATGAGTGCCATCGAGATAGCTGCGGCAAGGACATAGGGCAGCACAGAGCTGGAATTCTGCGAGAAGGTCAGTGCGAGCGCGATGATGGCAACCGTCTCACTGATGGCGAACCGCAGGAACATCGTCTGCTGGTAGGTCTGAAGGCCGGACCGGCGAGCCTCGGACTCATCCAGCCCGGGCGACAGTGCAGGCACTTGATAGCCCACCGCTTGCACGATGCCCGCCGCGCCGACACCCAGCACCACGATGACGGCGTAGACCCAGCCGGACGCGCTGTGGTCGGCTGCCGCGCCCGCCTTCGGGTGCCCCAGCACCGCGGCCACCGCGATGCCAATGATCACCAGCGCACTAATCAGGGCGCCGGCGAGCGCGCGGAATCTACGTATTGGGGCGATCGTGGCTGAGGTTGGCACGGTGTGGAGCGTAGGACCCCGCGCGCGCCGCCGCAGCCGAACTGCCAGGAATTAGCTCTGTCTGGCGTCGGAATGCAGGTTGCGCGTCGGGCGTTTGGCCCGGCGCTCCCTTGCCGGCCGGTAGGATGGCCTCCCGTGATCGCGCTCCAGAATGTCACCAAGATCTATCCGGCCAGCACCCGTCCGGCATTGGACGGCGTGACCCTCGACATCGACAAGGGCGAGTTCGTCTTCCTGATCGGCGCGTCCGGGTCGGGAAAGTCTTCGGTCCTCCGCCTGCTGTTGCGTGAGGACATCCCGACCAAGGGCAGCGTCATCGTCAACGGCAAGGACATCGCCAAGCTACCCGGGCGCAAGGTGCCCGAGCTTCGGCGCGGGATCGGCTGCGTGTTCCAGGACTTCCGGCTGCTGCCGAAGAAGACCGTGCAGGAGAACGTCGCCTTCGCCCTGGAGGTCATCAACAAGTCCCAGCGGGCCATTGCCCGGTCGGTGCCCGAAGTGCTCGACATGGTGGGCCTGGACGGCAAGGCGCACCGGTACCCGAACGAGTTGTCCGGTGGTGAGCAGCAGCGCGTCGCCATCGCCCGCGCCTTCGTGAACCGGCCGCTGGTGCTGCTCGCCGACGAGCCCACCGGCAACCTGGACCCGGACACCAGCCAGGGCATCATGAGCCTGCTGGAGCGGATCAACCGCAAGGGCACCACCGTCGTGATGGCCACCCACGACAGCAACATCGTCGACGCCATGCGCCGCCGGGTGATCGAGCTGGATCTCGGCCACGTGGTGCGGGACCAGAACCGGGGCGTGTACGGAATCGGGCGTTAGCCAGCCAGCACCTCGAACGGACCAGCCAGCCAGCACCACTCGGTTCAAAAGCGAACCTCGATCGGAGTAACAACCCATGCGCGCCAGCTATCTGATGTCTGGAGTCGCGACAGGTCTGCGCCGCAACGCCAGCATGACCATCGCCCTCGTGCTCTCGACCGCGATCGCGCTGTTCTTCCTCGGCGGCGCCCTGCTGATCAACAAAGAGATCTCCAAGACCCAAGAGGCCTACAAGGACAAGATCAACGTCTCGGTCTACCTGTGCACCGCGACCTCGAACCAGAACCCGGGCTCGAACTGCAAGCACAAGGTGACCTCGGCCGAGCGGCAGGCGTTGCAGGCCGAGCTGCGGGCCGACCCGCAGATCACGAGCGTGCAGTATCTGGACGAGGCGCAGGCGACCGCGATCGCGAAGCAGCGCCTCGGCGCCAAGGTGGTCGACGAGGCCGGACCCGGCGCCATCCCCGCCTCGTTCACGATCAAGCTGCGGGACCTGAAGAACGACTACAACCCGGTGGCGGCCCGCTATGCGAAGGTGGCCGGGGTGGAGCAAGTGCAGAACCAGGACGTCAGCCTCAAGACGATGCTCCGGCTCTTCGACACCGGCCGGGTCGGCTCGTACGTGATGGCTTTCATCGTCGGCATCTGCGCGCTGCTGCAGATGGCCAACACCATCCAGGTGGCCGCTCAGCAACGGCGCAACGAGACCGGTATCATGCGGCTGGTCGGGGCGTCGCGCTGGATGACCCAGCTGCCGTTCGTGATCGAGGCGATGGTGGCCGCGGTGGTGGGTGCCGTACTGGGCATGGTGGGCAACTGGGTCGCGAAGCTGGTCTTTCTCGACGGGCTGCTCGGTGACCAGGTGAAGTCGAAAATCCTGCAGCCGCTGGACGGCAACGACATCATCCTGGCCGGCGGTGTCGGCCTGATCGCCGGCGTGGTGCTGGCCGCGGCGACCGCCTGGATGACGCTGCGCCTGTACGTCCGGCTGTAGTTTCTAGTTATGGCCGCCGCAACCAAGACCGCAGGGTCCAAGAGCCCAGCACTGTCGTCCAACCGTCCCGTCCGCAAGATCATCGCCCAGAACAAGAAGGCGCGGCACGAGTATTCGATCGAGGACGTCTTCGAGTGCGGCGTTGTGCTGATGGGCACCGAGGTGAAGTCGCTGCGGCTGGGACGGGCGTCGCTGGTGGACGGCTTCGCGACGATCGACAACGGCGAGGTGTACCTGCACGGCGTGCACATTCCGGAGTACGCCTTCGGCTCGTGGACGAACCACACCCCGCGCCGGGTCCGCAAGTTGCTGCTGCACAAGGGCGAGATCCTGCGGCTGATCGGCAAGACCAAGGAGTCAGGCCTGACCCTGGTGCCGCTGTCCCTCTATTTCGTCGAGGGCAAGGTCAAGGTCGAGATCGCCCTCGCGCGCGGTAAGAAGAGCTGGGACAAGCGCCAGGATCTGGCCAAGCGCGACGCCGACCGCGAGGTGAGCAGGGCGCTCGGACGGCGGGCCAAGGGCTTCACCGAGTGAGTTCGGCGCAGTCCCTGACCGACGCTGAGGTTCCGCAGGTCTGGCAATCGCTCGGGCTGCCCGGGCTGGCCGACGTCCACGTGCACTTCCTGCCACCGGGCATGCTGGCCAAGGTCTGGCGCTACTTCGACGACGCCGAGCGCCATTACGGCATGGCTTGGCCAGTCCAGTACCGCGACGACGAGCGGCAGCGCATCGACACCCTGCACACACTCGGCGTCCGGCACTTTCCGACGCTGTGCTACCCGCACAAGCCGGGCATGGCGACCTGGCTGAACGACTGGTGCGCCGACTTCGCCGCCGAGCATCCCGACGCGGTGCACAGCGCGACCTTCTTTCCCGAGCCCGGTGCCGCTCTTTACGTCGGCGAGGCGCTGGAGCGGGGCGCGGATCTTCAAGGCCCACGTCCAGGTGGGACAGTTCGACCCTCGGGACGAGCTGCTCGACGAGGTCTGGGGGCTGCTGAGTGAGGCCGGCGTGTCGGTTGTCGTGCACTGCGGCTCGGGTCCGATACCCGGTTCCCACACCGGGCCGGGTCCGATCGGCGAGGTGCTGGCGAGGCATCCGTCGCTGGCTGCGGTGATCGCGCACTGCGGCATGCCCGAGTACGCCGAGCACCTGGAGCTGGCGCGGACGTACCGCAACGTCCGGTTGGACACCACCATGGTCGGCACCCCGTACATCGAGCGGGTCGCACCGCTTCCGACCGAGGTACTGGACGCGTACCGGTCGCTGGCCGACAAGATCGTGCTGGGGACGGACTTTCCGAACATCCCGTACTCCTACGCGACCCAAATCCAGTCGCTCGTGGACTGGGGCTTCGGCGATGATTGGCTGCGGCAGGTGCTGTGGCACAACGGCGCGGAGTTGCTGGGGATTGGGTCATGACGGTTCGCTGGGGTTCGCTGAGTGGTGAGTGCGTGCGGGAGTGGGCCGAGCTGACGAATCTGCTGGCCACAGTCGACGGCACCGAGGAGTTCTACGAGGCCGAGGATCTGGCCGAAGAGCTGATCGAGCCGGGCGTGGACTCGGTCCGGGACACCGCCGCCGTGTGGGATGACGGCGCGCTGATCGGCTTCGGCCAACTTGGGGTCAAGCGTGGACCACCGGGCGGCAACCTCTCTGCCCTGCTCGTCGGCGGCGTGCATCCGGACCACCGTGGCCGTGGGATGGGGGTCAGGGTCATGGACCTGTTGGAAGCGCGGGCAATGCAGCTTGGCGCGGAGCGCGGGCCGGGAGTACCGGTTCACCTGCGAGTGCCGGGCGGCATCGAGGGCGCGTCGGTGCGGCGCCTGCTGGAACACCGCGGGTACGCGATCGAGCGGTACTACCGGAAACTGGAACGCCCCATTCCCGGCGCTCCGGTTGCCGAACCTTCCGTCGCGGTGACTCCATATTCGGCCGAGCTGAGCGGAGCAGGTGCGACTGGCGCACAACGATGCCTTCAGCACGCACTGGGGCTCGACGCCACGTGACCCCCTGCGTTGGCAGAGCTACGTCGGCTCGCGATCTTTCGCCCCGATGCCGGCTTCGTCAGCCTGGCGGCCGACGGCCGGGTGCTGGCCTACACGCTGGTGTGCGAGTGGGTGCCGGGGGAGGCCTGGGTGGACCGCGTCGGTACGCGGCAAGAGGCGCGCGGCCGAGGGCTGGCGCGGGCGTGCCTGAGTGCGTCGCTGCGCTCGATGGCGGGACAGGGCTTCACCAGGGCCGCCCTGTCGGTGGATTCGGAGAACGCCCAGGGAGCCGGCGCGCTGTACTCGTCCGCCGGGTTCGAGCTGCAGCGGGTGGTCGCCTCGTACGGCAAGGTCGTCCCTGCGTTGGGCGCCGGTTGATCTCCCTTCGGCCCTCGGCGAAGCCGGCTGGGTCTGGCAGCTACCGGCGTGGCATGATGGGAGCCGTTGCTAGTACAGCACCGTCCAGGGGGTGAACGGTTTCGACTTTGTGCGTCTAGATGCGGAGAAGCGGGCCGAGGACCGCATTGCTGACCTCGTTAAAAAAGCGATGCAAAACAAAATAAGCGCCGATTCTAATCGCGCTGACTTCGTTCTCGCTGCCTAAGTAGCGGAACGGGTCTGTCAGCCCGGGTTCGTCACCGGCCCGGATTCTGGCATCAGCTAGGTGGCTTACCGCTCTTCCCGGTCGCGGGGGAGAGCGGGACAACTCACAGCGACTGGGCCTGTCACACCGACTTGTGTGCATGATCGGTGAGGCCAAGTAGAGACGATGCACACTGCGCCCGGAGAATGCCCATCAACACGACGAAGGACCCGGGTTCGATTCCCGGCACCTCCACCAGACATGGGGTGATCACACCCTGTGCAACCGAATGGACGCGGTACCCGAGGGGGCCGCGTCCATTCGGTTTCTGGGACCGCGAACGGGCGGTCTGAATCGGACGCACCGTCGCGGTCTGAACCGCCTCGATGATCTCGCTGCGTTCGGGCCGAGTTGTGATGACGCCAGGGGCGCCGTGGTCGAGGTAGAGACCCTCGAACCATGCTTGGTTGTAGGCGCGGCGGGTGGTGTCGTCAGCGCTCCGGTACGCCTCGCCGCAGTCTGCGATGAGGCCCAGGGCAGCCCGGATGACCTGTGCGTGGTCGGAAGCGTTTGACCCAAATCGGGCCAGCTGCGCTTCGGCTTGACGTAGCTGGGCCGCCAGCTCATCCTGCTTGGCCTTGGCGATGTCGCGCGGGACGACCTCCTCCATTGCCTTTTCCGCCCACTTGAAACGCTCCCGCCTGATCGCGTGGATTCGCTCGGTCAACTGGCGCGACTCGGTGTCAGAGACCGCCTGGAAGTCCGCGAGATCAGCCAGCAGTGCGTCGCGGATCTCCGCCAGTACGTCGACGGGCATCGTCTCGTGCTGCCATTGCTTGACCACCGCTGCTTCAACACGCTCCTCAGCGAGTCCGGGCAGGTCGCAGCCGTTCTTGCGATTGTGCCGACCATTGCAAAGCCAATATCCGTACCGGACACCTCCCTTGCCAGTCGAGATGCTGTAAATCAGACGTGAACCACAGCGAGCACAGGAGATTGACCCGGCCAGGTAGCGGGCGTGTCGCTGAGGTTTGGTGGCGGCAGTCCGGTTGCCGTGGAGTACGTCTTGGACGCGGCCGAACGTGGCCGCGTCGACCAATGGCTCGTGCTTGCCTGGGTACTCCACGCCGCGCCAGGTCACCACACCGACGTAGTAGCGGTTGCGCAGGATCTCGTGGACCTTGTTGACGGGGATCGGACGGGCGTCGCGGGTCCGGGTTGGGCGTCGGGTCAGCCCCCGGGTCTCGAGTTCGGCGGTCAGCTGGTTCAGGGTCCATTCGCCGCTCGCGTAGGCCTCGAATGCCCAACGGATGTGCGAGGCACGCTCCGGGTCGATCTCGATGGTGCGCACCTCGCAACCGTCCACGACGTGCCGCACGTTGATATAGCCGACCGGCGCGAGGGTGGGCGTGCCACCGAGCTTCACCTTGCTTTCGGTGCCTTTGATGATTTCGGCGGCAAGGTTCTGACTGTAGAACTCGGCGATCGAGCTCATGATGCCGTGCAGCAGCATGCCTGAGGGTGTCTGGTCGATGTTCTCCGTGACGGAGACGAGCGTGGCACCGTACTTCTTGATCGCGAGGTTGATCTCGACATCATCTGCCCGGTTGCGGGCAAGCCGGTCAACCTTGAATCCTGACGGCGTGTCCGGAGACTTACTTGTTTGAGAACTCGGCGGTTTGCCGAGCTTCTTCGTGACGGTAGTACGCAGCCTCGAGTTCGGCTGGCGGGATGTCGCCGCAGTGTTGGTAGA